>Ga0206131_10004471_pt1 | contig 15302 bp, 12 predicted proteins | sample Helgoland_Spring_FD_148636 | JGI IMG/M metagenome (GOLD analysis project Ga0206131, IMG submission 148636) | Pelagic subsurface seawater microbial communities from Kabeltonne, Helgoland, North Sea - Helgoland_Spring_Bloom_20160517_1 | ecosystem: Environmental > Aquatic > Marine > Epipelagic ...
GTCCTGTGTCAAGTACAGCGACGACACCTGTTTTAGCAATTCCAGTATCAACCTTGAATCCCATTTTTAGCATAATATCAGCAATGTTTTCTGCTGTTTTAAACTCCCTGTTAGACAATTCAGGATTTTGGTGAAATGACCTTCTAAGGTCTATAATTGTTTTTTCAATCTCTTTTGCAAATTGGTCGACCTGTTTGTAGTTTGTCTCCTGGGAATACATATTTGTGCTGACCAGAACACATAATAGTATGATGATAGATTTAAACATGTTTTGTATTTAGTCCTTTAATATGATATTTTATTTATCCACATCAAACCGTTTAACCTGGTCAATGACGTGATTTGGTTTATGTGGCTTAATGGGTCTTTGTGGGAATGAAATTGAATCGAGCAGCCTGTCTTTTATATATTGATCAATAATAGAGTCTAATTGATTTTCTGCGATTTCATTTATTTCTTTTTTGCATTCTGCATCTTTCTTTTTAAGAAACGCATTTTTTTTGATTTCATAGTATTGTTCTACAAGCTTGCTTTTGTCAGGAAATTCTTGTCGACAAGAGGTGAGGAATAATATTATGAAAAAGCAATACTTCATTCTACTTATTAATTAGCTGTTTTATTTTATCGCTTTCAACGAGTTTTATGGAGTCAAAATATACTTGAAAGAGCTTTCTGTGATTTATCTCACAGATGGTGTCGCTTAAAGAGGTTAAAGAATCTTTGTGTGCCCTAAAAAGGGAGTCTGCTATGCGATGTGCGTCTTTATCAACTTCTAAGGCTTCATATTCTCCGCAAGAAGAATATATAGATAGTGAAATTATGAATACAACTGCAAATGAAATACTATTTTTCATCAATGACGATGTTTTTTCTTTTGAGTACAAAATTTTGACCTAGATATACTTTTTTAACAATTTCGTCTTCTGCCAACTCCTCAGCTGTGCCTGTTTTTAGAATGTTTCCCTCAAACATCAGATATGCACGATCCGTTATGGATAATGTTTCTTGTACGTTATGGTCTGTAATCAGAATGCCTATGTTTTTTTGTTTAAGTTTGGCTACTATGTATTGGATGTCTTCAACTGCGATGGGGTCGATTCCTGCAAATGGCTCATCAAGCAAGATAAACTTTGGTGATGACGCTAAGGCTCTAGCAATTTCTGTTCTTCTTCTTTCTCCACCAGATAGTGAATCTCCAATGTTCTTCCTTACTTTTTCTAAACCAAATTCATCGATTAAAAGTTCAAGTTTTTCTTTTTGTTCGGATTTTGACATTTTGGTCATTTCCAAAATGGCAATTATGTTTTCTTCAACGGACAGTTTTCTAAATATAGATGCCTCTTGTGGTAAATACCCGATGCCTTTGCGTGCTCTTATATACATGGGGTCGTTTGTTATTTCCTCATCATCAAGAAACACTTTACCACTATCTGGTTTTATAAAACCAACAGTCATATAAAACGTGGTGGTTTTACCAGCACCATTTGGGCCAAGAAGACCTACAATCTCCCCTTGAGAGACCTCAATACTGACTTCTTTTACGACCGTTCTCATGCCATATGTTTTTACCAGTTTACTTGATCGTAGCTTCATTAAATATTGATTTTATATCTACAGTTAGATTTAAATCCCAACCTGCTTTTAATTCATCTAAAGGTATTTCTTTTATACGTTCTGGATGCATTTTTTGAGACAAATTTCCCGTACTCCAATAGTTATTGGCGTTAAGATCTTCGACTATTTCAAGATTGTATAGTCCTTTTTCTACTTTATTCAAGACAATTTTTCTAGAGGTGTTTATTATAAAAGTATCCAGTGTTTTAGTTTTGTTTCTAAACTTGATAATATACTGCGTGTCTTGAGGAGCAATTATATCCAATTCTATTTTACCAAAAACATCTGGGTCGTGTGTGGCGATGGATTGTGAAATGGTGTCCATATTACTATTGCCAAAGATATCAGTAAATGCAGAAGGGTAGATGTCAAAACTGTAATTGGATTTGTTTTGAAGACTGTCGACATTAAAAATGAAATTTCTTCCATCTATTCTTGGTTCGCTTATTTTATAGATCTTTAAAGTATCATATACAGATAGACTGTCTAGGTTAAAACTTGCAAGAGGTCTATTAAAAGAAACAACCAAAGAATCATTTTTATGAAACTTGATATTTGTGTTACTTTCTATGCTTTTTAGAAGTGACTTGCCATCAAAATTTTCACCGCTTTTTTTGCTTGTGATCGTATCGTTTAAAACTGCATTACTTATGTTGATATTTATTGAGTCTTGACCTAATAAGTTATGCCAAATATATATACTATCCTTATTTGTTTCATAGCTAAAATCTGATTTTTTAGCATTTAAAATGTTTATCGAAAAATCTCTTGGCGTTGGAGTGTACACCAACTTGACAAGGCCATTTGTTTTTTGTTTTGCTTGGATAAATCTTGGCGGGTCTTCTTCGTCAAATATTTCCAAGTCAATTTTAAGAGTATCCATGTTTTCAACAAAAATGGTGCTGTCTATAAATGCAATTTCTTCATCAGGTTGATCGTAAAAATAGTTTACGTTTTTATCAACAAGAGCAAAAATTTGGAAAGTATCACTTCTAAGGTTGCTTAGTTTGAATTCTCCTTTTTTATTTGTTTTTGTAAAGTATAGTGGTTTTGACTTTACAAACGCGGTATCGTTGAGATTGTCATAAAGGGAAACAATAACATCTTGTTGAGGTTCTTTGGTCAAAGAATTGATAACGGTACCTTTAACGGCCAAAGAGTCTATTACGTCTCCTGTAGAAAAAATAAATATCAAATTTTTATAAATATTACCTTCAGTAAAATCTCGAATTGCATCTCCGTAATTTATTTGATATGTTGTGTTTTCTTTGAGTACTTCTTTTTCAGAAAACTCTAGAATTACACTCCGTCCTTTTTCGGTAATTTTTGGCGGATAATCGGTAGGGGGCGAAATAGCGATTTCCTTGATGGGATTGTTAACTTTTATCCATTCGTTGAAAGTAAGTGTAATCTTTTTAGATGTAAAATTGGTTTGATAGTTTTTGTCTGAATCTTTTTGGACTATTTTTGGTGGGTCGTTGTCTTTTGGGCCACCCTTTGGAGTCGTAATTTGTGCGCAAGACCAGATGCCAAGTGCTAAAAATATGAGATAGTATTTATTACAATTTTTTACTTTCATTTCTCGACTCAAAAATAATGTTTACTAATGGTTTGTTTATTGATTTGTATTATTTCTAGGGTGAAACTGTAAAATAGTTTTCCTTAAATATTCTCTATCTAGGTGTGTGTATATTTCGGTTGTTGTAATTGACTCGTGACCTAGCATATCTTGAACTGCTCTTAAGTCGGCTCCACCTTCAACCAAGTGTGTGGCAAATGAGTGCCTAAAGGTGTGGGGACTGACATTTTTTTTGATTCCGACTTTTTCTACTAGGTTTTTAATTATTGTAAATATCATTACTCTTGTTAACGAGCGACCCCTTCTATTTAGGTATAAATAATCTTCAAATTCTGGTTTTATCTTTAAATTTTGGCGATAATGTTCGATATAATACAGATTTTGCTGAATTGCCGCCTGACTAATGGGCACAATACGTTCTTTGTTGTTCTTACCTATAACTTTAATAAATTCAACTTCTGGATAAAAATTAGAAAGTCTAAGACTGGTGAGTTCACTGACTCTTAACCCACATGCATATAGTGTTTCCAACATGGCCTTATTACGATGACCTGTTTCTTGACTGAGGTCAATGCCATTGATAATTAAATTCACTTCTTCGAAGGACAAAACATCAGGTATTTTCCGTTTAAGTTTTGGACCCTCTAAGAGTTCAGTAGGATTGTCATTGATAAGGTTTTCAATCAAAAGGTATTTGTAAAAAGCTTTGATCCCAGAAATTATTCTGGCTTGAGTACGATCTCCTAGACCTAATTTGTTGATGTACATTATAAATGCCTGAAGGTCTTCGTAGCTCAGTTCATTTGGGTTATGGAGCAATTCCTTGATGTGCAAGTATTCCCACAGCTTATTTATATCCCGAATATAGGCATCTATGGAGTGCTCTGATAATGATCTTTCCAGCACCAAATATGACTTAAAACCTATTATCGAGGACTTCCAGTCCATTTATTTCAATTTTTATGCAAGCTAAATGTTTTTCTAAAAAGCAGTTATGTATTTAAATAAAAGATAGTTAAAACTATTGGCTACGTGGAATGGTTAATATTTTTTCTGCTCGGCCATCTAAAAACTTGAAACCTTCGTTTGTGTATACACCATCTTCTTCCAACATAATTCTTACAATTTTTCCCCACTCCTCAACTTCGGATGCTGCAAAGAGCTCTATAGAGTATGCAGTGTTTTCATAGAGTGGGTAATCACCCTTTCCTTTAACGCCACTTTGTTGATCCCACATACCGATCGTTGGCCCTGCTGCGTGGCCATGCAATCCAATAGGATGGGTATAAATTGAAGCGTTAACATTTTCTGTTTTAGCTTGATTTAGAGCATCTGCTAATATTTCATTTCCTGTTTTTCCAGGTATGAATTGCTCAACCAAAATATCTTGTAATCTGTTTCCTTTATTAAATGCCTTTACTAACCCTTCGGGAACAATTGATTCTCCTTCATTCAACATGTAAAAATGTTGCTGCTGATCTGTGTTTAGTCTTAAATAGGTGATTCCGAAATCAACATGAAGGAGGTCTCCCTTGCGAATAACATCATCTTTAGTTCGCTTAGAAAATGAGCGCAAAAAAGTATTTTTATCCATTTCACTTCTTTGAATTGACACAGAAGGATGAAACCATGTGCTGAGACCTAGTTCAGTAACGCGTTGTCGCAACCACCAAATGACATCATCAGTGGTGGTCGTCCCAGCTGTTATGACACTTGAAGAAAAAGCTTCTTGTAAAATTTTATGGCCCATTTTACAAATCATAGGATACAGTTCGAGTTCTTTTTCTGACCTTGTTTCTAGCCAAGAAATAGCAAGGTTCTCTGCTGACACTATTCGTTTTTTAAATTGTTCGGGCAGATATGTATGAAGTTTTTCATACTCAGAATGAATCATACCGTCGGCTAATGCAAAGTCTTCTGAGTAATTTAATGCAATTTTTTTAGGATTTTTTGTTTTGATTATATCTACAAGTGCTTCCCATTGATCGGGGTATACATCAATATTCCACTCTCCTTTTAAAAGGTTTCCAACACTATACCTGGCAATGGCAATTTTTTCCAGGCCACTTTCGCCATTATAAAAAACCATCATTGTGCGCCTTCTTGCAGATAGCCAAGTTGAGGGCAACATGGTTTTCATGACGGGATCTTCATTGTATTCACGTGAAATTAAAACCCACATGTCAATGTTTGTTCGACTCATCAACTGGGGTAGTAAGTTGTCAATTCTATCTTCTAAGATATCATCAATGATTTCTGCTCTTTCTCTTTCAGGCAGTATATGATTTAATATGGAGTTCTGAGAATAAATTGGTGCAACTGACACTACAAAGAGTATTGCCAAAATTATTATCCTTTTCTTTTTTGGAAATGTTTTAATCATAGGTGTTAAATTTAATTAATTGTAATGAATAGCGCATTTAAAAAGTACTTTTTTATCAAAAGTATTTTTACAATCAATTGTAAGTCACGTATTTATACTTCGCTTCGCCGTACGACGCCTTTATATTTATCCGTACTGTGTTGGTAGAGCTTTCTCTATATAAAAACTGATGTTTCAGTTGTCTCCTTGCTTTTTTGCAATAAATGTTATGTAAAAAAGTAAGGTTTACTTGATCGGGTTAAACACAGGGATGAATTTTTTTTATAAGAAAACAAAAACTGTTTATTTGCATTGAGGCAGTAAATGAAACCAGGCAGACCATTACTTTGTAATCGTAATTAAAAGGGGAGGGTTTTTTGAAAGAAAAGCACTATAGCTAAAATCTAGTTTCCCAATGCGATATAGTCTATTTCTAACTTGAAGGTTTCTTCTTTTTTATTTCCAAATAAAATAGTCACCTCTTCAAATTTTGGGGCATTGAATTTTGGCATATTTAATTTACGGCCCCTAAAACTGGCATACATTTCATTAATTGGAATTTTTATTGTTTCCCATTCTAATGAAGTATCAAAAGAAAAAATGTACGAATGTCTGTCATAAATACTGTCTTTTATCCTGATTTGATAGCTTTTGCCGTCTCCTTTAACTTTTAAAACGAGATGTGTGTTGTTATCAATTTTAGTTGGGCCACATCTGTATCTTAAAGATGAAAAGCCTCCATAGTTATCTAATGATATCCGACCCGAGTACTCACCATTTCCGTCATCATTTATTCTAAAATTACCTTGAGAAAGTCCTCCCATTACGCCATCGTCAACAATATACCATTGCGAAGAATCAGCATCTTTAGTAAAATCAAATAACATTTTCGTAGGAGTTAAGATTGCGATAATTAAGATAATTTTTATATACATGTCCTTCTAACAAAAATTATGCATTTTGGTTGTTATATTTGGGCTTACTGTTTCAAAATAAGTAATTGAAATTGGCTAAGACAGCAGATAAAGAAAATATTGATAAAGAAAATATTGGTGAAACGAGCTCTTCGTTTTATAGAAATATAGCCATTCTGCTTGTACTTAATTTGTTGATAAAGCCTATTTATATTCTAGGTATAGATGCACAAGTTCAAAATAGTCTGGGAGAAAGTACATATGGATTGTTTTTTACTTTCTTCTCTTTTTGTATGTTGTTTCAAATTATTTTAGATCCAGGGATCCTCAATTATAACAACCAACTAATTTCTAAGGACATTGATAATGTTTCTGATCACTTTGGTAAGATAGCTGGATCCAAGATATTATTGGTATTGGCTTTTGTTTCAATTGTAAGTTTGGTAGGATTATTTTTTGGATATACCCAAACTGAGTACGGTGTTTTATTAGGAGTTGCACTTATATTGATATTAAATTCATTTTTAAGTTATTTACGCAGTCATTTTTCAGCTTTAGGCAAGTACAAATATGAAAGCTTGTTGTCTGGCTTGGATAAAACCTTAATGATTGTAATAATCGGCTATTTTCTTCACATTAGAAATGAGATTTCTTTACAGATATTTATAATTGGGCAAATATTGGCGTTGGTTATTAGCTGTACGGTCTTTATTTTACTATTGAGACGTCTTTTTAAAATGAGACTGGAGTTTTCTATTTCCGAAACGGTTGGTCTGGTTAAAAAAACGGTTCCATATGCTTTGGTTTTATTGCTGATGACTCTTTATACAAGACTGGATAGTATCATGTTGGATCAATTGATTGATGATGATAAATACTCAGTAGGGGTGTATGCAACAGGATATAGATTACTGGATGCCGCAAATATGATAGGAATACTATTTGCGCTGTTGATGCTTCCTATGTTTTCGAAGTTGATAAATCAAAGGGAAAAGTTACTAGACCTTGCAGAGAGTATTACCAGGTTGTTATTTATACTTTGCACATTGATATCCTTGCTTTGCTGGTTCTATGCTAAAGACATTATTGATCTTATTTATGTCAATACAACACCAATGCATTATGAGGTTTTTAAATATTTGATGATAGGATTTTGGGCTATGTGTATGTCAAATATACATGGTTGTTTGTTTTTGGCAAAAGGCACGCTGAAAAGCATCAATCTCTTATTTGTTATGGGAATACTCTTAAATATAGCATTGAATTTTTATTGGATACCACAGGATTTGGCGTTTGGAGCCGTAAAAGCTACTGTAATTACACAGTTTTTTGTATTTCTGGGTCAATTTTTACTTGCTCACAAGGTTTTTGAATTTAGGTTCGAATTGATAAAAGGGGTTCAATTTACTGGGGTACTGGCAGGTATCTTTGGAATTATTTGGTGTTTTGATGCTTATATTTCTTTGTATTGGATAATTGAGGGGCTTTTGATTTCATTTTTAGCTGTTGGATTATCATTTTTATGCGGATTTTTACGTTTACCTTTTAAATTAGGTAAAACAACCTAATAAGCCAACAACAAAACGAAACAACACTTTACATGCAAAACCAGAATGAAAGCCTTTTCGATTTAGTTTTATTATTGTACAAATGGCGAAAGCAAATCATTGGAGCGTCATTGATCGCTGCTATAATAACTGCTGGCGTTTCTTTGTTACTCCCTAACTATTTTGCAGCGAGTACTCAATTTTATGCAGCGAGCCCTGACTTGGCAAAGCCTACACCTTTAGGTAATCTTCCAAATAACAATAGAATATACGGAAACGACAATGATATTGACAGATTGATATCTATTGCTAAGTCTAATATTATAAGCAATTATTTGATTGAAGAGTTTGACTTGTACACGCACTATGAAATTGACCTAGATGATCCAAAAGCAAAATACAAGTTGTTGTTGAAGCTGAATAAACTTTTTGAAATTTCAAAGACAAAGTACGACGCGATCCAAGTTTCTTTTGAAGATAAGAATCCTGAAATGGCAAAAAACATGGCCAATGCAACGCGGGATAAAATTGATATTTTAGCGACTCAAATGATAAAGGAAAGCCAAGAAAAAATTCTTAAATCTTATCAGTTGAATATAGCCAACAAGCAAAAGATGTATGATGGGATATCAGATAGTTTATATCAAACAAGGGTAAAGTATAACATCTTCAATACACAATCACAAGGTGAGGCTTTTGGTAGCAGTATGGTTTCTTTATCTGGGGCTATAGAAAACTATAAAGCGAGGATTTCTTATTTGAAAAAACAACCTGATGTGGTTAAGGATAGTATTGATGTTTTTAAAGCTAAGTTAAGTGGTTTTGAAAGTCAATATAAAATACTTTCAAAAAATATAAGTGCATATAATAATGGTTATCCAAAAATACTGAAGTACGAAAGAGAGATGAAGGACTTTGGAGACCAGATTAACATCGATAAAGAAAGACTAAAACAACTTGAGTCTGTTTATAAATCTGAAATTAACTCAATTCATATTGTTGAGAAAGCAGAAACACCTGTTATCAAATCAAGACCCAAAAGGTCATTTTTGGTTATTGGTGCCACAGGATTGGTTTTTATACTAACGTGCCTTTGGGTGATTGTTCAGGACATCTTGAATAAAAACGATTGGAGACAGAAAATTAAAAACGGTTAAGTGTTATTGACGCTTTCAAAATATACTGATCAGAAGATTTTTTGGTTGATTTCAACACTGTCCATTTTCTTTTTTGGGTTGGCTGTAATCACTTACAACCCTATGCCTGCATTTGTACCTATTGCTTTGGTCTTTGGGGTTTTTGTGTTTTTACGGCCTGTCAGTTTGTTTTATTTGTTCTTTTTTTTACTTCCGTTTTCTGTAGAAATTTATTTGCCTAACGGATTGGGAACAGATATTCCATCAGAACCCTTGATGTTGGTGCTTACAGGATTGTCAATTGTTTTGTTTCTTCAGAATATTAACAAGATAAAGAAACAATATTTTACCCATCCGATTACTTTGATTTTGATTTTGCATATTTTTTGGATTGCATTTTCAGCTTTGTTTTCGACCAATGTGGTTTTTTCCCTGAAGTTTTTGATTGCAAAATTTTGGTATGTTATTCCTTTTTACTTTTTGCCATTTTTACTGTTTAAAGAAACGATTCAATTCAGAAGAGTATTTATTTACTTGGGACTAGGTTTGTTTATCTCTGTCGCTTATGTGATGGTAAGACATGCCGCATTAGGATTTAGTTTTGATGGCATCAATGATGCCGTGAAACCGATATACAGAAACCATGTTAACTATGGAATAATGTTGACATCGTTCTTGCCGTTCATGTGGTATTTACTGACAACATCAAAAAAGTACTATGCGATGAAGTTAATTGCACTGATCATTTTATTGGCAGCTATTTACCTAACGTATACTCGAGCAGCACAAGCGGCAATAGTTTTGGCAGTTGGCATCTATTGGGTTGTAAAATGGCGAATGGCCAAGGTTGCTGTTTTTGCTTCTCTCTTTCTAGCAGGATTGTTGATTGTGTTTTTGTCCGTTAACAATAGGTATTTGGATATGGCGCCTGATTATAACAAAGCCATTGCGCATGACAAGTTTGATAATTTGTTAGAGGCTACATATAAGATGGAAGATATTTCTACAGTAGAAAGGTTCTACAGGTGGGTAGCTGGTTTTTATATGATAAAAAACAAACCATTAACGGGGTATGGTCCGTCAACCTTTTATTCAGTGTATAAATCGCATACAGTTACAAGTTACAAGACGTATGTAAGTGACAACCCAGAAAAGTCAGGCATTCATAATTATTACTTAATGACTGCCGTTGAGCAGGGGATACCAGGATTTATAATATTTTTACTTATGGCCATCTTGCCGATTTTAATTGGTGAGGTGACTTATCACAACACAAGGGATAAGAAGGATAAAGGATTGATTATGGCGAGTATCATATGCTTTGTATTGATAGATATCGTAATTCTTATAAACGACCTACTTGAAGCTGATAAAGTAGGCCCATTTTTCTTTTTGTCCATGGCAATAGTCGTTTTCTTCTCAGTAAAAGCAAAAGAGACAAATAAAAAGCTGGTGTAAGTAGCTCAGGTTTTCCTATTTTATTGAAGTTTTGGTAAGTGGCAATAATTTTCATAAAATATTTTGGCTTAAGATTTGCAAGTCTTGAAATGTGCATATATATTTGCAATCCTTTTCAAAGGAAAAGTATGTTTTGGGTGATTAGCTCAGTTGGTTCAGAGCACCTCGTTTACACCGAGGGGGTCGGGAGTTCGAGTCTCTCATCGCCCACTAGAAGCTCAGCAGTAATGCTGGGCTTTTTTTGTTTTAGCCTACCCACGACATCCTGATTGTCCAGTAAAATAGGCATTCTCGACGATCGGTAACAGGTATTTCAAATACAAGCGTTTAATAGGTGCGGTGGTTGTTTTGCGATAATGCTATCCCTCTCGCTACCCCTCCATTGCAAGGGGAACGAAAACGGATATACTTCTGGTTGATTATTACTATAAAACCAAAACTTCGAATTATTGAACGGACCAACCGGGACCCACATGCCTGTGGGAGGTTTGAGAACTGCAACCCAACAGTTAATGCTATTGGGTCCGTCTACTTGATCGTATGGCATTTTTATTCATCGACTTTAAGATAACTTATACCAACTTCTTCAATATCTCAGTTAATAGTTTCTCTTGCTTTTCCAATTGTTCTTCTTGATTATCAAGTTTTGATTTGAGTTTTTCATTTTCATCTTTAAGGGCTTGAATGGCTAGCATCATTACCCCATCTGAATCGATTGTTGATATTGATTTATTGCTGTCTCCCAATTCAAAGGCTTCATAGAAATCTTCAGCAACGGCTCCAATGTGTGGCGCGTTTTTTCGATCTTTATAGTTCCATTTTTTAATATCGAGAGACATTAACTTTTCGAGAACATCCTTTTTATTAACGGATTCTAAATTTTCTTTAAGATCTATTGAGGAGGGATTACTTAATCCGGCAGTCACTTCAAATGTGCCATTGATTTTTACAAAGTCGTTGTCAAATTCTCCATAGATTAGAGGGTCGTCATTTTCGGTATTGTCGATGAACAGTTTGTCAGAAATTGCACCATTTCCAGAAGTTGGTCCCGAATGAGCTCCAATGCACACGTTATTGGAACCTGTTATTTGTTTACCAGATTCAGTACCGTAGAAGCTATTAAAATTGCTGATAAGGTTATTTAAGCCAGAATCAGCACCAAAAAAGCAGTTTTGACTGCCTGTTGTATTGTTTTCTCCTGAGCGCTCTCCAAAGAAACTGTTATTAGAACCTGTTGTATTTTCAAAAGCCGAGAATGAACCAAAAAAGCTATTTTTTACACCTAATGTATTATCGTGACCAGCTGAGGATCCAAAGAAGCTGTTGTTATCTCCGTCAGTATTTTTAAACCCAGCTCCATGACCAAAGAAGCTATTTCTATGTCCAATTGTATTTTTCTCACCAGAAGCTCGTCCAAAAAAACTGTTGTAGTCTCCTGTTGTGTTTGATAAACCTGTGTTTTGACCAAAGAAGCTATTGGCCTGCCCTGTTGTGTTTGCATTTCCTGCACGATCTCCAAAGAAACTATTGGAGATTCCAGTTGTTGTCGATTTACCAGAAAAGGAGCCGAAAAAAGAATTAAAATGCCCTGAGGTATTATTCATTCCAGCGTCCTTACCAAAGAAGCTGTTGGATCCCCCTCCGGTATTTTTATTTCCAGATCCTTCACCAAAGAAGCTGTTATTACCTCCAGTTGTATTGAATTCACCGGCATCTTGACCAAAGAATGCATTATTATTTCCAGTTGTATTGAAGAATCCGGCATCTTCTCCGAAGAAACAATTATCTGAGCCTGTTGTATTTCTGTTACCGGCGTCATCTCCGAAGAAACTGTTTCGAGTTCCAGTTGAATTAGTTGTGCCAGCAGCTCTTCCGAAGAAAGAATTGGACGGTGCTGTTGTATTGCTTTTACCTGCATCTCTACCAAAAAAGGAGTTGGAATTGCCAGATGTGTTATTAAATCCCGCATCATGACCAAAAAAGCTGTTAAAAGAAGCAGTGTTATTACGACCTGCATCCCGTCCAAAAAAGCTATTGGATGAACCAGAGGTACCAAATATGCCTGCACCTATACCAAAGTAACTATTGGACGAGCCGATAGTATTTTTTTCACCTGCATCTCTACCAACAAATGTGTTTGAAGTACCCGAAGAGTTATCACTACCTGCGCCAATACCAATAAAGCTGTTGGTACCGGAACAGTTGGAAGTGCATTGTCCCCAAAGTTGTGGCGATGAACTAATAAAAAGGGTGCAAAGAAAAGCAATAAGACGTGTCATGATTGAAAGGTTTAATGTATTAATAAGCAGATATCTAAGAAAATTGTCACAGAAATTACAAATTCTTTAATCAACGATTGCAAAAATCAAGTTATAGTCTCTCATAGCAGATACCTTTAATTATTAAACTGTTTTACTCTAACTTCTTAAGTGTCTCAGTTAATAGTTCTTCTTGAATATCGAGCTTCGATTTGAGTTTTTCATTTTCATCTTTTAGGGCTTGAATAGCCAGCATCATGATTCCATCTGAATCGATTGTTGATATTGATTTATTGCTGTCTCCCAATTCAAAGGCTTCATAGAAATCTTCAGCAACGGCTCCAATGTGTGGCGCGTTTTTTCGATCTTTATAGTTCCATTTTTTAATATCGAGAGACATTAACTTTTCGAGAACATCCTTTTTATTAACAGATTCTAAATTTTCTTTAAGATCTATTGAGGAGGGATTGGTTAAACCTGCTGTCACTTCGAAAGTGCCATTGATCCTTACAAAATTATTGTCGAATTCTCCATAAATGAGAGGTTCGTCATTGCCAAAAATACTGGTGGTATCAGCATCAATATAGAGTCTCAGATTTATGTTGTTATTAGAACTTGTAGGTCCTGCACCGTATCCAAGAAAAATATTTCCTGTTCCAATGGCATTCCTCCCACTGCTTTTTCCAAAGTAACTGTTACTGTGTCCAACTTTATTAAGTAAACCAGATCCTGTTCCAAAAAAACTATTATCATCTCCAGTAGTGTTTGCCAACCCAGATCCTGTTCCAAAAAAACTGTTATCATCTCCTGTAGTGCTGTTCCGGCCTGAAAGGTTTCCAAAAAAACTATTACTACTTCCCGTACTGTTAGTTAGCCCCGATCCTGTTCCAAAAAAATTGTTATCATCTCCAGTAGTGTTAGCTGAACCAGCATCTTTTCCAAAGAAACTGTTATCAATACCAGTAGTGTTAGTTGAACCTGCTGCATGACCAAAAAAACTATTATTATTACCTGAGGAGCTATTTAAACCAGCGTCTTTTCCAAAAAAACTATTTCTATTTCCAGTAGTGTTAGCTGAACCAGCATCTTTTCCAAAGAAACTGTTGGAAAATCCGAATGTGTTATTTGAACCGGCCGAATATCCAAAGAAACTGTTGTCATCTGATGAGGTGATTTTCATACCAGCATCTTTTCCAAAAAAACTATTATTATTTCCAGTTACATTATTTAAACCTGCTTCAGCACCAAAAAAGCTATTGTTATTTCCAGAGTTGTTATTATAACCTGCTTCAAGACCAAAGAAGCTGTTTGAAAAACCTGTGGTGTTCCTAAAACCTGCTTCATAACCAAAGAAACTATTTTCTTTTCCCGTGGTATTAAGAAACCCTGATGATCCACCAAAGAAACTGTTTGAAAAACCTGTGGTGTTTAATATCCCTGCTCCATCACCAAAAAAGCTGTTGTTGTCCCCTGTGCTAGTATTTTCACCTGCTCCATGACCAAAGAAACTGTTCCTACTTCCCGAACTGTTACTAATACCTGCTCTATCACCAAAAAAGCTGTTGAAATTACCTGATGTGTTATCTGCACCCGCTTCATAACCAAAAAAACTGTTACTAACACCTGTATTGTTTTTACGACCTGCTTCATAACCAAAAAAACTATTTTCATTTCCAGAAGTGTTATCAAAGCCCGCCTCATAACCAAAAAAGCTATTGCCACTCGCTGTGGTATTAGTTTTCCCTGCTCCTGATCCAAAAAAGCTGTTGAAATTACCTGACGTAGTAAATGCCCCCGCAGCTGTCCCGAAAAAACAGTTATCATCACCTGATATGTTAAACCGACCTGCTGATTTTCCAAAAAATGAATTGCCATCTCCAGCTTCATTCTGTTGCCCTGTGAGACTACCAAAGAAACTGTTGCTGTCACCTGTGGTAATATCCCGACCGGCATCATTTCCAAAGAAGGTGTTTTGTCCTGAGCAATCTTGATCGCAAGACTGGCTTCTGACAAAGGTGCTCGTCATAATACAGATGAATATCAATATACCAGATAGATTTTTCATTTTCAATACAGTTTTGTTAAAAGAATGGCGACGATTATGAAAACAAACATATGGCAATTGTCCAAAATGTTAGAATAAAACATCAAAATAGTGTCTTTATTCAGTATAAAACTTACATGGTGTTTGTTTTATCAGTATTTTCAATTGAGAAATAACTTTAAAAACAAAACCAATTAACATGTCAACAGTTAAATCTATGCATACCTATCTGGTATATGCACTAGCAATTATTTTTCTTATTATGGGAGTATTTGGTTATCTGGATATTAAAAACAGTTCCGATGCTGGCTACAGTTCTAACGACTTTACAGTTACTAAAGTCGAAGAAGGAGGCCCTGCAGCTGAGGCTGGGATGCAAGTAGGAGACCA
>Ga0206131_10004473_pt1 | contig 15301 bp, 14 predicted proteins | sample Helgoland_Spring_FD_148636 | JGI IMG/M metagenome (GOLD analysis project Ga0206131, IMG submission 148636) | Pelagic subsurface seawater microbial communities from Kabeltonne, Helgoland, North Sea - Helgoland_Spring_Bloom_20160517_1 | ecosystem: Environmental > Aquatic > Marine > Epipelagic ...
AGCTGGGGCAAAGTAATAGGGATTATCTTTGAATTGCTCATGCACATCAGCATGCACATGGGGCATCCACTGCTTATAAACTTTTATCCTAGAAATAGACTCGAGCTGGCTAGTCCACGCCCAATCTCTATTCAAGTCAAAATAATAGTGATTTACTCGTCCACCAGGCCAAGGCTCATAATGCTCTTTGGCTGCTATATCTGGATTTGCAGTTGCATTCGAAACACCAATATGCCAATGCGAGTACCTTGAATTTCCATCAGGGTTTACACTAGGGTCAATAATAACAATCGTATTTTCCAGCCATTTACTTGACTCCGTCTCTGAACCTGTAACCAGCTCGTGGGCAACTTTCAACGAAGCCTCTGTCCCTCCTGCCTCATTTCCATGAACAGAATAACTCAACCACACAATTGCTATATCCTCTTCTGATCCAGAAGACTCTCCCATACCAATCTTAGCTAGATGCTGTTCTCGAATAGTCTCTAGACGATCCAAATTATTTTTAGAAGAAACAAAATACAAATTGAGAGGACGACCTTCATTTGTATACCCATAGTTCAACTTCTGAACTTGTTCAGATTGCCCCGTAAGATGATCAAAATACGCCATCACTAAGTGATTCGGTGTAAACTGAATTCCATACTTATTTCTTAAGAACTCTGAAGGGGATTGAACCTGTCCATAACTACTAACCGCAATAGAAAGTAGCACAACGAGAAAAATATATTTCGTACGCATTTGCCTAGTTAAGTGATAAAAATGAAGTCTAAATTAAAAAAATAGCATCGACAATCCACTTAATCATGCCCTAATCTCCCATTGACAACTAATTCAGCAGGGAATATTTTTCTTTTAGCACATTAAATGCTAGACAATACCACTTTTATCTAAACGATGGAGATACACAAGTAATCAAATGATTTTATTGCTACAAAGCATTATAAAACTACTTATCAGAGGATAAGATTCAGAACAATACTTAAAACAATAAGTAGCAAAATAATTGCAAAAAGAACAAAAAAAAACAAATACAGTTGCTTTATAAAACTTTTTGTTTTAAATTTGAATAGCACTTAAAACAATAAACTACATGAACGATTTTTCTTTAAGACCTACAAATAAACCTATAAATAGCCAAAGGGCTATTATAGTGCGTAGGGTAAGAAGGAAAATCTCAAACAACATAAGATTTAGGAATTGGTATAAAAGGTTTTACTCCTTTTTAGAATTTAAGACAAGTTCTTACAAGAAAAAAATCTCTGCCAAATTCTACATCAAATACTTCTTAATAAGCACTTTATTCTACTTGTTCTTGACGAACAAGTTCAGGGTAAAACTAGAATTTGGTAAACAATTAAATTCAAATGAAATGGTTAAGATGTCATCAACTGCTGCACTTCCACTATTAAAGGACTCCATAATTAATCAAGCGATTCCTGGTCCATCATTAAATTTTGAACCTTTATTTCAAGTTAATATCAATGATGATGGCGAAGCAAAAGCCAAAAAGAGGTATATAAAACGATTCCACAAGGTAGCGAGAGATGAAATGAAGAAGTTTGGAATTCCTGCGAGTATAAAAATGGCTCAGGCCCTTTTAGAAAGTAATGCGGGGCAATCGAATCTTTCTTTAAAAAACAATAACCATTTCGGTATAAAGTGTTTCTCTAAGAACTGTATAAAAGGACATTGCAGCAACTTTCACGATGATCACCACAAGGATTTTTTCAGAAACTATAAGACCTCTTGGGATAGCTGGAGAGCACATAGCAGGTTCTTGTCTTCAGATCGTTACAATCACCTAAAAAAGCATAAAAAAGATTATAAGCAATGGGCGTATGGACTTAAAAAAGCAGGCTATGCTACGGATAATAAATACCCTGAAAAGTTAATCCAATTAATAGAAGATTTTAAACTGTATGTGCTGGACATATAAAGTGTAAGGTATAGGGAATCCAATTCTTAGTACGTTTCGGGATTCCCTTAAAATTAGGGGATTGATCTTTGATTCTCTTGTGTATGTTCTGGGTTATGACCGTCAAAAATCGTGACGGTCTTTTTTATTATATACCCATTGCTTTATTACGAAGTCTCTTCAAGAAAGGAGAAGCAAAAATAAAATCTTGTAAAATATCATTATCGCTTTCAAGTACCTCATCTTTATTTCCAGCCCAGGCTAATTCCCCTAGGTGCAATAAAGCAATATTATCCCCGATCTCCATTACCGAGTTCATATCGTGTGTATTTATAACGGTAGTGATATTATTTTCTACTGTAATATCCTTTATGAGTTCGTCAATTACTAAGGCTGTTCTAGGGTCCAATCCTGAATTGGGTTCATCACAAAACAGATAGGTTGGATTCAAAACAATAGATCGAGCTATACCAACTCGTTTTTGCATTCCCCCACTGATTTCAGAAGGATATTTCTTATTTGCATTGTTTAAGCCTACTCGATCTAGACAGTAATCAACGCCTTTATCTTTCTCTTGTTTTGTATGATTAGTAAACATGTCCAAAGGAAATCGAACATTCTCCTCTACCGTCATAGAATCAAAAAGTGCAGATCCTTGAAATAGCATTCCAACACGCATTCTGAGATCGCGAAGTTGCTTTTTCTCAAGTCCTATAAAATCCGTATCATCATAAAATATTCTACCGGATGTAGGTGGAAATAATCCTACTAAAATCTTTAGCATCACTGTTTTTCCCGCTCCACTCTTTCCTATAATTAGATTCGTCTTTCCAGCTTCAAAGGTATGGCTGATACCTTTTAAAACATCTACATCACCAAAAGACTTCTTTATATGTTCTATTCGAATCATTATCTAAAACTTATACTGTTAGAATGACAGCGATCAAATAATCGGCCAACAAGATTAATATATTACTATACACAACTGCATTGGTACTAGCCTTACCCAATTCAATAGACCCACCCTGCACATAATAGCCTTGAAAACAAGAAACCGTCACAAGGATAAATGAAAATGTATAGGCCTTCACATACATCATTAATACATTGTATTCTACGAAATATGCTCTAACACCACGAATATAATCAACATCAGATATTGTTCCTGTAGGTACAGTTGCAAGATATCCACCAAGGATTGCAATTGCGGCAGCTAATGTAACTAAGAAAGGTATTACAAATAAGCCTGCTATAGTTTTTGGAAGGATCAAATACGAAGCTGTATTAATACCCATTATTTCCATAGCATCAATATGCTCCTTTTGTCTCATTCCACCAATCTCTGCAGCAATGTTAGATCCCACTTTACCAGCAAGCACTAGGCATGTAATTGTAGGAGCAGATTCAATAATTGCAAGATCCCTAACGATGTACCCAATATAATACATCGGAATCAATTGACCATCCAGCTGATAAGCAAATTGTAGCGCAGCTACTGCCCCCATAAAAATAGCAATAAGGGCAACAATCACTACGGATCCAACTCCTATACCGTCCATCTGCCTTAGGGTTTCTTTCCAATACATGGAAAACTTCTCAGGCTTTGAAAATGCCTGTCCTAAAAGGCCTATATACTTACCAAAACTGAAAAAAATATTCGATTTCATGAACACCTCTATTTTTGTAGATCCTACCTTAGGTCAAACATAGGAATTTTTATCTTAACTATAACTTAAGTATCGAAAATTGTTGGATCCCTCGACCTCCCTGATAAATGAAAATAGAATTACCAGATATCTGAGCAGTATTCTTAGGAACAATCATAAAACGCTTACTTATAAGGCCCAATGTATTGTTCTTAGTTTTACCCCCTTGGTCAATTCTCCAAATAATCGGAACAGTACTCACATTTCTTGAACGAAAGTCAAGCTGATTGCGGTTAACACTGTTTCCAAAATCATTGAATATAATATTTATTCCTTTTGAGGTAATTGCATAGTTATATCCAAGGTGATACCCCTTATCATTAAAACTAGATTGCATCTTAGGAATCATTGTAGACCATTGGATTTCACCTGAAGGCGAAATATTGTAAACAATAATCTCCTCATAATGATAGGAATAATTAATTGCACCAGTTCCAACTGTCCTTCCGGTATAAAAGCCAGAATTAGTGGAATTATACTCTCGGATATAGAATTTTTCAGTAAACATTAGCAAACCACCATCTGAACGAGGCACCAAATCCCTGATCACGAAATTCTCTAATTCCAGCTTAGATAATTTATCAGGGCTGGACAATATTCTTTCCCTTCGCTTCCCCGAACTATAATCAATAGCATCTACGATAAGCTCTGGAGCCAACTCTTCAGTATTTGAAACTTGTGCACGCTTGGTTTTAGGATCAATTCTAAAATAAACGATTCCCTTTACTTTATTCCAAGAAATACTGGAATACAAACCAGCGATAACTAGCTTGTTTTCATTATTTACCAAAAAGCTTAAATCAGAAATAACTTTATTATCTAAGCTAAGTTTGTACTCATGCAGATCAACACCTCCATAATTGAAACTCGCCAAAAGATAATCTCCTGTCCTGTTTCCTTCCTTATTGAAATTCCTGCAAAGGAAATAGACTCCTCCTGTATTTGATACTCTGTATTCAAAAACATTTATGTTCTTATCAGGATAAGGAAGCTCCTGTATGTTTTCCCATAAGACATTCATCGCCTTATCAAAAACAATACAATACACCTTCTCATTATCCTTTCGTTTGGAGGACAATTGACAGTAGACCAGAAACTTGCTTTTATCAAAGGATTCCTCAAAACCTATAAACCCACTTTCATAACGGTTTACACTGTCGAATTCACCAACGATTTCCATACGTTGTAATCGTTTGAGTGTAAGCCCGTCATAAACCTCCATAAACAAGTAATTCTTCTTTTTTGATGAATTAAAGAAAGAGGTAAATAGATACAGCTTACCATTCAGATATTTCAGTGCCTCATATTGAAGCAAATTAGATTTATACTCCAAACTCAAGGACTTCTTTTTCAATTTCTTCAAAGACCTATCGTAAAGCTCTACATCTATTGTCTTTTCCTCAATGAACCCCGTTATTTCTCTTCTGGTGATCGTATAAATTACATCCTTATTGTCAAAGATTACTTGATCAAAGTATTGTCCCATTTTAAGTTTGGAATCTCCTGAAGTGGTAACATCATAGTCAATAGTCTGTGCAACAAGGACATTGCACAACATCAATAAGGATATTAAGATTTGATTGGTTTTGACCGGCATTTTAGTATTTATTTTGTGCTGTTGATAGACCTGTATTTTGAGGAATTCACGGGATCAATCTTAGACATAAGACGTATAAATTCACGCTTTTGCTCTAGCTCAGCCAAACTAAAAATTTCAATCAGTTCATTAGATTTTGCAGAGGAAAACATCTGTAATAACATACAGTTAGGATAGGATTGAGCCACCAACCTAATTTCAGCTAGTGCACTAAGTATAATAGACTTTGCCGTCTCTGTATCATAGTACATAATATCCAATGCCTGCCTATGATAATCATAATAAGCCTGTCTATAATTCTTTATTCTTGGAGACAATATATTCTCAGCCATCCAATAACGGCTTCTATTTCTTTGCGAAGAACCTTCAGGTGCCCAACCAGGAAATGTACGACTAACATCCTGCGTGATAGCATTTATTACATCCTGTGCTTTTTGAAAATAATCATCGCCCCCTTTAAGCTCAAAACTATCTCCATCCAATCCAAGGATCATGTAGATATAAAATCCCAATACTTGGGAAAGGTTTTCAGAGAAACCAAACTCAGAAAACTGAAGAATCTGATTCGGTTCGTAATTAAAGACCAGATCTCTATCATTATGAGAAAGTAAAACGGTCTCATAATTACTGTTATAGGTAGGACGAGTTGCTTGAATCTGTAGCTCTCCCTTAAAGGAAGTATTTGTAACCTCTTCGTTAATATTTAGATTGATCGTTACATTGATTCGCTCTTCAGGCTTATAGTTGTTATCCGTCCAAGATAATTCATTAAAATAAGACTCAATATTTTGCTTCATATCCTCAAACAAAGAGGGATCAGCTTTTTGTAGCCTAGGCGTATTGATATTTACTGTTGCTATAAATTCCTGCGCAATAATATTGTTTGCACAAAAAATCATCAATAATGCTAATCCTAATCGAGCCATATCTTTATGCTTTAAATTTTGTCTTTTAATTGAATAAACGCATCAACAACATCCTTTGCGACTTTTTGCTTGGATTTTAACTCAAAATCCTTCCGCATATTGTCTTTGAAAAATAAGGAAACCTTATTTGTGTCATGATTAAAGCCTGCACCTTTATCCTGCAGAGAATTTAACACGATCATATCGAAATGCTTGCGCTCAAGCTTTGACTTTGCATTAGTAGTTTCATTATTAGTCTCCAATGCAAACCCAATATGAAACTGACCAGATTTTTTAATTTTCCCTAGTTCTAATGCAATATCCTCTGTCTTTTCTAATTCTATGGAAAAATCGCCAGTGCTCTTTTTAACCTTTTCTGTAAAAATATCCTTAGGCCTGTAATCTGCTACAGCTGCCGAAAAAACAGCCAAATCCTGCTCCGAATGCAGTTCCCTCGCACATCGATACATTTCAACTGCTGTTGTAACATTATGCACAGTAAGAGAAGGGTGAACTGGTTTTAATTTGGAGGGTCCAAGAATTAAGTCTACACGTGCTCCGCGTTCCACTAACTCCAAGGCTATTGCACAGCCCATTTTTCCAGAAGAATGATTGCCAATAAATCGAACAGGATCTATATGTTCGTAGGTAGGTCCTGCCGTAACAAGAGCTCTAAGACCGTTAAGATCTTGTTGATATTTAAATTCTTGATTTAGAAACTCAAGGATTTTCTCTGGTTCGGCCATGCGTCCCTCCCCAATAAGACCAGAAGCAAGTTCCCCATATTCAGCAGGAATTAGTTTTACACCTCGTTCCTCCAAAAGATCCATATTTGCAGTGGTACTGGAATGTTTATACATATCCAAATCCATGGCAGGCGCATAAGCTACAGGGCATCGAGCAGAAAGGTAACAGGCCATCACGATATTATCAGTAATACCAGTAACCATTTTTGCCATAGTATTTGCTGTTGCCGGTGCTATAATCATATAGTCAGCCCATAGGCCAAGTTCAACATGATTATTCCAAGCTTCCTCTGATTGGATATCAGAATAAACCTCCTGCTTTGAAAGTGTTGATAGAGTAATTGGTGATATAAAAGCTATAGCAGATTTAGTCATCAACACACGAACTTCATAGTCATTCTTGACTAAAAGTCTTACCAGGTGTGCTGATTTATAGGCTGCAATACTTCCTGTTACAGCCAGAAGAATCCTTTTTTTCTTGCTAGCCACGTCCATAATACCTTATTTATACAAACAAAGATAGCAGTAAAGAATTAATCCTTACTGCTGCCTTCTATATTTTATTTGAGACTTTTTAGTCTCTTTTCTGCTTGTTACTATAGTGAAAATGAAGCTCATCACCCAAATATTCCTCTGTAGCAATAACTACAGGATTTGGAAGCTTCTCATAAAATTTAGAGATTTCAATCTGCTCCTTATTCTCATTAATCTCCTCAATTGCATCTGAGCTAACAGCAAACTCTTCTAACTTTTGATTTAATTCTTTTTTTAAATCAAACGAAAGTTGTCTTGCACGCTTACTAATTACTGAAAGCACTTCGTATATGTTTCCTGTTGTTTCAGAAAGTGATTTCACATCTCTTTGAGATACATTCGGGTCAATCCCTTGAGATTTTGATTTAATATCAGTCATTCGACAATAATTTTAACTGCGTTTCAGAATCTGCTTTGAAAGTTTGTACCGTATTAAAATACGAACCTTCTTCATATTTATCCAAGAACATTCTAGCATAACGTATAGTTTCGCCATAACGCTCTTCCTTTTTCTCATATACACTATTGGTAGCCAGCAAATAATTCGCCTCTACCATTTTGAATCGAACCTCTTCCAAATTCTTAGTATCTGGAAATTCAATCAAAATATTCTCCAAACTCTTTAATGCAGATTGATACTGCTGAAGATCAAAATACAAAATTGCTGCATCAAATGCCTTAGACTCCAACTTCCTTCTGCACTCATCGATTAGTTGGTTACACTCTTCAACACGCTCTGAATCTGGAAACTTATTTACAAATGACTGGAAAGATTCAATAGCCTTAAGCGTATTGGATTGTTCTAATCTATATGATGGTGACATCATATAATGTGAATAAGCTTGATAATAGTCTGCATCTTCCTTCAACTCACTTCCGCTAAAAGTGGCTGAAAAGTTTTCAAAATAATATGCAGCCATTACATAATCATTAGTCAAGAAGTAAGTATTAGAATATTTGTAATACAAATCCTCTAATTCCGGACGTCCTCTAAAAGCTGAAATAATCAACTCCATTAATGACTGGGCTTTTATATACTGCCCCTCTTCATAAAGCTTTACTGATTCTTTATAAATCAACTCAGAATCTCCACTTGTACGAACTTTTTCAAATGAAGACTTACAAGAACTGAAAAGGATTAGGCCAAATAAACCCAACAATACTACTGACTTAGTTATTCTTCTCATAAAACGCAAAGGTACTATTTTTTTCGCAAAAATATTCTAATGATTGTCTTTATACTATTTAAACAGATAGCTTTTGCCATCAATTGGTTGTATGATGTCAAAAGTAATTATTCAAATAGAATTATTTCAGTTCTGGGCAGATGAATTGAAGCAAAAAAAACCCAGCGCTGTATAATTATTTTTCCCATAAATATAAGGCAATTATTTGGTTAGCTAATACATTGTGTAGTATATTAAAAAAACTCAGAAGTCAAGTAAGTATGAAGCGCTTAGAGGATCTTAGAATATTTTATAATCATACGATATATCCGGAATTAAAAAGGATGGAAAAAAAGCGCAATAGGCTTATCCTCCTAATTGGAATTTCCACCGCACTGTGTATTATATTATTCATCATAGCTCAATTACTTCACATCTTCTCTTTATCATTGCTTGTCTTACTGATAGGGATTTTCTATGTACTATTCCTCATCAGCCGAATCCGAACTTATGTTCAGACCTTCAAGCCAAGAATAATGAATCTCATTCTTGACTTTATCGACGATAGCATTAACTATGGGACATTGACTTACGATGCAAATAATGGTCTAGACAAAAAAACCTTCCTCTCAAGCAAAATCTTTTTCCCTCGATCAATTAATTACGAATCAGAGGATTACATCAAAGGACAAATAGGTAGTATTTCATTTGAGCTTTCAGAAACAAGAGTAACAGAATTCTCTAGAGTAAAAAACACGCAAGAATGGGTTTTTGACGGAGTCTTTATGAAAGCAAAACTACAGTTACCTGTAAAAGGATCTCTTATCATCATCCCTAAAACCGAAAAGCCATATCTAAGCAAAACAATCAAACACTGGATGGGCTCAGGCCATGTTAAAGTTTATGACCTAATCCGCAATAAAACTTTTAGAAAATTATTTGAAACTTTTGCCAACAAAAAATCTAACCCCATGCAGTTCCTTACAGAAGGTCTGCAAAATTCAATCATCAAATACACCGAGGAGCACGATAAGAAGTTCTACCTGTCTTATAGCAATGGTATAATATATATGGCTGTATCAGAAGAAAAAGATATCCTTGAACCAAACCTGTTTAAATCAAACCTCAAATTTAGCCTTATCAAAGAATTCTACGAAGACGTTTATATACTATTGCAAATACTTGAAGATTTAGACCTTCACCATTAATATAACCTATGAGACTGCACTACGTACTGTTCTTTCTATTTATTTCAAATGTCCAATTTGGACAAACAAACTCGCTCCTTTGGGAAATAAAACACCCGCAGACAGATCAGCTATCTTATGTTTTTGGCACGATTCACCTTATTCCAGAATCCCACTTCTCCATTTCAGATAGCCTAAACCATTGCTTAAATATTGTTGATGAAATATATTTCGAAATCAACCTTGAGGAGCTAAATGACATCAGCACATGGTCTAGCTTTATCAACAAACTATTCATGCCTAAGGGAGTGCTTTTATCTCAACTCACTTCTCCAAAAGACTTCAACCTTATTGCTGAAAAAATGAAGGAAGCAAACATTCCTCTTTACATGTTTAATAGGATAAAACCAATGTTCTTGTCCATACTTCTTGAAACATCAAATCTGGATGTGAGCGAAAATGATTCCACACAAACTATGGCCTCTTATGAATTTGAGCTTAGTCGCATAGCAAAAAAAAATGGCACAAAGATTAATGGTCTAGAGACCATTGATTTTCAGGTCAGCCTATTTGATAGTATCTCTCTAGAAGAGCAAGCCCAACTTCTAGTATCGAGTTTGTCCGATAAAAAGCAAGAATCATTAAACATCGATCTTTACGAGATTTATTCCAACCAAGACCTTGGAAAACTTGCAGAACTTTTATTTTCAGATTCTACCCACCAAAACTACAACCATTTATTGCTAGACAAAAGAAATAAAAAATGGATTGAACAAATACTAAGCAATAGCAGAAAAAAAAGCTGCGTATATGCTGTAGGAGCTGGTCACCTTCCTGGAGAAAATGGTATATTGAATCTGCTAGTACAAAATGGATTCATCATAAGACCTATGGAAAATTTTTAAAAATGGCACTAATTAAAAAGGTACGAGGCCTAGAACCTAGAATCGGGAAAAACTGCTTCCTGGCCGAAAATGCAACTATAGTTGGAGATGTAGAAATTGGGGATAACTGCAGCATCTGGTTCCAGGCAGTTTTAAGAGGTGATGTAAATAGCATAAGGATAGGAAACGGTGTGAACATTCAAGACGGTGCGGTAGTGCATTGCACCTATGAACAAAGTAAAACCATCATAGGAGACCGAGTCTCTGTAGGCCATAAAGCCATTATCCATGGTTGCGAAATCAAAGAAGATGTGCTGGTAGGCATGGGCGCCATTATAATGGACCATGTCATTGTAGAATCCAATGTTTTGATCGCCGCAGGAGCTGTTGTTCTAGAAAATAGCCATCTAGAATCTGGACATATTTACGCAGGAGTACCTGCAAAAAAGATAAAAAAGATTTCTGAAGATCGATTCAACAATACCATCAAACGGATATCTGACAACTACTCCATGTATGCATCTTGGTTTAAAGAAGACTAGACTCTAAAAACTTTGGATAAACGATGTAATGTTTTTCAACCTTACCTGGCAGGAAATTAAAGTGAAAACATTCAGACATAGGTTTCACTTCACCATTTTTAAATAGGATCTGTATTTCATTTTTAGATCTAATATAGGTTGAGTTTGCCTCCACACCTGTAGTAACCAAATAAGAAACTTCCTCCGCTGTAAAACCAAGTTCATCTTTAGCTTTTTGATGCCACTTATTAAACTCTTCAGCAGACACAGGTTCATCCGAAAAATTAAGCCTAAAAATATTTCTGTTAATCAAACTAGTTGACAAAAAAGACAAAATTCGATCATCACAATCCGTAAACACTTTCAAAGCCATTAAAATATCGTAATCATCCACTGAGGCAAACGCCTTCAAGTTGGCACGTCTATTCTTTTTGAATGAATCCGCATTTAATGGTTCTTTAAGAAGCTGCAATAAAGCGGGACTTATTGGCGGTTTCCAGCCAGACTCACATAACTTCTTAGCACGTTCAAAAATCTTAATCAACATAACTTCAGCAGCCATTACTGTCTTATGCAGGTAAACCTGCCAGTACATAATCCTTCTTGCGATCAAAAATTTTTCAATAGAATATAAACCTTTCTCCTCGACAACCAACTCGCCATCAACAACGTTTAACATCTTTATGATCCTATCATAGCCAATCACTCCTTCGGATACTCCTGTGAAGAAACTATCCCTATTCAAGTAATCCAACCGATCCATATCCAACTGAGAAGAAATCAACTGATGCAGAAATTTACGAGGATAATCCCCTTTAAAAATTTCAATAGCCAGATTGAGGCTACCTTCAAATTCAACATTTAGGGCATCCATAAAATGGAGAGAAAGCTCCTCATGATGAATGTTTAAAAGTGTATTCTCTAAGGTATGGGAAAATGGACCGTGACCAATATCATGCAAAAGTATTGCTATCGATACTGCCGTAGCCTCCTCATCACTTATTTCAACACCCTTTGCCTTCAAAACCTCTATGGCTTGTATCATCAAATGCAAGGCACCAATTGCATGATTAAATCTAGTGTGTAATGCACCAGGATAGACATAATAAGTTAATGAAAGCTGTTTTATACGTCTGAGTCGCTGAAAGAAGGGGTGTTCCACTAAGGAAAAGACCTGATTGTATGGGATACCCACAAATCCATAAACTGGGTCATTCAGAATCTTCATATTGTGCATCATGGCAGGGCTGATTTGTGCTGCAAAAATAGGTATTTTTTATTGCAAAATCTTTTTTTCGCCTCAAATACAATTGGCAGACAAATAAATATGTCCATCGAACAAATAATATTCACAGTTAACTCGTTGAGTTTATGTTATAGAGAAAATACTTTATCGATTGATTCCTTTCTCCTTGGTTCAATTATGTGTAAATTCCCATAATTCTTAACAACCCATAAAATTCACAATATAGTTCATGGAAAAAATCAATATCCTTTGGGCAGATGACGAAATAGATAGGTTAAAACCTCATCTGAAATTTCTAGAAGCAAAAAACTATCAAGTTATAACTGTAACCAATGGACATGATGCCATTGACGAAATAAGAGAAAACAATAATATTGATATCATTTTTCTAGATGAAAGCATGCCAGGCCTTACAGGTCTAGAAACATTGGCAACCATCAAGCAGGAGTATCCTAACATACCCGTAGTCATGATCACTAAAAATGAAGCGGAGAATGTCATGGAGGAGGCCATAGGCTCTCAAATATCTGATTACCTGATCAAACCGGTCAATCCAAATCAGATACTCCTTACCCTCAAAAAGATTATTGATAAAAAACTTTTGGTCAAGGATAAGGTAAACTCCGACTATCAACAGGAGTTCCGAAATCTAATGATGGAGATACAAGGTGGACTTAACTATGAAGAATGGGTTGATGTTTATCGTAAATTAATCAATTGGGAGCTAAAACTTGATGAACTAGGTGGCGAACAGATGGGTGAAATTCTTTCTATGCAGAAAGAACAGGCAAACAATGAGTTCTCAAAATTCATCACCAAGAACTACTTGGACTGGATTGAGAGCGAAGAAGGCCCCATTATGTCAGATAAACTGATGCGCACCAAAGTGTTCCCACACATCAATAAGGATATACCAACCTTCTTCTTGCTACTGGACAATCTAAGATATGATCAATGGGAAACGATTAAGCCTATATTAAGTGAGGACTTTAAATTAGAATCTGAAGATTACTTCTACAGTATTCTTCCTACTTCAACACAATACTCTAGAAATGCCATTTTTGCGGGGATGATGCCTAGCGACATAGAAAAACACTATAAGGAATATTGGGTTTATGACAACCAAAAGGAGGGCAAGAACAACTATGAAAAACAGTTGCTAGAGCTTCAAATGAAACGAACCTTTAGAGAGGAAATGAAGACCGACTACATAAAGGTTACCAATGTTGGTGTTGCCAAAGAACTCAATGACAACATAAAAAATTATCTCAAAAATGACCTGACCGTTATCGTTTATAATTTCATTGATTTCTTGTCACATGCAAGAACGGAGATGGAAGTACTAAAAGAACTTGCATCCGATGAAAAAGCATATCGCTCGATCACAAAGTCATGGTTTGAAAATTCTTCTTTATGGGCAGCAATAAAAAAATTGGAAGGCAAAGAATTCCAGTTAATCATAGGTACAGATCACGGTACGATTCGAGTTGCTCAGCCATCAAAAGTAGTTGGAGACCGAGATACAACAACGAATTTAAGATATAAAGAAGGCCGAAATCTTCAATATGATTCCAAAGATGTATTAGAGATCAAAAAACCTGCAAAAGCTGGACTTCCGGCACCCAATGTATCCTCAAAATACATTTTTGCTAAAGAAAATAAATTCTTCCTCTATCCAAACAATTACAACCACTTTAAGAAACATTATCAAGATACGTTTCAGCATGGTGGAATCTCTCTAGAAGAAGTAATCTGTCCGATTATAGTACTGCGATCAAAATAAAAAAAAGCCTTCCGAAATTCGGAAGGCTTTTTTTTATACAGTCATTATATCTTTTTCTTTCGATTGAATACTATCATCAACGCGCTTTGTGTATGAATTGATCGTATTCTGTATATCTGTTTCTACTTTTTTACCAGCATCTTCAGAGTAGCCATTTTTAACTGCCGACTTCACAGCATCCATAGCCTTTTGCCTAGCAGATCGCATACTTACCTTTGAATCTTCCCCAGAGGCTTTTGCCATCTTAACAAGATCTCTTCTTCGCTCTTCTGTTAAAGGTGGCAAAACAATACGAACCATCTCACCGTCATTCATAGGGGTAAAACCAAGATTCGCTTCAAATATTGCCTTTTCGATGGGACCTAGCATTCCCTTTTCCCAAGGCTGTATAGACAAGGTTTTAGAATCGGATGCAGAGACATTTGCAACCTGGTTCAAAGGAGTCGGACTACCGTAGTAATCTACCATCACACCAGTCAACATACTTGGAGAAGCCTTTCCTGTACGAATCTTATTTAACTCTTTATTCAAGTGTTCAAGCTTGGAATCCATACTTTCATTCAGGATATCCATAACCATATCGATTTCCTCTTGCATGTCTTTTATTATTTAATTAGTTAAAAACTATATCTAAAATTAAATTAAATCTCTAAAAAGCCAAAAGATTTAAGCAATATGCGTTTTACCACCCATATAAGGTCTCAACACTTCTGGAATCTCAATACCATCTGGACCCTGATTATTTTCCAACAGAGCGGCAACTACTCTTGCTAATGCTAAAGCAGAACCATTAAGTGTATGAGCAAGGTGTTTAGACTTTCCATCCTTGTACCTTAATTTAAGTCTATTCGACTGATACGTCTCAAAGTTAGACACTGAGCTGACTTCTAACCATCTTTTTTGTGCTGCAGAATATACCTCAAAATCGTAGGTTATAGCAGCTGTAAATCCTAAATCTCCACCGCACAACCTGAGAATTCGATAAGGTAGGCCAAGATCTTTGAGTAGTAAGGCTACATGGTCAATCATTTCTTCTAGTGCAGCATATGAATTATCCGGATGTTCCACTCGAACAATCTCAACTTTATCAAATTGATGCACGCGATTT
>Ga0206131_10004475_pt1 | contig 15293 bp, 23 predicted proteins | sample Helgoland_Spring_FD_148636 | JGI IMG/M metagenome (GOLD analysis project Ga0206131, IMG submission 148636) | Pelagic subsurface seawater microbial communities from Kabeltonne, Helgoland, North Sea - Helgoland_Spring_Bloom_20160517_1 | ecosystem: Environmental > Aquatic > Marine > Epipelagic ...
CCATATTAAAAAAATAAATCATAGATTTATTTAACAAGTTAAATATTTTTTTAATATGGGCTCTATTATATATTGAGAAAAAAAAGTTTCCACACCCTTTTTTTAATTAATAATTATATGTTTCTTTAAGGATTCAATTAATTTAGACTAATTAAATATTTAATACAAATAATATTTATTAATAAATAATAACAAATTAGCACCATAAATTATTAATTTATAAATAAAACTATAAGGAAATATGATCATTGGTCTAAGTCCGGGATGCGAATACAGATTTTAATTAAGATTTTTTATTAATTCTTAATAAATTATTTAATATTTTAATAATTATTTCTATTATAGTATAGTTTTATTAATTATTAATTATTTTTATTTAATTATTATAATTAATTTAATTTAATTATTTATTTAATTTTTTCATAATCTATACACTATAATTTACTATATTAATCTATAATTAATCTAATTAATATTATTTATACTTTAATAAAATAAAAAAACAAAGTTACTTATATATACTACTATTTATCTAATTTTAATTAGTATTATAGGTTTTTTTAAACAATACTTATAAAGCAATATATTCTTCAGGTTCTAAAACTTTGTATTGTAATTGATCTAGTACATATTTTTTCATATAATATTTCCAATCGGTTTGTCTACAAAATGGACATTTTATTTCATCCCAACTTGGTAAATCATTTACTGATTTGTAATCATACTCCTTATTTATTTTATCAAAACAATTTCCACAAATTATATAATTACAATTTGGTGTAGAACATGAATATGTTCTATTATGTTTAGGTGTTATAAGTAAATTCATTTTTTTCAACGCATCTTCATCAGCAGTACATTTTCTCCATTCCTTTATAAAGTTTAGCATTTCTTCTTTTGTTTTAGGTATTAAAACTTTATCAAAACATATATTACATTCCATTTATAATAATTTATTTATAATAATTTATTAATTATTGTTTAAGTTACGTTAATAATAAAAAAATAATTCAAAATTACTTATACTACTATTTAACTAATTTTAATCAGTCCCCTAGTATGTTTTTTTAAGCAGTATCTAAACTAAAATGCTCCTTTCGTGTTTCTATAGTATTTTTAATTTCTTCTTCTGTGATAAATCTAACTATTTTATTAGATTTATCAAATAATATAATATCATCTTTTTTATATAATTCTTTTTCATAACCATATACATCTTTACTAATTTTAATTAAATCAAAATAACATTTTGTTAAATCTGTAGAACTACATTTTATATATACATTAAACCATATACCTATTTTATCATATTTATTAGCTGAATAAACATCATAAGAATGCCAATTATTTGCTATATTTAAACTTTTAATTATTAAATCGCCATTTTGTTCTTTAATTCTAGTATTATAATCTTTTCCACCCATTTCACTAAATTGTGATAATTTAAACCAATTATTTTTAAATATTGGATTATATGTAAACTCTTTTTCTTCAATTGCAGTATAATAAAATTTATTTCCTATAAAAAGTGGACGTAATGTACTTCTCCAAGATTCAAACATAATATTAACCTTTTCTTCTAGTGTTAATTGTTTATCTTTTTTAAAAAAATCAGGTGTTAATAAAGAATTCATTATTATTATTTAATTTAACATTGTATAAATCAATTTTTTAAAAAATAAAATACAAAATTACTTATACTACTATGTACTAAATATTTTTAAATCTACCTCTAGTATGTTTTTTTAAGCAAACAATGGACTAAAATTGATTTAAAATTAAAATTGTAGTAAGTATTAATGATAATTAAAAAAAATAAAACTCGAATTTCTTTATGGTTTAATAAAAAAAGATTTTCTAAAATAGAATTAAATAAATTAATTATAACAAATGGATATTCTAAAGAAAATAAGCATTTATGGTGTCAATATAGATTTAATACAATTCATGAGTGTATAGAAATATTACAAAAATATTTGAAAAAAAATAAAATAAATATATCAACATCAGAAATACAATTTATACATGAATTATATCAAAATTTAACTCACTAGTATCTTTTTTTAAGCAAACAAACATTTCGTTCAATCCACTAGTATCTTTTTTTAAGCAAACAAACATTTCGTTCAATCCACTAGTATCTTTTTTTAAGCAAACAATCATTTCATCTAACCCACTAGTATCTTTTTTTAAGCAACCAATATTTCATCTAATACGTTAGTATCTTTTTTTAAGCAAACAAACATTTCGTTCAATCCACTAGTATCTTTTTTTAAGCAAACAAACATTTCGTTCAATCCACTAGTATCTTTTTTTAAGCAACCAATATCCATGAAAGTTATTTTAGGTTTTTACTTAAAATATCGAAAGATGAACAAAATTTTTTATATTATAATTATAATGAAACAATGGTTATGGATTGGTAAAGATGGTAATTATTTTTTAGATAAAACAAAGAAGAAAGGATGGATAGTATTTAATAGACAAGATAATAATTTATATTATAGTATGGGTTATAATACACCAGTAGAGAAAGTAAAAAAATGGACTTTAGCCTTTAACCAAAGTTCTTTAAAAAAGGAATTAATTAGAGTATATAATGATCCATGGGATATGGAATCTACATGTGGTGAAAGTTGTAAAAGAGTTAAAATTTTAATAAATAAAAATAAAAAAAATGGAAACTCTAGTGTTGGAAAAAAAAAAAAAAGATGGCAAACTAGAGTTGGAAAAAAATTTAGAATTTTAAAAAATAAAAGTAAAAAAAAGTAAAATCTAGAGTTGAAAACAATTTAGAATTTTAATAAATTAAATCTTTTTGAAACCAATCATTTCATCTTTACCCTTGAATATTTAATAATTCTTGTTTTCGTTTGGATTTTTTTTTATGATTATTTACAAAACCTAACTTACCTAATTTTTCATATTCCCGGATATATCTCAATAATTTTTGTCTATCTTTTTTACTATTATTTCTACATTCAAATCCACAATCTTCTCTACAAATTTTTATTATAGAATTACTTTTATCTTTAAATGTTATACCTAATTTAGGAGTTTCTTTAGAAGATACTAAATTATCATTTAATTTTTCATCTATTAATGAATAATTTATAGATTCATTTAAATCTTCTTTTTCTTCTTTAATAAATAAATAATTATAAGAAATACCACCAATAAGAGCTGTTAAACCAGAACCAATTATATAAGATGCTAATGCCATATATTATTTTAATATATTTTTAAAATATTCATTTATTTTTCGGTTTAACACTTGTTATATCATAAATTGTTTCCCCTTCTTTAATTTCATTCATAAACTCGTCTACATCTTTATATTTTGGTTTTTTTGATAAAAATTTTTCAATTTCTATATTTTTATATTCCAAATTATCCCAATTATCTCTATTATGACAACTATTACTTAATAATTCATTATTTAAAAAATTATCTTTTTTTTGTTTATAATTTAAAAAAACATAAATAACTATTATCAACATAATTAATAAAAATATAACTATCATTAATATTAACATATATTTTTATGATGCTAATTTTATAAAAATATCTCCCATTCCACTATAAAGTTTATCTAAAGGCAAATTATTTCTTTCTTTACATTTTTCCCCTGTAATATCATGATTATCTATATTTTTTATATCATTATCTTCGCATTTTTTAACATTATGTAGTAAACCTATTACGTAATAGGTACCTATTACAAGATTATTATTATATGTTATAACTTGTTCTTCATCTAAATTATTATCATCTTGACATAAATATTTTTTATTTACTTCTTCTGGAAAATCTTTTTTATTACATGGATTTTTTATAACTATCATATAAATATCCTTTGACTTATATTTATGTTTTACTATATTAGCATATTTCATTATATCACAACTACAAGGCCAACAACATCTATAATAATAACCACAATATAATTTTTCTGTTACTAGTTCTTTCATTTTAATAAAATTAGGATTACTTCCTTCAGAAACTAATGATCCAGAAACAGGACAATATAATTTATTATATTCTAAAAATTCATCATAACTTAAATCTAAATCTAATATATATTTATAAAATTTTGCTCCAGCAGCATTTCTATTACCATCTGGAAATATTTTATTCCAGTTTTTTGTTAAATTATTATATCTATTACTAAATGTTTCAGTTGATTTATATACTAAATATATTAAGATATTTAACAATAAATATATTATTATATTATTCATTAATATTAATACTATATTTTAATAAAATAAAAATATTGTATTAATATAATAATGAAGTTTTGTAATATGAATGTATTAATGTCTATTTTATTAATTAGTATTCTTATATTAGTAATTAAATGTTTTATTAGTAATAAAACTAAAGAAGGATTTAAAAGCAGGAGTAAATGCGGGAAGCAGATCAAAGGAGGTTATGATTTAGCCATGGCGCAATGTAATTCTCCAATCGCTAGTCATTGTTGCGACAATGTAGGGAAGTGTTTCGATATGTGCGATACCTACATAGAAATTTTTAAAGGTACCTTGAAGCCAGAGAAAGGTTGGATCTACTGCACCAAGGATCCGACTCGAAATAACACTTTGCCTTTGCCTGGTTGGGAACGATCAAAGAAAGCGACGGGATGGGCCACCGGTTTAAAAGGTGATGCACTGACCTGGCGTAAGAAAGCAAGAAATGATTTCGCCGCGCAGGTCAGCACCGATGAGTGCAAAATGGCACATGATGCGCTAAGAGCGGCAGCGGCAGCACCAGCACCAGCTGTTGCTGCTGTTGCCTCATCAACAGGACTTACCGACTCACAAGCAAGGTCTTATTTAGCTAAATATCCCGACCTTCAGAACGCTTTTGGATCCGACTTAGAACAAGCAAAAAGTCATTGGATATCAAATGGGAAGGGTGAGGGGCGGACATGGGAAAGTGCTGGTGCACCAGGTGCCTCATCAACAGGACTTACCGACTCACAAGCAAGGTCTTATTTAGCTAAATATCCCGACCTTCAGAACGCTTTTGGATCCGACTTAGAACAAGCAAAAAGTCATTGGATATCAAATGGGAAGGGTGAGGGGCGGACATGGGAAAGTGCTGGTGCACCAGGTGCCTCATCAACAGAACTTACCAATAGTGAAGCTCAATGTTGGCGAAAAATGCCTCAAGCTTGTGATAACAATTTAAGCGAGGCGGGTTCTGGTGGGACGGGAGTAGTTTGGTTTGTAGATCCGGGATCAAAGACAACTTCTGCATGTGATGCACGTATAGGGGCTTTCAACAACTATTGTATCCCTGGTCAGATTGTCTCTGCTGCGAATGGTGTAGAAACGCATTGGGGTACAAGACAAAACCTACCTAAAGTTCAATTAGAGTCATCTACAGAAGGAACAGCAGTGGTGCCTCCAAAAGAACTTACCAATAGTGAGGCTCAATCTTATTTTGGTTCAACACCAGATGCCTCATCAACAGGACTTAGTCCTAACGATTGTAGTTGTAATGACGAAATTATAAAAAAAAATATTAAAGATATAATGAGTAAATCACAAGAGAAATTAAAAATAAATATTAAATCTGGAATATTTACTTGTGTTGCTAGTAATGGAATAACACCAGCAACATGTCCTTGGGATAAATAGTTCTTCAAATAAATCTATATGTACATAAAAATAGTAGTATCCTTAGTCATATGAAGAAAAACATCATTATTAAATTAATGAGGAATAAGTAATAAAAACTATATAGATATGGAAAAAATTAAATCTATTAATCTCTAAAAAAATCTTTTATTGGAATTATAGCGTATTTTGCTTCAGGTTCATTATCTGGATCCATATTAGACATAGTAGGTTCATTTTCTAAATTCATATTAGACATAGTAGGTTCATTTTCTAAATTCATAGTAGTTATAGTAGGTTCATTTTCTGGATCCATATTAGACATAGTAGTTATAGTAGGTTCATTTTCTGGATCCATATTAGACATAGTAGTTATAGTATGTTCATTTTTTGTAAATGAACAATAACTATTACATTCATCACATTCTAAAGAATCGCATTTTTGCATTTTACATTCATTACATATATTTATTTTATTTTCATTCACAAAATTATTAGCAATATTTGCTTGTATATCATCTCCTACTATCATATAATTATCATTATCATTATCATTATTCGAAAAATTATGTATTGGTGTATCTATTTTATTTTCGTTTGTTTTTTCTATATTTGAATGAAATGATTCTTTACATTTTAAAAATAAATAAATTATTAGCAATAATATAAAACTTATTATGATATTTACTTTCATTAATATAATATAATATTTTATTATTTAAAAAAATATTTATATATATAATTATGTTTAGACATTTTAAAAGACAATATTCAACTAAATCATTTATAAATAAACAACCTATAATTTTATCAAATAAATATACACCATATAAATGTAAACAATTATTAGAAAATGAAACTATATCTGTTTTAGGATATGGTCCTCAAGGAAGATCCCAATCTCTTAACTTACGAGATAATAATCATAATGTTTTATTAGGACTAAGACCAAATGGTAATAGTTGGAATAACGCTATTAATGATGGATGGAAACCTAATAAAAATTTATTCAATATTGATGAAGCTACACATAAAGGATCTATAATTAAATATCTTATTTCAGATAATGGACAAATAGAACAATGGGAAAATGTAAAACAATTCTTATATCCAAATAATACTTTGTATTTTTCACATGGATTTGGTATTCATTATAATCATTATACAAATATTACACCTCCTCATGATATTAATATTATAATGATTTCACCAAAATGTTCTGGTAAAACAGTTAGAGACAATTTTTTAAGTGGTGAAGGATTTACATCTTCATTTGCTATTCATAATGATTATAATAATGCTTATGATATTTGTATGGGATTGGCATTCTCTATTGGTAATAATTATATCTTTGAAACCACATTTGAAAAAGAAGTTTTAAGTGATCTTACTGGAGAACGATGTATACTTATGGGAATGATCCAAGCAGCATTTTTAGCACAATATAAAGTCTTACGAAATAATGGTCATAGTCCTCTTGAAGCATATCATGAAACTATTGAAGAAGCATTAACAAGTCTTTATCCAATTATTGATGATAATGGTATGGATTGGTTATATAAAAATTGTTCTACTACTGCTCAACGTGGTGCTATTGACTGGGCTAATGTATTTGAACCAAAACTTACAAATATGGTTCAAGATTGTTATGATAGTGTAAAAGATGAAACTGAAATAAAAAGACTTATAGAATGTAATAAAGATCCCAATTATAAAGAAAAATTATATGATGAATTAAAAGAAATATCTAGTCAAGAAATGTGGCAAATAAAACAGGAAATAAAAAAATTAAAATCACAAAATAAATGGAATGGGTTTTTACTATGATTTACTATCTATTAATTTTGATATAGAATTATAAACACTATCAATTACTGGATCATCAATAGATACATTTAAACTATTTATATAATCTAATATTTTTCCCTTAAGAAAATCTATATCTCCTTTATCTCTAAAAGTTTTTTTAGATTTTTTTAAATATTTATTTAAATTATTATAATTTTTCCTTATTTTTAATACCAAATTATTATTATCATATTTTTCTATGTTTTTTAAAATACTATCTACTTCTTCATCTAATTTAATAGAATTTGTAGTCTTAGTTTCTTTCATATATTTTTTTCCAAAATATAGAATTCCTACTGATATTATTAATAAATAAATAATACTTAATTCTTTTATACCATATTTTAAAAATACAAAAATTAATAATACATACATAATATTTGATTTATCCATTACTATTAATATAGAAATTTATATAAATTTATTTCATTTGACGTATATGACTCTATTTTATAACATATTGAATATTTATTATCTATATCCCTATATATATCCATTATAGTATTAAATTCTTCACCATAACATTCTATTAAACGCTTTTTAGCATTTTTCTCAGATATAGTTAATTCTCTATCACATAGTAGGGATGACATAACTAAATCTGTCTCTAGTGTTGATGTATATTCCAAATATTTTACATTAGTTTTTTTTAAAAATTTTGGTTTAGTTCCATGTCCTATTTCATTAATTTTAGCGTATAATAGAGCCTCTTTAGGTGTGTTACCTTTTCCATAAATAATATTATAAGACATAATTAATATTTTTAATTAAATTATATTTATTTCAATTTTATTATTCTATATTATAATGTTTTCTAAAGAAAATTAAGTGGTAAAGGCAGAATAAGTAGTAAAGCAAGTAAAGCAAGTAAAGGTATTGTTCCTATTGGGACAATTTTTTTGGTAAATAAAAATAATGGTAATATTAGTAAATATAAAAAAATGATTATGGATATAAGGTAAAAGATGTAAGTTCAAACGGTTCTACTTATCTGATTCAAAGTGTCGAAGATCATCATACAAATAGTTACGGTACTCCATCAAGTCATATTAAATATATGCTTAATAAATCTAAATTAAAATAATTTATTCAATTTAGTTGTATCCCTCTCTATTGGTATTATATCCATCGTTGTAGACATCATTGTATTCCTTTACCTTTTGTTTTTTTTTTGTTTTTTTTTTTTTTTTTTTTTTTATTTTTTTTTGTCTTTTTTTTTTTTTTTTTTATTTATTTTTTTTTATTTTTATTTTTTTTTTTTTTATTTTATTTTCCACCTTTTCTTTTTCAATATTCGCTACATCGGAAAATACATTATTTATTAAATATAAAAATACATTTAATCCTTCGTTTATTGATGCGCATGAGTGGCCTAATACGCTACATTTATCTTTATAATCAACTATAGAATTTGTTAATACATCTACAACACCTTTATGTGTAGTCAAATCTAATAATTTTTTAGTAATAGTATTAATATTATTTACACGATAATTTAATGAAATATAAAAAGTTGTCCCTTCTTTAAATAACTCTAAATGATTACATAATTTGGTAGAATCTGTTGAATTATAGATTTTATATTTTTGTTCATCTATATTATTGACTCGTTTAAAGATTTCTTCTATGATAGCTCTCGTAATTCCTCCATCATCATTATGTTCTTCTATACGTTCGAGTTGTTCTAGAAGTGGTGTAATTTCCATGTTAGATACACTTATATCTCTCTTAGAAGATATCGAAGCATTTCTTTTATTTATATTTAAATTTATTTCAAAATCAAAATATCTTTTTTGAAATTCTATTTTTTTTAATATCTCAGTTGCTCTTATTAAATATTGTTTAGAATCTATTTCTTCGCCTTCGCCTTCGTCTTCATTTTGTTTTAAATGTTCAGCAATTTTATTTAATAAGGTAGCATATTTGTCCAATTTTATTTGATGTTTTTTTAAATCATTATCATGATTACTCGTTCCAACAGAAGCATAAGTAGACATATAATATTATTAGATTTATTTTTTTAATTTATTATTAGATTTTAATAAATTAAAATCTTTTTTTAAAATAATATCAACACCCATTATTTGAGCCTTCTTTACTTTACCTGAATTACTATTTATATCTTTCACTAACAAATATTCGCTTTTCATATTCACATCATTTTGTATAATTCCACCATTATTAGATATATATTCTATAATATCTAGATCTCTAAACCCTGTTATGACAAAATTTTTTCCATCTATATTAGGATTTTTGTTTACATTAATATTAGTTTCTTCAGTTTTAACATAATATTCTAATTCCAATTTATTTAGAAATATCTTAAATCCTTCGAAATTATCCATAAATTGTTTAGCAGTTTTAATTTGGAAACCATCTATATTTATTAATTGTTCTAATGTTATACCATCTTCCATAATACTTGGATATTTATCTAATATCTTTTTAACACGTTTTAAACCATAACCTCTATCAAATTCTAAACTTGCTACCATTAATAATCCTAAATATATAGGTTTAGAAATAACATCATGTATAGCGCCAATCAATTTATTAGATAATGTTTCTTTAAATCCATCAATATTTAATAATTCTTCTTTTTTAATATGTAAAATATTAGAAATAGTAGTATATCCTTTTTCATATAATTTTGAAATTATACCACAACTCAAATAATCTATTTTTATTGTCTTTATAAAATGTAATATTTTTTTCTTAGACAAATCACTATCATCTTCTAATAAAATACAATGTAATTTATTATCTGTCCACCTATATCCTACATTAGGCATTTTAGGATATGTACTACTTATTATTTCCACTATATATGGAATAACATCACCACTTAGAATAACACGTATTTTAGAACCAGGCCCTAAACAATTATTAAATATATATTTCGCACTAAAGCCAGTACAATATTCTACCATTGAACCCAAATCTAACTTTTCAAATCTAATTCTAGGTATCAATATACCATATTTTGATACAGACCACTCTATATCAATTACTTTAGTCACTTTACCATAATCATTGGATTTAAAAGCTATACTATTTTTTGGATTCCCTGATATACGTGGATATAATATATTATGACTAACTATAATTCCATCAATATCATAATTAGATTCTTTCTTAAAGTTTGTTAATGTTTTCTTTAAAAAATTATCTTCATCGCTTTTCCAATCAATTATATGAATGTAATCTATTTTTATATAATTTGGAACTTTAAATCCTTTTTGTTTTATATATTCTAATTGATCATATGGAGACAATTTAGGTTCTATAACTTCAAATACCACAAAATCTAATATACTTAATAAATCATTTCCATATTTTAATGCAATTAAACCATTTACCATACTTCTAGCAGAAGTATATTCCCCTCTATTTTTATCAAAATTATCTTTAGAAATAATTAGTTCCCCCCTTAATACTACATTATCTAGTTTAGGTATATTTAAATATTTTATTATTCCACTTATATTTCTTCCATATTCTCCATTACCTCGTGTATACAATTTATTATTCCTATATAATGCCGATATACCATCTAATTTATCACTAATAACAAATTTTGAATCAGTATTATATTTAGTTATCCATGTTTTAACACCATCTTTGGTTTTTATTTTATTCATACTACCCATAAAATATGGAAGTTTAATTTTATCATTACTTGATTTAAAACCTATATTTGTTAAAATTTTATTGTTAGGGTCTCGGTCTTGTAATACTTCTAACACAATATCATATACTTGATCACTTATAATAGGTTCTTCATCACTATAATATTTTTGTGAGGCTAAAGATAATATTTTTTCTAAATTAGATATAGGAACTTTTAAAGCATATTGTTGTGGATTAGATTTTAAATTATCCATAATAACATTTATTATATAATATACTTAAATAAGTTTATTCAATTTTTATAATATCCCTATATATAATTATAAAATAAAGAAAAATTGATTGTAAATTTACTTTATGTGTAGCTTCATCAATATTAAATAGATTTTTATTTGGTTCCCATCCATCATTAATAGCATTATCCCAACTATTACCATTTGGTCTAAGACCTAATAGAACATTATGATTATTAACTCTAATTGTTTCTGCCAAAATCATTCGGGGGGGTAACATTTTGAACGGGTCTTTGTTTCCGTCTTAATCGCCGCTTAATTGCTTCCTTAATTGCTTTCTTGGTATTTCGAGCAGCATCAAAGACGCCGGGCGGGATGGCGTATTTAAACTTGTGGTAGACACGTGTACCAAACGAAGGGTAGCCATCGTCCGGGTACTTTTTAAATACCCCACCTCTTAATGATTTTTTTGATAATTTTTTTTTTTTAGATAATTTTCTTTTCCCACCTCTTAATGATTTTTTTGATAATTTTCTTTTTCTGTTTTTGATTAGTTTTCTATAATTTGTTGAACGCATTTATATTATAATATTATAAAATAAATATATTTAGTTAATATTAAATAAATCATCTAGAAATAACAAATGTTTAAAATAACTTAGTTACCCAATTACCCCAAGAATTATTCTTTTTTTTGCTTTTTTTATTTGATTTTTTACTCTTTTTACTCTTTTTACTATTTTTACTTTTTTTACTATTTCTTAATTTTTTTCTTTCTTTTGCTTCTTTCTTTTTTTTTTCCATATCAATATTATAATTTTTTGTAGCTGTTTTCATATCTGGTCCACACCCATGACAATAAATATCAGAGAAGGTCTGTTGTTTAAATTGTTTATCAGTCTTTTTCCAATCATCTTCTTCTTTAACTATTTTACCTATACCTCTATGTGCCAAATAATGTATACATATTCCCTTTTTCATATATATTAAATAATATATATAAATTATAAATTACTTAAAAATAAAATATTAGATTAATATAGTTAGATATCGTGTCCGAGTGGTTAAGGAGATGGACTTGAAATCCATTGGACTTTGTCCACGCAGGTTCAAATCCTGTCGATATCGTAACTAAGATTATATGGCCGAGTGGTTAAGGCGATGGACTGCTAATCCATTGGGCTCTGCCCGCACAGGTTCGAATCCTGTTATAATCGCATTTTTATGTTCTGTTAGTGTAGATGGTTATCACGTTTGCTTTACACGCAAAAGGTCACTGGTTCGAATCCAGTATGGAACTATTTTTTATTTAATTTAATATATAATTATATTTTATATGTTTATTATTTTATTATCCATTTTTATTATAACTTTATTAATATTACATTTATCTAATAAAGAACATTTTAATGTTTTAAAACAACATTCATTATATTCTAATTATAGAAATTATATAGACGGAATATTTAATAATACATTTTTACCACAAATGAATTTATATCAAATATCGGATAATTGTTTCGTTGATCATATGAATAGATGTATAGGTAATAAAAATCTATGTCAATTATTTTCATTACAAAAATGTGTTGGACCACCTAGAATAACATAGATTCAATAAAATTGATTATTTTTCTTTTTCTTTGAAGAAAATAATTCTAATTATGAATCCATTATTTCTACCTTGGTGTTTACTTACTATTGTTGGAAACTTGCCAGAAGAATTGATTGTAAAAATATTATATCAATATAGTGGACTTAGACATCCAATCGTAAATATGTTGCTTAACTCCACTAAAGTAGTTGAATATGAACTATTACAAAAATTACCTTTTAGTAAATTCATTTATAAAATTTATATAAATCACGCAAAATATAATAATGGATTTAATATTGAAATTATTAATTACATAAATAAACATAAAATCTATTTTAAAGGTGACCCGCGAAGGAGTTTGATTCGATACAATAATCCAGGATATTTTATTCCTAGACAATTTGGTCGTTTATATTATAATACACTTAATGAAAATGATCTTATAGAAACTATAATTCATGTTGATTGGAAACTTAAAAATGTATTCATGAGAAAAGGTGGATGTCAGTATATAAGACTCTATAAGAGCAATGGACACATGTCATTTCGTTGATGTAATTCTATATAATATGTTAGAGTTTTTGGGACAAAATAAATAAATGGGCAATATTATTATTAAAATTGATATTTATTTTTATATTTTTATATTTATAAATGACTAATATCATTCAATTAGTATGGAATTTGCTTTCTTTTAATGCTAACTTACCAGATGAATTAATAGTAAAAATTATATATGATTTTAATGGATTATCTCATCCTCTCGTTTCTATATTATTAAATGAAACAAAAATAACATATTTTGAAGATTTACAAACACTACCATTTAGTAAATATGTTCAAACCCATTATTATAAATATGGATACAACAATTCTTTAAAAGATATTATGGTAAATAAACATAAGATTTTTAAAATTCACAATAATGCTTCATATATTAATTTTAATGATCCTGGTTATTTTATACCTAGGCAAAATGGAAGATTATTTTATAATATTAAAGGTGAATGTCACAATGTTAATGTTAATTGGAATCTAAATAGAAGTAAAAAAATATTAGACAAACTTAGATGTGTGGGATGTTTTAAAAATTATGTTTATTCAAATGAATATAATTCTTCTAAAGCTTCTCTTAAAAAAGATACATATATTTTAAAAAATTTAGAAAATAACACTTGGATGTGTAACTATTGTTATAATGTTGGATTAGATAATTTATATCATACATAAATAATTCATTATATCATCTAGATGATATAATATTCAGAAATCTTTATAACTACAATTATTCTATTTTTTTTGTTTCATTAATAATAACTATTTCTGATTCTTCTTCTATTTTATCTTTTATATTTGAAGAATTATCTTCATAATTATTTTGAAAATTAATATATTTTTTATTAGGTTTATCTATATCATCATATGTTGTATCTATCATCATATAACCTTTATCAACTAAATCTTTTACTACGCTTTTTTTCTTTCTTAATTCCCATATTGGATTATTCCATACTAAAGCATAAGGCTCTTTTTTATTTGTTATTTTAACATTATGATTCTCTGGATGATTTACATCAAAATGTAACATTTTTATTAATTCTTGGACGCTATCATATGGTCTATCTAATAAATTTTTTATTTTATCAAATGTTAAATAATCAGTATTTTCTTTTCCATAGTTATTTACAACTATAATATTTTGAGTATTATTATTTGTTGTGTTATTAACAATTCCAACTTTATCTATCATTTTTTCAATCTGTTTTTCTAACTTTTTTTTCTCTTTTTCTAGTGTTTTAATTTTTTTGTCTTTTATCGAGGAAACTTCTTTACATCTATGTAATTCATGACGACGTTTATGAGCGTAAGATGAAAATTTAGATTCACAAAAATCGCATAAAAAAACTGGGTCTTTTTGGGTCTTTTTTGGGTCTTTTTGGGTCTTTTTTGGGTCTTTTTGGGTCTTTACCATAGATGTAAGAGAATTGAATGTATTCTTTAAATGTTTCTTTGAATTAAGGTGTTGTTTATAATTTCCTTTTAAAATAGAAGAAAAATTACATGACTTACATTCATAAAACACCATATATAATAATAAAATAAATATTATTTAAACTTTAAATTGTTTTTTCATTGTTTTTTCATTGTTTTTCATTGTTTTTCATTGTTTTTCATTGTTTTTTTCATTGTTTTTCATTGTTTTTCATTGTTTTTATTTTTATACTTTTTTTCCTTATATTTTATGGTTTGATTCTATATATTAAAATTTAAATTTATAAGGAAATATTTTAAAAAACAATGGAATTCATTTTTTTTTTTGAGGGGGGGGGGAATCCAAAAAAAAAATTTTAAAAATAA
>Ga0206131_10004490_pt1 | contig 15251 bp, 17 predicted proteins | sample Helgoland_Spring_FD_148636 | JGI IMG/M metagenome (GOLD analysis project Ga0206131, IMG submission 148636) | Pelagic subsurface seawater microbial communities from Kabeltonne, Helgoland, North Sea - Helgoland_Spring_Bloom_20160517_1 | ecosystem: Environmental > Aquatic > Marine > Epipelagic ...
CGCCACACGCTACGATCGATGCCCCGCGGTCTTCTTCTCCGCCATCGCGCTCGCCGCCACCGTCATCTTTTGGCTCTGATCAACGAGTCCTGAGCCTAGTGGATGCCATGATCCGTATCGGAATGGTCTTGAGCGGCCCTCGCAAGGGCCTTAAAATCGACGGATTGGTGAATCGGCCATCAAAAGAAGTTGCCAGCGCCATCGCGGCAGGCGCTTCCCTGCTTCGCGAATGGCCGGGATCTGTCCAAGCTGAAGTCAGGTGCCGTATCGCGGCGATAAGCGACGACGTCGCTGCCTACGAATACCTGCGCAATGAGTTAAAGTGGGCATCGAACGGAGCACCCGAGGGGCGGCCCGCTATTCGCCATTGCGTTCCCTACGCTTGACGGGCGCACCGCCGATCTTTTTGTGGCTGAAAAGCGATAATACACCGCGACCGAAACCAATCGTATACTTTGGAAAAACTCACGGCAACTGAAGCTCTTGCGTGAAGCATGCGCAGTCGGATACGAGAAGATGCCTGGTAATATTCGATTTCGTGCTCGATACGATGCTGACCATATCGATTCGATTAAAAAAGCTTTTACCGACGCGATCCCACCGGAAAAAGCTGCGACAATCTTAGGTCTGCCCAACGGCCTCGATCAAATCGGCCGACATTGAGATAAGAAACGACGCCGGTCGAAAGAGCGTTAACAGGTCCTGCCTATGGTCCTTGGTTTCTAAAATTGCGTTCACCAGTGAGGTCGCTGCCCGGACAGGCAAAAACCTCGTTGCTATGTATCACGAATTGACTCGCCTCGGCATACTCGCGTCCCCGGCGCTTGGTCGCGCGATGCGTTAGTTGAACGAGCGATGGTCTTTCCAGTTAACCTCGCGAACCCCCGTGCGAAAATAGCACGGTAGTCGACCGGGGATCGATGAAATATCATCTCCGTCTGTCGATTGTGACAATGTTAGCGTGCCGCAGCGCTGCAACGCGTCGATGGTGGGTCCGCCGGGGCTCGAACCCGGGACCTCTCGATTAAAAGTCGCTTGCTCTACCAACTGAGCTACGGACCCCCGCCATCGGGCGCACCCCATCGGGGTTCCGGCGACCTAGGCATGCGGGCGGGGATGGTCAACCATGTGCAGCAATTGACGTATGCTCCGCCCACCGAGCGGATCGCGCCAGCCGGGGGCGATGCGGGCGAGCGGGGCCAGGACGAAGCGGCGGGTACGATAGGCGGGGTGGGGCACCATCAGGTCGCGCGACGCCCAGATTCCGCCGGACCACAGGATGATATCGAGGTCGATCACCCGCGCGCCCCAGCGGCGGCCCGATCGCCTGCCGAACCGGTGTTCGAGTCGTTTCAACCGGGCGAGCAGCGCGGGCGGATCATGGGGCGTGTCGATCAGCACGGCGGCGTTGGCGAAGCGGCGGGTCGACGGGCCGAGCGGGGCGCTGGCGATGATGGGGGAGACGGCGACGACATGATTCAGCGCGGCGATCACGGCGGCGACTTCGCGGGACGGTGGACCATGGCGACCGCAGCGGTTCGATCCGATGGCGATCGCATAGCGCGTGCGGCTTGTCCTGGGCATCGGCCACGCTTACGCGACCGTGATGGAATTTGCACCCAGCCCGCTGCCCGCGACCGAACCCCCGCACGACTGCCCCGATTGCCCCCGGCTGGTGGCGTTTCGCGAGGAATTGCGCGCCGAATTTCCCGGATGGTGGAACGCGCCCGTCCCCGCCTTCGGCGATCCGGCGGCGTGGCTGGGGATCATCGGGCTGGCCCCGGGCAAACATGGGGCGAACCGGACCGGGCGGCCCTTCACGGGCGATTATGCGGGTGACCTTCTTTACGCGACGCTGGCCAAATTCGGGCTGTCGAACGGCACCTATGCCGCCAAGCCCGACGATGGGGTCGCGCTGACCGGTGCGATCGTCATCAATGCGGTCAAATGCCTGCCCCCGCAGAACAAGCCGACGCCCGAGGAAATTCGCACCTGTCGCCCGTATCTGGAGCGGCAGGTTGCCGCCGTGCCGACCGCGCGCGTCTTCATCGCGCTGGGGCATGTCGCGCATCAGTCGGCGGTCAAGATGCTGGGCGGGCGGTTGCCGAAATGCACGTTCGGGCATCTGGCCGAACATCGGATGCCCGATGGCCGTATCCTGATCGATAGCTATCATTGTTCGCGCTACAACACGAACACTAAACGGCTGACGCCCGAGATGTTCGAGGCGGTGTTCGCGCGCGCGCTGGAATTACGCGACGACCGATAGCTGGTCGCGCGCTATGGCCAGATGCCGGGCGAGATGGCTGGCGCGATAGGGCTTGGCGATGAGCGGCACCCCCGGTGGTGGCACGCCGATCCCCGACGATCCGCTCGTCAGGACGATCGGCAGATCGGGGCGCCGGGCGCGCATGATCGTCGCCAGCGCAAGGCCGTCGATCGGCCCGGGCATGACGACGTCGCTGATGATCGCGACGATATCGTCGCGGTCGCGAAGCTGCGCCAGTGCGTCCTGCGCGTCGACCGCCTCGATCACCGTATAGCCTTCATCCTCGAGCGCCATCCGCGCGTCGAGCAGCAACAACAGATTGTCCTCGACCAGCAGGACGACGGGTTTGATACAGGAATATGACACGCCCCAGAGACGAATGGTCTGGCAGGTCAGTTCCCGTTTTTCAGGGTTAACCGGGCGTTGACGACAGTTTTCCTGACCTATGCCTCTCACAGCGTTGTCAACGACTTACACGTCCTGGACCAGCCGTCCGTAGAGATCGGGACGGCGATCGCGGAAGAAGCCGAACGCGGCGCGGTGGCGCCGGACGATGTCGAGATCGATCGTCGCGGTGATGACGCCTTCGTCCTCGCGGCCCAGTTCCGCCAGGATATCCCCGCGTTCGTCGGCGATGAAGCTGGTCCCGTAGAATGTCTGGCCGTGTTCGGTGCCGATGCGGTTGGCCGCGACGATGGGGACGACGTTGCTCACCGCGTGGCCGACCATCGCGCGCCGCCACAATCGCGCGGTGTCGAGACTGGTGTCGTGCGGCTCGCTGCCGATCGCGGTGGGATAGAAGAGCATTTCGGCGCCCATCAGCATCATCGCGCGCGCGGTTTCGGGATACCATTGGTCCCAGCAGACCCCGACGCCCAGCGTCGTCCGATCGGGGCCGGGCCACACCTTGAACCCGGTGTTGCCGGGGCGGAAATAGAATTTTTCCTCATAGCCCGGGCCATCGGGGATATGGCTCTTGCGATAGACGCCCTGAACCTCGCCATCGGGGCCGATCATCGCCAGGCTGTTGTAATGATGCGGGCCGTCGGCTTCGAAGAAGCTGGTCGGGATCGTGACCTTCAGCGCCTCCGCCAGCGCCTGCATCGCCAGCACCGCCTTATGTTCGCCGACCGGGGCGGCGTTTGCGAACAGCGATTCGTCCTCGACCCGGCAGAAATATTCGCCCTCGAACAATTCGGGCGGCAGGATGACCTGCGCACCGCGACGCGCGGCCTCGCGGACCAGGCGCGAGACGTTGGCGATATTCGCATCGATATCGGCGGACAGGGCGAGCTGGAGCGCGGCGACGGTGATCTGGGTCATGCGCGCCATGTAGGGGCATGGGGCGCGTAGCGAAAGCCGCCAGTCGCGGCGCGGCGTGTCGGTGACGTCAGCGGGTGGCGGTGATCACGCCTGCGCCAGCGTTGCGGTGAATGGTGACGCCGGTCGCCTCGGCGCCCGCTGCCGCCCCCGTGGCGGCGCCCCCGCGATGGATCCTGATCCCGGCGACCGTGGTCGTCACCGGGGCGGTGCCGGTATCGCTGCCGGGGGCGGCAAGGTCGTCCGCGTCCGCGGTCGCGGTGCCGCGATGGATCGTTACCCCTGCCACCATGCGTTCGATGATCGCCTCGACCGGGAGCGGGGCGATATGACGGCCAGCGGCGACCGAAGGCTCGACACCCGCGTAGCGCTGGCGGAACGCGCCGATCGCGCCCCAGCTGCCCGGCAGGCGGTAGAAGATGTGCGCGCCGATCGTCGCGACCTGCGTCACCTTGGCGGCCCACCACGGGTTGATCGCGGTGGTGTGGTAATAGGTCGCGGTCCCGACGGGGGCATAGACGAAGCCGGACAGCGCCGCGCCCGCGACCGCGGCGGCGCGCGCCCAGGCGGTCGGTTCGCGGCGGCGGGCCAACGATCCGTCGCAGGTGAAGCTGAACTGGCACCCCGTCGACCGGCGCGATCCTTCGTAGACAGTGCCGCAGACGCTGTTCGGGTGAGCGGGATTATGGACGCGGTTGAGCACCACCTGCGCGACCGCCTGCTGACCCGACAGCGGTTCGGAGCGCGCCTCGTAATAGACCGCCTGCGTCAGGCAATCGAGCGCGCGCTGCGCATCGGGCGCCGCGGCATTTTCGACGAACGAGGCGGCGGGCGTGGTGATCAAGGCATCGCCGATCGACGGCGCGGGTGCTTTCGCGAGCAAGGCCGCCGACGGCCCATCGGTCGTGCCCGACCGCCATCGGATCACGGGCGGGATGGCGATGCTGAGCCGGGCGGCACCCGTGCCGCCGCCACCCGACGGGGCGTCACCGACCGTCGACGTGCCGACGCAGGACGCCGTCATCGCCAGCAGCCCGAACCCCATCATGCCGTGTTTGACCATGTCCCCCGCCGGACCGTTGCCAGAAGCCCACGGTCCTAGGCGGAAGATATGGGGATCGGGTTAACCGTGCCGCCGCATCGGAATCTGCTGGCTGATACAGTGGAAACTGCCACCGCCGGTCAGGATGCTGTCGGCGCGCAGCCCCACCGCGGTACGCGTCGGAAACAGCGCCTGGATCGCGGCGACCGCGGCGGCGTCATTCTCCATCCCGTACAGCGGCACCACCACCGCGGCATTGCCGATGTAGAAGTTCATATAGCTGGCGGGCACGATCTCCTCGTCGCGCAGGACGCGACCGGGGGAGGGGATCGTCACGACCTCCAGCCCCGCTGCCGCGGCGTCGCGCCGGGCATGCTGATAGACGAGCCAATTGGGGTCGTTTTCCACCGCCTCCGGGATCGCCACGCGCCCTTCGCCGACGAACCGCGCCAGATTGTCGACATGGCCGTCGGTATGGTCGTTGAGCAGGCCTTCGCCGAGCCACACGATCCGGGTCATCCCCAGATCCTCGGCCAGCCGCGCCTCGATATCGCTGCGATGCAGGCCGGGGTTGCGGTTGCGGTTCAGCAAACATTGTTCGGTGGTGATGACGGTGCCGGTGCCGTCGCCGTCGATCGCCCCGCCTTCGAGAACCCAGTTGCAATAGGCCGACGTGATCCCGTGCGCGCTGGCGAGCCGTTCGCCGATCGTATCGTCGCCGGGCAGGTCGTATTTGCCGCCCCAGCCGTTGAAGTCGAAATCGCGCGCGGTCCCGTCACCGATCAGGATCGGCCCGGTATCGCGTAACCAGATATCGCCGAAATCCTCGACGAGTATCTCCGCAAAGGGCGCCAGCGCGCGCGCCGCGTCCGCGGCCTCGTCGTCGGCGGCGACCAGCACGACGCGCTCGCCCTCACCATCGGCGTGGACGGCGTGAGCGAAGGCGACGACCTCGCGCCGCGCGGTGTCGAGATCCTCGGCCCACAGGTCGGCGTGGCTGGGAAATCCGATCCACACCGCCTCGTGCGGCGCCCATTCGGGGGGGGGTGGCAGCGTCACCGTGCGGCGATCCCGGCGCGGCTCTTGTCGCGGATCGCGCGGAATTCGGCGCTGTGATACCAATTGGGCCACAATGTCGTATCCTCGGCGAGCTTGCGGCCCAGACCGTAGTAGATCTTGAGATCGGCCACGGCGCCCGACCAGTCCCAGGCGGGATCATATTCGTCGGCCGGCTTGTGATAGCGGTGCGCGACATAATCCTTCGCCGCCGCCTCGCCCGCTGCCGTCCCGCCCTTGACCATGTCGATCCCCGATCCGCCATCGAGCATCGGGACGCCTAGTTTGGCGAAGCTGAAATGATCCGACCGGTAATAGCCGCCCGCCTCCGGATGCGCCTCGACCCCGATCGTCCGGCCTTCCGCTGCGACGAAGGGTTTCACCAGATCCTCGATCTCGCTCTTGCCCGCCCCGGTCAGGACGAAATCCTTCGCGAGTCCGTTGGCGTTCAGAACGTCCATGTTGACGCCGCCTACCGTGCGCGCGAGCGGATAGACGGGATGTTCGGCGTAATAGCGCGATCCCAGCAGCCCCGATTCCTCCGCGGTGACCGCCATGAACGCCATCGACCGCTTCGCGCGGCCCGCCTTGGCCTGCGCCTCCGCGATCGCGACCAGCCCGGCGACGCCGCTCGCATTGTCGAGCGCGCCGTTGCAGATGTCATCGCCATCGACCGCATCGCAGCGACCCAGATGATCCCAATGCGCGGTGTACAGGACGTAATCGTCAGGCGCCGTCGTCCCAGGCAGGACGCCGATCACGTTCTTCGACGCCTGTCGCTTGATCATGTTGTCGAACCGCGTCGACATCGCCACGCCCAGCGGCACCGCCTTGAACCCCTTCAGCTTCGCCGCCGCGGACAGCGCGGCGAAATCCTTGCCCGCGCTGGCGAACAATGTCTGTGCGGCAGCCTGCTGAATCCAGCCGATCATCCGGCTCTGGTCCTGATGATCGCCCTTTTCGTCGAGTTCGAGCTGCGGTCCCGTCCACGACGATTGCACGACCGCCCAGGGATAGGCCGCCGGTTCGGTCTGGTGAACGATGATCGCCGCGGCCGCGCCCTGTCGCGCCGCCTCTTCGAACTTATACGTCCAGCGACCGTAATAGGTCATCGCGCGGCCTTCGAACGGGCCGTCGCGCGTCATCGTCTGCCAGTCGGGATCGTTGACCAGAATGACGACCGTCTTTCCCTTCACATCGACCCCGGCATAGTCGTTCCACCCCTTTTCGGGGGCGTTGATGCCATAGCCGACGAAGACGACGGGGCTGTCCTTGAGCTCGATCGACGGGACGACGCGATAGGTGCCCGCGACCATGTCGTTGCGATAGGCAAGGCTGACCGGGGTCTTGCCCCCGGTGAAGGTCAGCGGCTGGACATTGCCCGCGGTGATTTCGACCATCGGTACGTCCTGGAACCAGCTGGCCCCGCCCTTGCCGTCGGGATTGCCGGGCTTAAGCCCCGCCTGTTTGAAGCGATCGACGATATAGGCGACCGTCTTGTCCTCCGCCGGGGTCGTCGGTGCGCGGCCTTCATAGGCGTCGGACGCCAATTCCTTCGTCACGGTCTTCAGCGTGTCGACCGAGATGGCCGGGGCCGAACCGGTAACGGCGCCCTGCGCCAGCGCGGGCGTGGAGACGGAGGCGAGCAGCAACAGGGGCAGGAACGCGATACGCATGGATAGATTCCTTCGACGCGTCTTCTGGCAAGCACCGACCCGCTTGTCCACGAACGAAAAAGGGCGGCCCCGCAGGACCGCCCCCGTTCGGGTCGCCGATGGCGAGAACCGATCAGCGCGAATAGAATTCGACGACCAGGTTCGGCTCCATCTTCACCGGATAGGGCACCTCGTCGAGCGTGGGCACGCGCGTGAAGGTGATCTTCGCGGCGCCGTCGGGAGCGACGTAATCGGGAATTTCGCGCTCGGCCAGGCTCTGCGCTTCCATCACCAGCGCCATTTCCTGCGCCTTCGATCCCAGCGTGATCTCGTCACCGACGAAGCAGCGACGCGAGGCGATGTTGCACTTCACGCCGTTGACCTTGACGTGGCCGTGGCTGACGAGCTGACGCGCGGCGAAGATCGTCGGCGCGAACTTGGCGCGATAGACGATCATGTCGAGACGCTGTTCGAGCAGGCCGATCAGATTCTGGCTGGTATCGCCCTTCATCCGCGCGGCCTCATGATAGCAGGCGCGGAACTGCTTTTCGGTCACGTCGCCATAATAGCCCTTGAGCTTCTGCTTGGCGCGAAGCTGAATACCGAAATCGCTGACCTTGCCCTTGCGGCGCTGGCCGTGCTGGCCGGGGCCATATTCACGCTTGTTGACCGGGCTCTTTGGGCGACCCCAAATGTTCTCGCCCATCCGCCGGTCGAGTTTATACTTGGCGCTGTTGCGCTTCGACATGATAATTCCTTGGCAATTGCTACAACGTCGTTCCCGGTATCGCCTGCACGCCACGCCTGTCGGGGTCCCCGCGAAGCGATGCTTCATGGGGTTGCGCGCAGGGCCACCGCTTCACCGGGATGCGGGGCCAATGCGAAGGCGCGCGGTTAGACGGGGTGTGTCCACGAGTCAACCGCGCGGGTCGGTTACTCGGGCTTGCCGGGTGCGGGGCGCGGCCGATTGCTGAACGCGTCGACACCACCTTGATTAATCTGATCGATTGCCGCCCACTCGGCTGCTGTCCGGCAGGTCCTTACCGGCATAATACTGCCCGTGGATACGGCACGCCGACAGACTTTCGCTTCCTTGACGGGTTTTGCAGGACGATCAACGGCAGGGGCCGCCCCGTTCTGGTCAACATCCGCTACGGTGGATGCCAACGGCATGCCGACAATCATCAATAGGGACGCCAGCATCATATTTCTTTCTCCATCTAACGCGCCGTCAGGTAGCAAGGCTGTTGCATGATCGTAAACGAATTTCTGCGCGGTCGTCATGCTGGACAGTCGGGATCGACTTGCGCAAAAGTGCACGGATGACCGACATCTTATCCGGGCCCGATTGCGTAACGATGGCCGACGTTCGCCGCGGGGTCGATGCGCTCGATGCCGAACTGATCGCGCTGCTGGCCCGGCGGTTCGGCTATATGGATGCCGCCGCGCGGATCAAGCCGGAGCGGGGGCACGTCCGCGACGAAAAGCGCAAAGCGGAGGTGATCGCCAACGCGCAGGCGCGCGCGCAGGCGGCGGGGCTGCCGCATGAAGCGATCGCGGATATCTGGGACCAGCTGGTCGAGGCGTCGATCGCCTATGAACTGGCGGCGTTCGACCGGCGCTGACGCCTATTCGCGGTTGAGAATCTTGGGGCGTTTCGCGCCGCCGAGGGCCGACAGCACCCCGCGGAACGTGCGGACTTCCTGTGTCGACCAGCCGGGCTTGGTCAGCAACGTCCGCAGTGTCCGCCGCGTCGTCGGCGTCCGGTCGGGCGGAAAGAAGAAATTCGCCTCCTCGAGCAGCCGGTCGAGCTGCGCGATCATGCCCTCCAGTTCGTCCTGCGCGGCGGGTTCGGGCAGATCGGTTTCGGGGGGTGAGGCCAAGGCTTGCCCCTTCGACCATTCATAGGCGACCAGGATCACCGCCTGCGCCAGATTGAGGCTGCCGAAATCGGGATTGATCGGCACGGTGATGATCGACCGCGCGAGTGCGACATCGTCGGTTTCGAGCCCCGATCGTTCGGGACCGAACAGGATCGCGGAGCGGGCGGCGTCGCGATGGATGGCGGCGGCGGCGACTTCCGGCGTCACGACGGGTTTAGTGACGCCGCGCTTGCGGACGGTCGTGGCATAGACGTGCGCGCAATCCGCCACCGCCGCCGCGACGCTGTCATAGACCTGCGCCTGTTCGAGCACGATGTCGGCGCCGCTCGCCGCGGGACCCGCCGACGGATTCGGCCAGCCGTCACGCGGGGTGACCAGACGCAATTCGGTCAGCCCGAAGTTGAGCATCGCCCGCGCCGCCTTGCCGATATTTTCCCCCAGCTGGGGGCGGACCAGGACGATGACGGGCGGTGGTGCAGACGGTGGTGCGGGCGGGGCGGGGCTGGTCGTCACCCGCGACCCACTTCCTCGATCGATCCGGCGAAATCCTCGAAATCCTTGGCTTCGCTGAAATCGCGATAGACGCTGGCGAAGCGGATGTAGGCGACCGAATCGAGTCCCTTGAGACCCTCCATCACCATTTCGCCGATGCGCTTGGTCGTGACCTCGGTCTCGCCGGTCGTTTCGAGCTGGCGCTGGATGCCGCTGACGAGCTTTTCGAGCATCAGCGCGGTGATCGGTCGCTTGCGCGCCGCGATCGAGATCGACCGGAGCAATTTTTCGCGGTCGAACGTCTCGCGCTTGGTGCCCCCGCCATCGTTCTTGATGACGATCAGGTCGCGCAGCTGGATGCGTTCGAATGTCGTGAAGCGGGCGGCGCAGCCCTCGCACTGGCGCCGACGGCGGATCGCCGCCCCGTCATCGGTGGGGCGGCTGTCCTTTACCTGGCTGTCTTCATGTCCACAAAAGGGGCAGCGCATTCAGGCCTTCTTCTTGTTCTTCATATAGGCATAGCCTGCGCCCGCGGCGGCGCCGATGATCGGGCCGACGAACGGCAGCGGGATCGCGACGACCGCGCCCAGCGCTCCCCATTTCGCCATGCTCTTGCCGAGCTTGGGGTCGTTCTTCACCTCGTTGCGGAAATCGTCGAATGCCATCGTTTATCCTTCGTAGATCGGGAACCGCGCGCACAGGGCGCGCACCCGGTCCCTAACGTCCGCCTCGACCTCGGGGTCCCCGGCTTCGCCCTTTTTCGCCAGACCGTCGAGCACGTCGGCGACCATATGGCCGATCTCACGGAATTCGGCGACGCCGAAACCGCGGGTGGTGCCCGCGGGGGTGCCGACGCGGATGCCGCTGGTCTTCATCGGGGGCAGCGGATCGTTGGGAATACCGTTCTTGTTGCAGGTGATCCCGGCGCGTTCGAGCGCCTCGTCGGCATCCTTGCCGGTGACGCTCAGCGGGGTGAGGTCGACGAGCGCGAGATGGGTGTCGGTGCCCCCCGAAACGAGATCGGCGCCGCGCTCCTTGAGCGTCGCCGCCAGCACCTTCGCATTCTCGACGACCGCGGCGATGTAACTTTGATATTCTGGCCGGAGCGCTTCGCCGAACGCGACGGCCTTGGCGGCGATGACGTGCATCAGCGGGCCGCCCTGAAGCCCGGGGAAGACCGCCGAATTCAGTTTCTTCGCGATCGCTTCGTCATTGGTCATGATCATGCCGCCGCGCGGGCCGCGCAGCGTCTTGTGCGTCGTCGTCGTCACGACGTGCGCATGGCCGAAGGGGGTGGGGTGAAGCCCCGCCGCGACGATCCCCGCGAAATGCGCCATGTCGACCAGGAAATACGCACCGACCAAATCCGCGATGCTGCGGAACCGCGCGAAATCGATCTGACGCGGATAGGCGGAGCCGCCCGCGATGATCAGCTTGGGCCGATGCTCCAGCGCCAGCCGCTCGACCTCATCATAATCGATTAGATGCGTATCGGGCAGGACGCCGTACTGGACCGCGTTGAACCATTTGCCGCTCATCGCGGCGCGTGCGCCATGCGTCAGATGGCCACCGGCATCGAGGCTCATGCCGAGGATCGTCTCGCCCGGCTTGACCAGCGCCAGCATCACCGCACCATTGGCCTGCGCGCCCGAATGCGGCTGGACGTTGACGAACTCGCAGCCGAAGATCTGCTTGGCGCGGTCGATCGCGAGCGTCTCGACCTCGTCCGACGGCGCGCAACCCTGATAATAGCGCTTGCCGGGGTAGCCCTCCGCATATTTGTTGGTGAAGACCGATCCCTGAGCCTCGAGCACCGCTTTCGACACGATGTTTTCGGACGCGATCAGTTCGATCTGCGTCTGTTCGCGGGTCAGTTCATGCGTGATCCCTGCAAAAATCGCGGGATCGGCATCGGCGAGGCCGCGCGTGAAGAAACCGTCGGGCTGGACGTCATGCAGCGTCTGGGGCTGGGTGCTCATGCAAACTCCTTGGACAATTTGTCGACGCGGTGCTGGTGGCGACCGCCGTCGAATTCGGTGGAGAGAAAAGCGTCGAGGCAGGCCTTGGCCATTTCCTCGCAAATCAGCCGGGCGCCCATCGCGATGGCGTTGGCATCATTGTGCGTCCGTGCCAGCCGGGCGGATAACGGTTCGGACACCAGCGCGCAGCGGCAGGCGGGATGACGGTTCGCGGCGATGGCGATGCCGATCCCCGATCCGCACAGCGCGACGCCGCGTTCGGCGCGCCCGTCGGCCAGCGCCTCGGCGACCGCGAAGCCGTAATCGGGATAATCGACGCTGGCGTTACCCTCGGTCCCCAGGTCGAGGACATCGTGTCCAGAGTCCTTCAGCCAGTTGATCAGGATGGATTTCAGCCCGACGGCGGCGTGGTCGGAGGCGATGGCGACGCGCATGCGTGGATCCCCATGAGGACGGCGGTGACGAATGCGGCGCTCTGTACGCGTGCCGCGCGGCGATTGCCACCGTTTCGCGCGACCATCGTGCATGTTAGATGGGCGGCATGATTCATCCCATCCCCGGCGCCGGTGATCCGACCTTGGCCCCGACCTCGGTCTTGGCTGCCGCGCAACGCGGCGGCGTACCGCGGATCGCGATGCTGCTGGGGCTGTCGGGCCTGATCCCGCAGGCGTTCGCGGTGATGGCGTTGGTGGGCGATGACCCGGCGACGCGGTTTCCCGCACTGGCGCTCGCCTATGCCTATGCGGCGCTGATCCTGAGTTTTCTGGGCGGGCTGTGGTGGGGGATCGCGGCGAAGAGCGACGATCCGCCGCGCTGGATCTGGGTCGCGGCCGTCGTCCCATCGCTGGTCGCGCTCGCCAGCGCGTGGCCGTGGATGGTCGGGCTGACGTGGCCCGGCCCATCGCTGGTCGCGCTGGGTGTAGCGTTGATCGCGGCGCTGGGGGTCGACCTGGCGCTGATCCGCGGCGGTCTCGCGCCGCCGGGATGGCTGGGGTTGCGCGCGCCCCTGTCGCTGGGCCTGGGCGCGCTGACGCTGGTCGCCGGGTTGCTTTAACGCGCGACCGCGGCCTGCTGGCGCGCTTCGCGATCCTTGTAGAATTGTTCGACGATCGCCCATGCTTCGTCGGCGGTCTCGACATAATGGAAGATCGACAGGTCGCGTTCGCTGACGACGCCCTCGTCGACCAGCGCCTGGAAATTGACGACCTTGTCCCAGAATTCCTTGCCGACGAGCAGCACGGGGATCGGTTCGATCTTGCCGGTCTGGATCAATGTCAGCAGTTCGAAGAGTTCGTCGAACGTCCCGAACCCGCCGGGGAACGCCGCCAGCGCGCGCGCGTGAAGCAGGAAGTGCATCTTGCGCAGCGCGAAATAGTGGAACTGAAGCGACAGCGACGGGGTGACGTAGGGGTTGGGCGCCTGTTCGTGGGGCAGGACGATGTTGAGCCCGATCGATTCGGCGCCGACATCGCAGGCGCCACGATTGGCGGCCTCCATGATCGATGGGCCGCCACCCGAACAGACGACGAACTGGCGCTTGCCGTCCTCATCGCGTGGCAGGACGCTGACGATCTTGGCGAGATCGCGCGCGACGTCGTAATATTTGCTCTTCGCGACGAGCCGTTCGGCGATCCTGCGCGATTTATCGTCAGTGGCGAGGGCCAGCAGTTCTTCGGCCTTGTCGGGCGAGGGGATGCGCGCCGATCCGTACATGACGAAGGTCGAGGCGATATTGGCTTCGTCGAGTACCAATTGTGTCTTGAGCAGTTCGAGCTGGAAGCGGACGGGACGCAGATCCTCGCGGAGCAGGAAATCCATGTCCTGAAAGGCAAGGCGATAGGCCTGGTTTTCGGTCTGCGGGGTCGACACGCCGCCCTTGACGGTGTCGGCATCCTGCGACGCGCGTCGGAAGACGCGGCTGGGTACTCGTGTATCGTTCATCCGGGGCGCATAGGCCATCGCGCGCGCCCGCGCTAGCGGCAGAAGCGCGCGCCGTCTTCCTCCAGATGCAGGTGGTTGCGGTGCGCGGCATTGTAATCGGGCGACAATACGGTGCCGAACCGTTTGCAGGCGGAGGCGCGGATCGTCAGCAGGAACCGACGCGTCGCCGGATCGGGTGATTGCCAGTCGTCCAGCACGGTGATCCGGCGCCCATCCTTCAGGACGAAACCGCCGATGTCGATCGCATTGGCGATGGCGTGGCCCGATCGTTTGTCGGCGTTGCGCGCCGATCCGACGACGTTGCGACAGGCGTAGCTGCCCATGCTGTCGACACGGACCAGCTCGCTGCCGAGCATCTGATAGGCGGCGGGGGCGACGGCGTTGCGGACCCAGCTGGAAAAGGCGCGCGCCTCACCGCAGCGGACCGCGGTGAGGTTGTTCACGGGCACGCCGATGTCGAGCAGCTGGACCGTCCCCGACAGCCCGCACCCCTTGCCGAAATCCTTGTCGGGCAGGGGGCGGAAATCGACGCCCTCGCGGCGCAGGTCAGCATGGCAGATCGCGGTCTCGCGCGCCGACGCGGTCGCGATCGAGGGGCGTGGTTCGGGTGGGCGTTCCCGACTGCCGCAGGCGGCGAGCAGCATCGCGATCGTGACCATGGCCACCCCGGTCGGCGTGGAAAGGCGGGGGCATTCGGCAGGTCGCATCGACATGTTCTGCGGATCACAGGCCGCGGGGGCAACCCCGTGATGACCAGTCGAGCCGCGCATGGGGCGAGCGGATCCACGCCGGATTGACACCCCCGTCGATGTCGCTAGGGCCGTCGACGGGCCACGCGGTCCCAACGCCGCGCGTGCTCTCTGTGAGGAGAGACAGACATGACTGACACGACCGTTACCGACGCCACCCGTGCGTCCGCCAAGCCCGCCACCAAGCCGGCACGCCCCTATTTTTCGAGCGGCCCCTGCGCCAAGCCCCCGGGCTGGGATGCCGCCAAACTCGCCACCGATTCGCTCGGTCGATCGCATCGGTCGAAACTGGGCAAGCAACGCCTTGCCTATTGCATCGACCTGATGCGCGAGATGCTGAACCTGCCCGAGACGCACCGTATCGGCATCGTGCCGGGGTCGGACACGGGCGCGTTCGAAATGTCGATGTGGACGATGTTGGGCGCGCGGCCCGTCACGACGCTCGCATGGGAAAGCTTTGGCGAGGGTTGGGTGACCGATGCGGTCAAGCAGCTGAAGATCGATCCCACCGTCATCCGCGCCGATTATGGCGTGCTCCCCGACCTGGCGCAGGTCGACTGGGCGAGCGACGTGCTGTTCACCTGGAACGGCACGACCAGCGGCGTGCGCGTCCCCGATGCGGACTGGATCCCGGCGAATCGCGAAGGCCTGTCGTTCGCCGATGCGACCAGCGCGGTGTTCGCCTATCCGATCGACTGGACCAAGGTCGATGTCGCGACGTTCAGCTGGCAGAAGGTGCTGGGCGGAGAGGGCGCGCATGGCGTGCTGATCCTGGGTCCGCGCGCGGTCGAGCGGCTGGAGAGCTATACGCCCGCATGGCCGCTGCCCAAGGTGTTTCGCCTGACGTCGAAAGGGAAGCTCACCG
>Ga0206131_10004504_pt1 | contig 15226 bp, 12 predicted proteins | sample Helgoland_Spring_FD_148636 | JGI IMG/M metagenome (GOLD analysis project Ga0206131, IMG submission 148636) | Pelagic subsurface seawater microbial communities from Kabeltonne, Helgoland, North Sea - Helgoland_Spring_Bloom_20160517_1 | ecosystem: Environmental > Aquatic > Marine > Epipelagic ...
CCTCTCATTAGACATGACTTCTGATACTCTCCAATCTGTATTTTCTCCCCGCGCACGTTCGTCGAATCGTGGCTTCACACTGATCGAACTGTTGGTGGTGATTGCCATTATCTTGGTTCTCGCTGGCATCACTTTCGGCATCTCACGTGGGGTGCAAAACGCTCAAGCCCGCACGAGGGCTAAAGCTGAGTTGGCGGTGCTATCACAGGCATTGGAAGGATTTAAATCGACCTATGGCGATTACCCATGGGTTTCGGGGGATCCCGACTCGACCGCGAATGCCGAAAAACTGTTGCTCGCGCTGACCGGCTTTGCCGTTTTGGAGCGAAACACCGAAGGTAAGGTCACCTTGGTAAATGTTGATTCGGGCGGCGCTCGCAAAAGCTTTGTAGATCCAACCAAATTGAGCCTCAGCAAGGACTTTGGTAATCCCACGGCTGCGGGTGCTTTGACTGAAGTTTATTTTATTGATCCATGGGGCAACCCTTATGCATATGTGTATTCCAAGAGTAGCACTACCTCCACATGGCAAAATTTTGGCTATGTTTTGTTCTCTGAAGGACCAGACGCTAATAGCACCTTAGGCTCGATCGCATCCGATGGGATTATTGATTCAGACCATCGTGAGGAAGAAGCAAACTTTGATAACATTTACTCAGACGAATAATGAATAAAACACTACGTAATCCCTCCGCTTTTACACTCATCGAGCTCCTGATGGTCATTGCGATCATCGGTATCTTGGCTGGAATTTTGATTCCGACCGTGGGTGCCGTTCGAAAACAGGCAAATATCGCTGCTTCGAAGTCGCAGTTGTCCAACTACGTCACGGCGATTCAACTCTTTAAAGGCGAATACTCGTATTATCCCTTTGTGACTCGGGGGGAGGACATAACCGTTGATCTCTCTTCTCAAAGCACAGAATTTATCGAAACTTTATCTGGTCGAGGTGCGTCTGACGGGAAGCCGAAAGCTGAAGGCGGTAACCGTCGTCGAATCGGCTTCTATAGTTTCTCAGAGTCTGAATTCCTATTGAAAGATGACGACACTGTTGACCCGACTCAGTTGGCGGATCGCTTCAACAATACCGCGATCAATCTGCGTATTGACGGCAATGGGGATGGTTTTGTCAAACCAAGCATCAGTGGCAATAAAGGGCCAACTGCTCCTGCCAAGCCGATCCGAACCAATATCACTGCATGGGTTGAGGGCAGTGAGGACTCTCCTGGATATGCACTGTGGGATTAATTTTAGCAATTACTCATGTTTAACCAAACGAAACCCGCGAGATGCCAAGCCTTCACTCTGATTGAGTTGTTGGTCGTCATCAGTATTATATTAATTGCCTCCTCCATTATATTTATTGGCGGGAATTCTGGTGGTGGTGCGTCACTGAGTTCGTCGTTGCGAATTGTATCCGGCATAGCGCAAGGGGCACGTGGACAGGCGATCTTAAAAAATGCTGAGACGCGCCTGATCATTCATAATGATGAGGCGGATTTAGAAAAATATCGTCGTTACTTCGGAATTGTTTACTGGGGTGAGGACAGCGCAGGCAACGAGGGCTGGCTTGCTGCCACGCAAGGCACGTCGCTACCGGATGGGATTTATTTTGATCCAGATCTGGTTGGGAGTGCGACCAAGGACACCATGACCTTGGACTATCCACGTATTAATGTCGGAGCGAATACCACACGCACTAGTGGTGGTGGGACTGTGGATTACTATTATTATAAGTTTAATAGCAATGGCACATCCGCGAATGCACAACCGAATGCTTGGCTGCCGATTCGTGCCGGTAACTTAAATGCCGCCGGCGAACTGGAACCATATAAAGAAACCAGTGAAAATGGATTTCTGAAGGCAGCGTTGATCTTTAGAAAAGCGGGAACTACGACTCCAGTTACTGATCCAGAGGCAGTGAATTAATACTTTAACCAATTTATAGAATTATGAAACAATTACCCTCTTGTCATGTTACGTCGCAAAAAGGCTTCAGTCTGATTGAAGTTGTTTTGGCGATCGGTATCTTCCTCGTCACTGTTTTAGCTTTGGTTGGCCTACTCGGGCCGACACTTCAGTCGGTCGACGAAGTGGAGAAGACCGACGAAGTGTCATCGATCGTGAATACGATTAATGCGTTTCTGCAGAATTCGCCAGAAATCGCACCTGGAGCGTCTAGGTTTAATGCGATTTACAACCTTGTGAAATCAGACGATTTTGCGGCGATTCTTGTCTTTCGAGCGTATGATGACAACGATGTGATCGCCCTTAAAATTGGCTTCATTGGTGAAGGTCAAGTAAAGGTAGGTGAGGAGGATGTGACTGATGGTTCAATAGTGAAGGCGGCAGGCACGATTTATCGGGCGGTATTAACGGCATCTTCGGTGATTCCTCAGGAGTATCTGAATGAGACAAAGCCGGAACGAAATGGCGATGGTATTTATACATTGAAGAATCCGATTGCAGATTACCTCGAAGGTTCATTTGCGATGGAAGTACGCATTTTTGCTGAAGAACCTTCTTTGAATTTTAAAATAAATAACAATATTCGGGCTAACATTGAGCCTATTTTTACTTATAATACCGCGATCGTTCGCTAATTTTCATTATGAAGACTTTGCAACATAGAACTCGAAGCGTTGCGAAACGCGCCTTTACCTTGATCGAGATCATGGTGGCGACGGTGATCATGGTGGTGCTCGTCGGCTTAGTGATTCAGATCACCAGCGAAGTGCTCAAAGTCTGGTCGCGTTCCTCTGGTAAGCTGGCGGCCAATGCGGAAGCGCGTATCGCGATGGATATGATCACGCAGGATTTGGAGACCGCGGTGTTTCGTAATAATGGCCTACAATGGCTTCGTTCTGAAGATGACACAGTGTCTGGTCCCGCAGGCACGTCCAATGCAACAGTTGCACTTCGTCTCTTTTCGCCAGCGCTAGATAGGCCTGATGGTCCTGGCGATATTTGTGCGATTGCTTACAAACTCGACTATCTCAACGCGGTAACTGGAACCGCTACTGGGGATCGCTTGTTCGTGCTCTATCGTCTAGTTGTGAATCCTAAGGATACTTTTGATGGTTTGATGGGAACGGCTAATCAAAAGTCGCTTCCCAATAAGGGAGCATCAGCTTGGACAGGCCCTAGCGTTAATGAGTCTATTGTCGGTGTGAATGGAGCGAATTATCTCGTAAGTAATATCGTTGAGTTTCAGATCGAATTCCATGTTCAGGATGATGGAGATCCAGATACCGTGACGCTTATAACTGATGCCGCTGGGACTATTTACGGTGGCCAAATTGGAGTGCCTCCGACTGTAGGGCCTCAGGCATATCCATCTGCAGCTCCGACCGCTTTGCAGTTGTTGGCTTACCGTCAGCCTTTAGCTTATGCAGAAGTTAAGCTCACAGTAATCTCTGATGCAGGTGCCCAGATGCTTGAAAATATTGCCAAGATTCCTGAAACAGTAGATGAAGTTATCCAGCAATACGGCGAAACCTTCACCCGCCGCGTGAACTTTATGGCGCACCCTTTGTAAGCGAACTACAGTTCGATCAGTTCTATTTCTCAAAAAGCGGCGCGAGCCGCTTTTTTTTGAATGTCGATTGCCAGCAGTCTGTTGGGCATTGCCATCGGGCAAGATCAGCCCGCATCCAGACCATAGTGGCATCTGCCCAGTTGTGGATGCGGACGACACCGAGGACGTCCCTGCTGATTGACGCGACTCTAGCGTCCTCCAACTACCTAGTAGATTTGTGTCGGCAGCGATGCCGCTCGCAGGATTCTGGTGCGTTGGCTGGCTTCACTGCGATCGGGCGAAAGTCTATAGAAATTTAATTTTCCGAGCGGCAAAGGCAGCCATGCGGATCAGTAGCATGCCATCGCGCCAGCGGTCGATTTGTGGTTCGCCGTAAGTGCGACTCTGGTAGCGAATTGGTAGGTCGCGGATCTTAAGGTTGAGCTTGGCTGCGCCGAAGATCAGGTCGAAATCGCCGAAGGGATCGAAGTTGCCGAAGTAACTACGGTTGGCTTCGATCAATTCATAGTGCGACTTGCTGAAGACCTTGGTGCCGCAAAGGGTGTCTTTGACTGGCATACTGAGTAACCAGGAGAAGAGCATGCTAAAGAACTTGTTGCCACACATGTTTAAGAAGCGCATGGCCTCGTCTTCCATTGGGTAAACCAGGCGCACGCCGTTGACGAATTCACAATGGCCGAGCTGAATAGCTTCGAAGAATTTGGGTAGATCTTCGGGCGGCACGGTGAGGTCGGCATCAAGGATCATGATTATATCGCCGGTGGCTTTTGCATAGCCGAGGCGCATGGCGTCGCCCTTACCTTTACCAGGTTGCTGGTAGGCTTTGATGTCACGCTCGGGATACTTCTCGATGCAGGAATGAATCATGTCCCAAGTGTCGTCTTGAGAGTTACCTTCGACGAAAATGATTTCGGTCGACTGCCCCATGTTAGGGGTGCGCTGGATCGCAGCTTCGATATTGCCCGATTCATTGCGAGCAGGAATGATGACGGTCACGCTGAGGCTGTCGGCTGGCTTAGCTAGCTGCTTGGGTCGCGCGACAAAGAACAAGCTTAGGCACGCGAACGGCAGCAGCGGGGCGATGAATTTATTAATCAGGCTGCCGAGGCCGCAGAGTTCGTGTGGCACGAGGATACGCGCATCGGAGCGCACCATTTCCCAGCCCGCGAGGTCGAGCAGATTACGCAAATCGTCTGAGGACAGCCAGTTTTGCTGTGGGCGTTTGGGTTTGAGGCCGAGTAATGTGCTGAGTCCTAGAATGGGGCGCCACAAAGTGTTGTGGATGTTTAGCACTAAGCGCGTTCCAGGAGTGGCCGCGTGGAGACTATTCTCAAGAAGTTGTTGGACGTCGGCAGCCTCATTCAGGGTGTCGGATAGCAACAGATAGTCGTATGTCTGATCAAAGGTTGCGGTCTCGCCGGCTGCGCAGGCGAATTGCGCCTCTGGCAGGTTTTGTTTCGCGGCGTTGACTTGCTCCTCGACCAGATCGATGCCGGCGAGCGAACGATTTGGTAGGTGTTGAAGTAGCTCGCCTGAACCGCAGCCGATTTCAAGCACACTGCTGGCCTCGGGGATTAGAAAGCGATAGTAGTTCCCCAAGATGCGGCGATAGGCTTTGCTCCATGTACTTGTAGGGCGTAGCTCGGTATAGTGCGATTTGAGGCGGCTCCATGTGAGCTCGAGGATTTTTGAAGTCGTGGGCATGGTCTATCTGTTAGATCATGAAGTCTCGCTCAGGTCGATTGTGATTTTTCGCTAAGACGGATAAGAGGCTGTATCGCCAGTTTAAAGATGGGGTTGCGTGGAAGTCAGGTGGGCTTAATTATATAAACATTATGTCTGTGGTATCACCTATTGTTACAATTACTTTAAATCCTGCTATCGATCAGACGGTTTTTGTCGATCAGTTGGTTCCGGGTTCGGTGCATCGGGTGAGACAGTCGCGCCGACAAGCGGGCGGTAAAGGAGTGAATGTGGCGACGATGTTGGCACTCGGTGGTGCGGAAGTGGTAGCTTCGGGTTTTTTAGGAGATGCCAATGCCACGATCTTTGAGCAACACTTCAGTAAATATGGTGTGTGCGATGCATTTATTCGTGTCCAAGGCGAAACACGAACGGGTATCAAGCTCGTGGATGCGGGGATAAATGAAACGACTGATTTAAATATGGTCGGAGCTGCGCCGACTGTCGAGCAGTGCGCTGCGCTTCGAAGCCAGCTACTAGACTTGGCTGAGCCAGGGCGCTGGTTTTTGATTGCGGGGAGTCTGCCTGACGGGATTGAGCCTCGATTTGTGGCCGAATTAATCGAGGCCTTGCGTGCAACTGGGGCAAAGATAGCAGTCGATAGTAGTGGCGCCGCACTGAAGGCGGCGGTGGCGGCGGGAGTCGATTTGATCAAGCCGAATGAACATGAATTGGCGGAGTTGTTGGGCGTGGAGCTAAAAGGTTTTGATGCAATTGTAGCTGCGACGCGGCGACTGAGCAAAGACCATATCCCGAATTTAATCGTCTCGATGGGTAGTCAAGGCGCGTTGTTTCAGACGGCTGATGCCGAGCTGTTGGTGCGTGCACCGAAGCTAAATGTGGTCAGTACTGTGGGTGCTGGGGATGCGCTGCTGGCGGGCTACTTACACGGTCAGCAATTGGGTGAATCACTCGAAGACTGTGCGCGACGTGCGACGGCGTATGCATGGAGTCGGCTGGAGTCGCTCGTGCCGATGCTTCCGCAGGGAAATGAATTAAATGAGCGATTGAATCGAATTAGCGTTCGAAAGCTTGATTCATCAGTGCGCCCTGTGCTGGACTGTTAATCGCAATGTGGATTCATTTAAGCTGTAAATCTTGTTGATTGAACTAAAGGCGCGGAATTGCTCAGTGGCGTCTGTAGGGTAGTACTAAACCACGGTTTAAAAATGATATATAGCGTTTCAGCGCTGCCTGCGGAGAGACTTTATTGGGGTGGCTGAGCACAAGTACAGAAATCTGGATTAATTGTAAAAATAAGTAGGTTTACATTTCTAAAGAGTACAATATTAGTGAGTTAATATGAAGGGATTAATATTCACAGAATTTCTCGAGATGGTTGAATTGAAATTTGGTTATGAGGTCTTCGATCGAGTGACTTCGTTGCCATCATTGAAAAACCACGGTGCCTATACTTCAGTCGGGAACTACCCGCACGGTGAAATGCTTAAGATGATTGATGAGCTGCATGGTGCAGTCGATTTACCACATAAGGCGTTGATTTTAGCATTTGCTGAATGGTTATTTGGTGCCTTCATCAAGGTGCATCCGGAGTTTTTTGAGCATATTGATAACTCGTTCGACTTTCTAAATGGTATTGAAACTGTAATTCACAGTGAGGTTCGGCGCCTGTATCCGGATGCGCGGTTGCCGGACTTCGAGTGTGAGCGTCGCAGTGAGAATGAACTTATCATGGATTATTCGTCGTGGCGTCCGTTTGCTGATTTAGCGGAAGGCTTGATCCTTGCCTCGAGTGCCCATTTTAAAGAAAAAATTGAAGTGATCCATGAACCTGGCCCCACAGATGACGGTCGCAGCGCTCGGTTTATCCTTAGAAGGCTGCCGTAGTCTGATATGTCAGAGCCGCCCCTTAGCCAAGAAGTTTTTGAGCGTCTATTGAAGCGTGAGCGTAGCTCACGTAAGGAGGCAGAGCGCTTACTTGACCAGAAATCTGTTGAGCTCTACCACACCAATGTGAGTTTGCGTGCACTGGCGGACGAACTTGAGTTGCGCGTGCAGAAACGCACGGCTGAGTTAGAGTCCGAGCGTAATCGAGCAGTTGCCTCGTCCGAAGCCCTTCGAGCGAGCGAGCGCCGTTTTACCGATGTTGCCAATATTGTCGGTGAATATCTATGGGAGTTAGATGCAGACTTCTGTTTTACTTCTGTTACAGACCAAGTAGAAGCGGTGCTTGGTTATGCCGAGAAGGATTTGGTCGGCCGTTCGTTTCTTGATTACATGCCGCCTGACGATGCGGTGCAAATGCGCAAGGCTTTGAAGGCTGCGGAGACGGAGGGTCAAGTGTTTACCAAGCTAGCACACCGTGCTTTAACGATCGACGGCGAAGTGGTTTGGCAGCGTAGTAGCGGAGCGTTGAGTTTGGATGCTTCTGGTCGCGTCACAATTATCCGAGGGGCCAGCTTGGATGTGTCCGAGCAAGAGCGTTCAAAAGAGCAAATGCAGCAACTTGTAATTGCTTTGCAGCATGCTAGCGAGGCGATCGTCATGACGAGCCATGCAGGTGCGATATTATTTGCGAATGATTCGTGTGCGAGGATGTTTGCTTATTCAGGTCGGGAGCGCTTGATTGGTTCTCCTTGGCAACAGCTTTATGCGCCCGCCGAGGCGCAGAGATTTGAAGCAGAACTAGCCACGAAATTAGAAGTGGGCGATGGCTTTAGCGGCGAGGGGACTGGACTCCGCCAGGATGGCACTAAATTTCCAGTGCACTTTTCTTTTAATCGTTTGCCAAATGGTGATCTGCTATGGATCTGCCGTGATGAGTCCGAGCGTTTGAGCACACTCATGAGTTTGCAGACGCAGAATTCGTTATTAACTGCACTGATTGACAATATACGAGTTGGTGTGATGTTTGAAGATGCATCTGCACAGCGGGGTCTATTGTTTAATCAAACGATTGCGCGAGCCCTAGGGCTTGATCGAGCTGCATTTGAGGGCTTACAGCGGGCTAACCCACTATTTAATCAGTTACGCCCGCGCTGTCATTCAGCCTCTTCTAAGGCAGTGTTGGAGCAACTGATCGAGCTAAAGGATGCGCGTTATAATATGCTGCTCGATCTTGATCAAGATACCTACTTAGTGATCGATCGGATTCCCGTATATGTAGGCGCAATCTACCGAGGTGCGCTCTGGACGATTCGTGATGTTAGTGAACAAAAACGCCATGAACGAGACATGCTGGAAGCACGACATAGTGCCGAAGCGGGTGATCGTGCCAAATCGACTTTTCTTGCCAATATGAGTCACGAAATTCGCACACCGCTCAACGGTATCTGTGGAATGGCACGTATTCTAGCTGAGGCCTCTTTAGATCATGACGCTTTTGAGCAGGTGCGGGCCATCCAAGTCAGTGCGGATTCATTGTTGCATGTGCTTAACGATATTCTCGATTTTGCAAAAGTTGAAGCAGGGCAAGTGGATCTTGAGATCGTTGATTTTGATTTCGCTCAAGTATTAGATTCGGTCTTTACGGTGTTGCATGGGCAGGCTACTGAGAAGCAACTACGCTTCGACTTTATTTACCCGGATGTAGACATCTGCATGCTCAAGGGGGATCCTAGACGTTTGAGTGAAGTTTTATTTAATTTGATCGGCAACGCAATTAAGTTTACCGCAACAGGAGGGATCACAGTTGTTTCGCGTATTGTCTCTGAAGTAGACGATTCTCTGAGTTTGAAGCTAAGTATCAGTGATACTGGAATTGGCATCAGTGCGGAAGAGATGGAGCACGTCTTCAAGCCTTTTAATCAGGCGGACTCATCGATTAGTCGTCGCTTCGGTGGTAGTGGTTTAGGCTTATCTATTTGTCGTGACCTAATACAGCTGATGGGCGGCACGCTGAGTGTCGAATCTAAGCTTGAAAAAGGATCAGAATTTATTGTCGAGCTTCCCTTTGTTCGTAGCGATTCTACACTTGGATTTTCTAGTGTTGAGCAGGTGCTTGACTGTCCCGTCTTTATTGTTACCGCTTCAGATGATTTTTATCGTGTGGTCAAAACTATGTTTGCCTATACGGGAAAGCGATTGGTGCGTGTGCGTGATGCTGCCGAAGTGCGCACGCAACTAGAGTCTTGCCCAACTGATGCGGTCTTGCTGCTGGATCGTGCGCAGCAGCGAGACTACGACATGACAGAGGATTTTGACTTAAAGTGCCCGATGCCCGAGGGGCTCAAGCGAGTTTTAATTTTGGATACGATTACTGACGAAAACTTGAGCGGTGCATTTCTATTGGTGTATCCATTTTCAAGATACAAATTACTAAATACTATTTATACGCAGTTGGGTCTGCAGTTTCCTAAGGAGCTCTTTCAGGGATATACTCCGCAGCCATTGAGTGAAGTCGATCTCAGTGGACTACGGATTCTATTGGCTGAGGATAATGCCATTAATCAGAAGGTGACGTGTATTACGATCGAGCGCTATGGGGCTGTTGTGGATGTCGCAGGAAATGGTCGCGAAGCGCTCGAAATGGTCGAGCGCTGCGAATATGATTTAATCTTAATGGATATTCGTATGCCTGAGATGGACGGAGAAGAGGCCTGCTTGCGTATCCGCTCGCGTGGTATGACACTTCCGATTTATGCGCTCACTGCAGATGCGATGAAAGGGGCTCGTGAACGTTTCATTCAAGCCGGAATGAATGGCTATCTGAGTAAGCCGCTGGTCGAGGCTGATCTAGTGAATCTACTTATAAATAATGAAAATGTAAAGGTGGCCAATGATGTGGCGGCGAGGGCGAATGAAGATATTGAGGAACTTGTTGTGCCTAATGCTCAGGCCTTTGCTAATAAGTTATGGGAGGAAGCGCGTGAGTTGCCAGTCTTGGTGCTGCAAGAATTTCATGATTTACTCGATGGAGAGCAGGCACTCGCGCACACATTATTACTCGAATTCAATGATTTCGCAATCGACTGCGCTCAGGAGGCAGTGGTTGGCCTCGCTGCTGGCGATTTGAATCTCGCAAGTAGCCGTTTTCATAAGCTAGCCGGGTCTGCGGCAACGATTTGTGCGAAGCAAGCGAGTGCTTCTTTCTTGAGCCTTGAGCACAGTTTACTGGCAGAGCCAGCCGATGAAGCTAGCTGTAAAACCCGAATTTCTGAGTGTATGGATCGATTGCATACACTGTGTGCTGAAATTAAGATAATTGCAGCAAGTGATGAATGACCCGCGCTAGGTCTGGCTAGCGATCGAGTAGCTTTAGGAACTCGTCGTTATTCTTGGTCTGCGTGAAACGGTCGATCATGATCTCGGCTACGTCTTCAATCTTTTGCCCTGCGAGCGCACGACGCAGAAATTGAGCACCTTCGAGATATTTACCAGACAAGATCAACTCTTCCTTACGCGTGCCTGATGCATTCAGGTTAATCGCAGGCCAGAGGCGAAGCTCGGCTGCTTTACGATCGAGCACCATTTCCATGTTACCTGTGCCTTTAAATTCTTGGAAGATTAGGTCGTCCATTTTACTGCCAGTCTGCACCAGTGCAGTGGCGATGATGGTGAGGCTACCGCCTTCTTCACAATTACGTGCCGCGGAGAAAAATTGACGTGGCTTTTCCAGTGCACGACTGTCGAGGCCACCAGTCATAGTGCGGCCTCCTTTGCCGGATGCAGCATTGTAGGCGCGAGCTAGGCGAGTGATGGAGTCGAGTAATAGCACCACGTCTTTGCCTGATTCAACCAGATGCTTGGCACGCTCGATCGCGATCTCGGCGAGGCGCGTGTGATTTGTGATCTCTTCGTCGTTGGAGGAAGCATAGATCTCGGCATCGACGCTTCGTTTAAAGTCGGTGACTTCTTCGGGGCGCTCGTCGACAAGGAGCACGATGACGTGACATTCGGGATGATTCTCTAATACACCGTGAGCAATGTCGTGTAAAATAGTGGTCTTACCCGTACGTGGAGGCGCGACGATGAGTCCGCGTGTGCCTTTACCAATCGGGCAAAAAAGATCCATAATGCGCGTTGTGAGGCGACCGTCCTTGGCTTCGAGCTTAAGTTGTTCGTCAGGTGCGATGGAGACCATCTGCTGGAATGTGTATCGACCTTTACGTTGTTCCATTGTCGCGCCGTCGACTGCGTCAATGAAGTTGACCTTCGGATTTGGGAATCGCTCGTTGCTGATGGCCTGGCCTTCGATGAAGTGGCCTTGTTTGAGGCGAAAGCGTTTAATCAGTTCGCGTGTAACAAATGGATCGGTCGGCCGAGTTTTGCCATTGCGGGCAGGGTCGAGGAGTTGGCCAGTTTTATTCGGGAGTATTTCCAGAATGCCTGACACGGCGATTTGATTGTCCTTAGGAGCTTCCTTGGGTGTTGCTTCGTTACTCATGTTAGAGTGCCACGAATGGCTATAGTGTGTCTTTGAGAAAGTGGCGTGCGTACGCACGTTGCTTTGCGGGGATCGACGATAAACAATCCGAAGATCAGTGGGAATATCGAGTTTCAGCTGTTTGGTGGACACTAGGTCCGCTCCAGTGCGAGCTCTCGGCTGCACTTGCTGTCTAAACGATATGTAAATGATTTGAAGGACAAGTTCGCGGCTGTCAATGCCTTATGCGGCGATGGTTAATGACCAATGAATCATCGCTGATGGCAACGACTTCGACGAAAGGCCAAAAGACGCTGCAGGATTTGTGCGCGATGCGGAGATTGCGCCGCCGTGTTCGCTGTCGAAGGCTGCAGCATTACGCTTCGTGAAGTTAAGGAAAGACGCCGCGCATTTCGTAAACTTTGTCGATATGTTCGATCGCTGATGCGTAGGAGGCGATGCGCATGTTACAGTTTAAGTGTTTGGACATTGTTAAGACACGCTCCGCTGAACGGGTCATTATTTTTTTAAGACGTTGATCAACAAGTTCTTCATCCCAGGTCTCGGATTGGCGGTTTTGTTTCCATTCAAAATAACTAACAGTCACGCCGCCGGCGTTGCACAGGATGGCGGGCAGCACCTCGACACCTTTTTCGAGCAGGTAGCGCTCAGCGTTGGGTGTGGTAGGGGCGTTGGCACCTTCCACCAGTACTTTACATTGCATGCGCTTAGCGTGTTTGAGATCGACCATCTGCTCGAGTGCGGCGGGGATGAACAGGTCGACGGAGGTGGAATAGAAGGTTTCGTTGCTGACGGCTGTGGTATCGGCAAATCCGTGCACGCCGCCATTGGCTTTAACGTGTTGTGCGAGCGCTTCGGCGTCGATGCCGTTTTCGTTCAGAATCGCGCCAGTATGGTCCATCACTGCTTTGAGCGTCGTGCCACGTTTTTGTAGTAACCGAGCAGTCCATGAGCCGACATTGCCGAAGCCGATCAGGCTGCAGGAGACTTTATCGAGCTCGATGCCCATTCCGGGGAGCAAAGCGTCGAGAACGTAGACGAGGCCTTGCCCAGTGGCTTTTTCGCGGCCAGCTGAGCCGCCAAATTCGAGGGGCTTACCAGTGACAACACCGCGGGCAGTGACCTTACTTGAGGACTCGGCAAAGTTAATATAGGTGTCGGCCATCCACGCCATGACTTGAGAGTTGGTACCGACGTCGGGCGCGGGGATATCGTAGTCGGGGCCGATATTGTCGCCCAGCGCGGAGGTAAGACGACGGGTGACGCGCATCAGTTCATCCTTGCTGACGGTTCCTGGGTCGATGCGGAGCGCGCCTTTGGCACCGCCGAAAGGGAGGCGGGCGAGTGCGCACTTCATCGTCATGAGCAGGGCGAGGGTTTTGACTTCGTCGAGTTTAACCTCGGGGTGGTAGCGAATTCCGCCTTTATAGGGGCCGAGCACATTGTTGTGCTGTACGCGGTAGCCTTTAAATAGTTGCCAAGAGCCGTCATCCATTTCGACTGGGCAGTGGACCATGATCTCGTTCTTTGGCTGGGTCAGGATAAGTTTGAGTCGATGAGGCACGTCCAGTGCATTAGCCGCCTCTAGCACGGAGCCAATGGTTTGAAAGTAGAGATTGTGTTCGTCGTAAATTTCTTCGAGTTCGTGGAAAATTTCACGGGCGGATTGGCAGGCAGGGGTATCGCAAGGTTCCATTTAGAGCATGTTAGCTGGCTGGGGATTGCTTACAAGTCTGCGTAATGGATATTTGTGGTATTAATTGTTATCCTGAATTGCTTCTTTAATGACATAGATGTATTTAGTCTGACTAGGCGGAGTTGAAGTTACGATTAAGTCAAATTGTAGCTTGCATGAGCAAGGGGGGAAATTAGGGTCTCAGCCTTTTGAGGACGCCTACTCACAGACCTCACAATTAGTATGCAAAATACAACCATAGCTTATGATAGTAAGGTCGAGGGTGAAGTCATTGTCACTCAGGCGGATGCTGTAATTAACTGGATTCGCAAACACTCGGTTTGGCCAATGCCAATGGGCCTCGCTTGTTGCGCGATTGAGTTGATGGCCGCAGGCGGCGCGCGATTCGATATTTCCCGATTCGGAATGGAAGTGATGCGTTTCTCGCCTCGTCAGGCTGATTGCATGATCGTTGCGGGTACAGTGACTTACAAAATGGCTGAAGTCGTGCGTCGTATTTACGATCAGATGGCTGAGCCGAAATGGGTGGTAGCAATGGGCGCTTGTGCGAGCACGGGTGGGATGTATCGCTCCTATGCGACGCTGCAAGGAGTGGACCAGATTATTCCCGTAGATGTTTATATTAGTGGTTGTCCTCCGCGTCCAGAGGCACTGCTCGATGCGATGATTAAACTGCAGGACAAGATTGGCACCGAGCGTTCGGTGAAGAACTTGTTCCCTGAAAAGGCTGATTCGAAAGAAGTAGCCGAAGCTACGAAGGAAAGTTAAGCTATGACTACCAGTGATTTGGCTCTTCTCAAGGAGCGCTTCGAAACCCTCACAGAGCGCGAGTCTTCCGACCACGTTGCTGTAAACTGCGCGTCGTCCCAGTTGATCGAGCTGTGCACGGCATTACGCGATGATTTTGGCTACGATATGTTGGTTGATGTAACTGCGGTCGATTGGGATGCGCAGAGCCCGCGTTTTACTGGAATCTACCACTTTCTTTCGACGACCAAGCACGAGTATTTACGTGTGGCAGTGGATTGCACCGATGATATTAATCCGGCGCTGCCGTCGCTGACGGGTTTGTATGCTGCGGCAAACTGGCACGAACGTGAAACATACGATCTAATGGGTATTCGTTACCAAGGGCACCCAGATTTGACCCGTATTTTGATGTGGGATGCTTATCCATATCACCCACTACGTAAAGATTTCCCACTGGCTGGAATCGAAGTGCCTCTGCCGGCGGACGATGTCGCTGAGATTACAGGAATGTCCGTAAAGCCTGCGCCAATGGTCGGTGGACCTTTCGTTTCTTCTGCGGATGGCCCAATGAGCCAGACTGAGCCACGCGCTCGGGATGAGAGTTGGAGCGAGAAAAAGATAAAACCCTGCGGTAAATAAGAGGATTTTTAAATGGCCACTAGCAAAGAAATTTCAATCGGGGATGCCGGTGCTCGCGCAAGCGAGCTTGAAGGCGAGCTGCAAGGCGAGACCATGATGCTCAACGTCGGGCCGTCACACCCGACCACCCACGGGGTGCTGCGCCTCAAAATGGAGCTCGACGGCGACGTCGTTAAGAAGTGCGAGCCTGTGCTGGGTTACCTGCACCGCGGTGATGAGAAGATCGCCGAGAGCATGACTTACAACCAGTTCATTCCATATACGGATCGCTTGGACTATATTGCGCCGCTTTCGAACAATGTCGCATATGCGCTGGCTGTTGAGAAACTGGCAAACCTAGAAGTGCCAGAACGCTGCCAGGCAATTCGTTTGCTCTGCTGCGAGTTGGCACGTATTTCTTCGCACTTATTGGGAGTTGGCGTGTATGGAATGGATGCAGGTGCATGGACGGTATTTATGTATACCTTCACCGAACGTGAAAAACTTTACACGCTGTTCGAAGAATTAACCGGCG
>Ga0206131_10004511_pt1 | contig 15218 bp, 10 predicted proteins | sample Helgoland_Spring_FD_148636 | JGI IMG/M metagenome (GOLD analysis project Ga0206131, IMG submission 148636) | Pelagic subsurface seawater microbial communities from Kabeltonne, Helgoland, North Sea - Helgoland_Spring_Bloom_20160517_1 | ecosystem: Environmental > Aquatic > Marine > Epipelagic ...
ATATTCTCAGTCCAGAATTTAAATCATATCTGGAAAATAAACAACTAAATAGAGGATATGCAATTGACGAGAAAACCAGTTTGATGTGTGCTACAAAGTCTGTGAAGGGTAATGACATGCCACCTTTCTACCCTGTTGTCGTTCCGAAAGCAGTAAAGATTCAGGAGTCAGAGAAGACAAAAGTTTCACCCGATGAAATACCAGGACTTGTAAAAGGATTTCAATATCTGGATGAACCATGTAATATTTGTGAAATGGATTGTAAATACACACTGGGTCCAAACACCACAAGTTCAGTTCTATCTGCATTCTGGGGTATGACTGAATCTGCTCCTAGTGATATTAATGGAAGCGACCAACATGATTCAAATAGTGAAGACGTTCACACTGAATACGAGAAAGTTGAGCCAACAACAGCAACAACAATACCAACTGAAGCAGACTATCAACCCAAACCGGAACAAGCAGCAAATCCAAATGAAGATGGTGTCACCACCTTTAATTCTGATCTATTTCAACATATGAAAAAAGGCAAGAATTGTAGCCTAATGTTCAATATATCTATAAACTAAACAGAAATTCGATAATTGTCGTATCATATGATGTTTCATTTCTCATCATCATATCATATCTTGAAAATCAATCGCGTGTAAGGTCCTTTACTTTATCCCAAATATCCATATACTTGAATGCCAGCTTATTATTCAAACTAGGGTAATCCTTCACTTTGTAATTTCGAATTGTCTGAATTTCATCTTTCAGACCAACCCAATGTGTATGCTGTATTAGTTTAGTAAACGATATAAATTTTAAATATATTTTCAACACATTATATATTAGAGTTATGAAAAAGAATGGAACCTTGTTTAAGTCTTTAGCGATTATTTCAATATTGATACTTCTGTGTCTTCTGTTCTATGTTGGCAAGTATTTCTATAATAAATTCAAGAAAGTCACACGAGAAGGGTTAGTGCCGAATGCAGCAGATGTGATGACTCCTGACCAGTTTTTCCGTTCCATCCCAATGGAAATTCCAGCAGACGATATGTTGACTCAAGCTACATATGATGCGTTTTCAAACATGAGCTTTGAGCGCGATGGTAGAACATTTCAATATAAGAAAATACCTTCGTATGGGAACTACGAACGTGCATCTAGGGGACTATCCGAGAGCCAAGCGAAATACTGTATAGAAAACGGACAATTTGCACCAATGACACCTGAACAGAAAGCATTCATCGAGTTTCATGTTATCGAGTTCTATATGTATCTGTACACAGAGCGTGAATACACCGAATACACCGTAATCTATGGAATTAATGCGAAAAATTACACAGACGATGAATTACGGAACAATTTAAGAGATGAATATTTGAAGAAAGGGGGGAAACTTAATCAGTTGCGAGTAATCATTGATAATCGTTTAAGTCATTTACGAATGGCGGTCTGGTCTTTATTTGAAAGGTTTGGACAACATCTACCGATTAAAGAATATTTTATGGATACAACCAACGCTACTGATGCATTTTTCAATGCGTTAACAAACCAAGAAATTATGGTAACGAGAATGCAATTGGCTTCTCATGGGATTGGCATATCTCAAATTGACAAATATCCAGAATTAAAATCATATCTGGAAAATAAACAACTAAATAAAGGATATACAATTGACGAGAAGACCAGTTTGATGTGTAGTAATGTAAAGTATGAGAATGGGAGGAGAGTACATCCACATCCGATTGTCTTTCCTAAAACATTAAAATATCAGGTTAGTGACATCACACCAATAGGTTCACAAAAAGTTTCACCCGATGAAATACCTGGTCTTGTAAAAGGATTTCAATATCTGGATGAACCATGTAATATTTGTGATATGGATTGTAAATACACTCTAGGTCCAAACACCACAAGTTCAGTTCTATCTGCATTCTGGGGTATGACTGAATCTGCTCCTAGTGTGATTAGTCAATCATCTGGTAATATAATAGGTTCTGGTAGTAATGACTTAACAATACGTGTGGATGGTGTAGAAACAAGACTATCATCGATGGAAGATAAATTCCAAGAAGCATCAGATATTGTAAAAAGTCAAGGGGAAATAGATGCAGCGGAGAAAGCTGCACTAGAAGCTCAATTAGCTGCGAAAGAAATGGAAACGAAAACACTGAATTCCCAAATTGAAGATATTAAAAAAATAGATATTGAAATAGAGCAAAATACAAAGGATGTTGAGGCAGAACTGGCAAAAATTCAAAATGATGAAGAACAGAACGAGAGAATAGGCGATATTGAGAACGAACGAAAAGAGGACGAGACAAACAAACGAACGAGGAATCTTTTGATCAAAGAAAGGGAAGATCGAATTAAAGCCTCTTTGAAAAGCGTGTGTTTCGCACCAACCACAAAAGTCATGTTGTTATCCGGGGAGATAATTGAACTGAAGGATGTAGAAATAGGAGATGTGTTGAAAGATAAAACAGTTGTATACGCAACAATGAAAATCAAAAACACAGATGAACAAGGAAACTTAATCAGTCAGATGTATAGGCTGCCAAATATGGGTGAAAACAATGAAGATATACTTGTCACAGGTGGACACTTGATTAAAAATCGTGAAAATGAATCCTATTTCTATGTTTCAAAACATCCGTTATCCGTGCCGTTGGATGAGAAATGGGAGCAATTGATATGTTTGATCACTAATACACACACAATTCCTATCGGTGAAGATATATTTGGAGATTGGGAAGATAACCAAGAACTGCCGGACATAATCAAATTGGTACCAAAAAAAATAGAACATGAATAAACAGATAAATCATAAAAATCCGATAAAATTATTATATGATGTTTCATTTCTCATCATCATATCATATACATCCTTGAAGATTTAATTCAATCGCGTGTAAGGTCCTTTACTTTATCCCAAATATCCATATACTTGAATGCCAGCTTATTATTCAAACTAGGGTAATCCTTCACTTTGTAATTTCGAATTGTCTGAATTTCATCTTTAAGCACAACCCAATGTGCATGCTGTATTAGTTTTTCGTGTCCATTATTGATCATAATTTGTAAATTTTCAGCTACCTCTTGGCAAATTTCTTGGCATTCTTCTGCTTTAAGACACAGAAACATATCATTATGTAACCCCTTGGCAATGGTCATGATTTTATCTGCATCCAATACGTCTAAATTCATCAAATGGACCATAAAGAGACTCATAGAGCGTCGTTTCTGATTTATCTTTGAAACTCTACGATGGTTATCATAGTCTTCATCAGCATCAACATACTCGATATTCTCAAATAGTTCCTGATACATGTCAAGGTTTTCATCAAATATTCTTTTGAAAATAGGAAAGGAGTTCATCAAGTATTTATAAAGTTCGGCATAAAGTTTAGAGTAGAAGTTGTTATTACTTGCAATTTCAAAAATATGTGAGCCTACGATAGCCCATGTTTCTATAGCATCTGTTTCTTCTTTTAGCTCGGTAATTGTGTTTGTAATTTTCTCTTTCATTGAATCATAATTTTTATCACTTATTTTATTGAAGTACACCCTTAACGTATCAATCATACCGTCGACGCCTTGTCGCTTCTCTATAACAGTAGGCTTAAAATTTCGTATAGCCTCAATTGTATCAGCTGTCATCGGAGCCCTTTCCTTTTTTCTATCATCACGAACACGAGGACTTCGCTTCGGGAATACCGGTGTTTTTATATAACTAACAGAACCTACCTTTTCAGAAATACTGGATATCATATCAATGACATTTGTCGATAGTTCAAAATGAAACCCATCATTTATTATTCTACCGAAATCCTCTAAATTGTAATTTGGTTGAGAACTGCACGACGTCATGTTATATACCATCTCTATATATTTATATTATTATCATAGTAATAGTAAATGTCTTTCAATTTTTACAAATATTGCACCTATAATACAAACAATCGGTAAATTTCTATTTTATTATTCTCTCAAATGTTCATGGAAAATACATTTAATCTGGTGAATCGTACACAGTTTCCACATACAATGGGTGATATAAAAGAATATTTTACTCTTCCTATAGGGACAATAGAGAGAAAGGTCGAAATTCCTACGAATATTGTGGATGATTTGGAGTTAGTATCATTAGATGCCTCTAATAATACAGGTGGACTTTACTCGTATCTACACAAGCCTACCACAGAGTATGGTGTAGTAGTATCTTCTCAGTGGAAGGAATTTCACACAAGTGATTTAGAATATCTGAGAGAAACAAAAAAGATGATTTCGGGGTATGATACTACAGATGTATCGTATATGCTTGATTGTTGGAGTATAATCAAAGGGAACCCAAGTTTCAGAGAGAAATATCGATATATAGAATGGAGTAAATATGGTTATTTGAATAATTATGAATATATACTACAACTCATTAGTATATATAGTCTTTGTTCGCCACTAATATCGTTGTGCATGCCCATAATATTTCTCCTCTTTCCTTTTATTCTTTTGAAAATACGTGGTATTCAGGTATCATTGTCGAAATATGTAGAGTTGCTCTATTTCGTGTTTCGTAATCATAGTGTGGGGAAACTGCTGACAAATTTTCATAATGTTTCGTGGAATCAGAGAATTTATTTAATCATGAGTGTAATATTCTACTTCCTACAAATATATCAGAATGTAACATCCTGTGTACAATTCCACTATAACTTGGGTGAAATTCATCAACATATCCATAATATACGCACGTACTTACAAAAGACGACAACATCAATGGAAGCACACATGAATCACATAGGTGATCTAAAAACATATTCAGCATTTACCAGTACTCTTCGTAAACATCATCAGACATTGTATGAGTATAAAACGAAATTAGACGATATTGAAGAATATAAATGGTGTACACGCGAATTCCTTTATTTAGGATATACTAAAAAATGGTTCTATCAATTGTACGAAAACAAAGACATTCATGATGCATTCATGTACTCCTTTGGATTCTTAGGTTATTTGGATAATCTAAATGGAATAAAAGAAAACATTAGAGAGAAACGAATAGTACAAAGTAAATTCTCAAAGAAGAAACAAACTCATTTCAATGGTGCTTATTATCCTCCGCTACTGAAAAGCAGAACTGAGATTGTGAAAAACACATATGATCTCTCAAAGAATGTCATTATAACCGGACCGAATGCATCAGGTAAAACAACGATTCTTAAGACAACTTTATTCAACATTTTATGCTGTCAACAAATAGGATTCGGATTCTTTAAGAGTGCAATATTAAATCCATATGACCATATACATTGTTACTTGAATATCCCAGATACATCGGGGCGTGATAGTTTATTCCAAGCAGAAGCTCGACGATGTAAAGATATACTTCAATCATGTATGAATGTAAATAAGAGAGAACGCCATTTCTGTATTTTTGATGAACTATATAGCGGAACAAATCCATATGAAGCAGTAGCAAGTGCCTATAGTTTCTTGCGATATCTCGTGAAAAACAAGAGAATAACATTCATGTTAACGACACACTTCACTGATCTTTGTGAGTTTTTACATGATTGTCCGAGTATACAAAATATGCGTATGGAAATACAACAAAAGGATGATTCCCCCACGTATGAATTTGATTATAAGTATAAACTGGAACAGGGCATCTCACTAATTAAGGGAGGTGTAAAAGTGTTGGTAGATCTAGAATATCCACCTGAGTTAGTAGATGATGCACAACATATACTTTGTGAATATAGCAAAGAAAGTAAGAATAACGGGAAATAATAAAAAGTAAATTCGTTATAATGACCATCTATATATCTATGAAAAGTGTAATATGAATTTAGGTCAAGCGATTGAACATGGTACAAATCTTGTATTTTACTTAGGAATGGTGTTTGTCATCTTTGTAGCACTTTTCTATATTAGAAGACGGTTTATTGATTGTGAAAGGAAAATAGAATCAATGTTGGATGTTGTCTCTAGTGTTATACAAGAGATGAATTCAATGAAGGCTATATCTCATCATGAGGCAAATAATTTGAACGATATTCGTGTTGTATCATCTATGCTGACGCCCATGACAAGTGACGCGGTCGTTGACGATTTGATATCCGTTTCAGACGATGAGATTGATAGTGATGAAAACGACGACGATGATGAGTCTGGCTCAGATGACGAATTGAATGTTGAAGGGGGTGATAACAGTAGTCTTGAAAGTCGTGAAGATACTGCCTTGGAACAAGGTAAAATGAATGTGATGGGTGACTTGGCAGAGGAGGATATTGTTATATCAAAGCTTGAACATGAGAATACGGAAGCAGTTGTCGATGAAGAAGTAAACGAAGAGGATGGAGAGAACGAAGAGGAACAATCTTTACGAACGATTGAAATTAATGAAACTATGAAATTAGAAGAAAAAGAGTCTGTTGAGCGTCAATATCAGAAGATGACAGTGAAACAATTGAAAGAGATTGCAAAGAGTCTAGGCCTTTCAGATATTAACGACAAAGCCAAGAAGCAAGAATTGATTTCATTATTAGCCAACTAATTTTCTCTCTATCATATATATGTCTTGGGGAACTTGCTATGACGGAACTAATAACATTCATTTGGAACAACCACCACTAATGAACGACGGACGTTTATTTGTAGAACAACAGAACGACCAAAAGTTAATGAACGAGCATATGTCCATGGGAAATGAGTTCGCAACCAATGCTGACTATCGCAAACATTTAGCACGTAATGCTACTCAAATTATGAAGGATAACAATATTCATGCACAGACCAAAACTGGACGCCCTCTTAGTTTTCCAAAGAATCATATGCCAAATAGCACACCATTTTTATACGAAAATGTGCAGCAAAAATCCCAACCTTATGGATACGAGCAAAGTGATCTCAAGAATTACTATTTGACACGTCATCAGCTACAACATCGTTTGTTTACCCCATCGTTTGACGTACCAGATGTGAATTAAATCAAATGATTCTATTTCAATTTAGCACTATATAATAATGACAGTATGTGACATTATTATAAATAAATTACCAAAGGTTTTAGTGTCAGAGGTGTTTAGTTTTGTGAATCCAGTTTGGTTATCATGTGTAAACAAAAAATACTTGGAGATGAATCGTAATCACATTATATCTGGCATCATAAATCATCATAGCATGGACGACTATACAATATATTTGATACGCAAAAATAAATGGTTTTGTTTTGGTTTTGTATGTGAACATTATTATCTGTACAAAATTGCCAAACGAAACAGAAAACAAGAGATTCGTTGGATGAAGTTATTAGAGACATGGAACAAGTTATCTATCCAATATGGTGCAACGAAAACACGTAACGTTCTTCGAACTTTTCGTGAATCTCTCAATATATGATTTATTGTGAATAAACAGAATAGCTATACACGCAGAGCATACCAATAATCACAAAGGTGAGTATTATCAACAAAGGCATGGTATAGTATATGGATTGATAAAATATATTAGCAAAAATATCATCTGGAATATTCCATTTTACGCATGACAAACAGCGGTTCATCTCCTTTGTTGATTGGTAAAACGTAGTCTATTTTTTTCCAAATTTCTTCAAATATGATTGTTCCTTGCATGGCCTTATCCGCTTTGATATACGTTTGACATATTTCTTTCCATTTTTCCAGGTAAGTATATTGGTCGTTATATAGATTGATTGTCCCTCCATTTACTGTAGGAAAAGTTTTCAACTTGTTGACAATATCTACTACGATTTTAACCTTCTCTGATTGTGTATAAAGAACCATATACTTCATACACAATTTGTTTTTATTATTCATATAGCGGAAATATGAAATTTAATTGAATCATGCGAATACCATATTCATTTTCTTTTGCAAAGGAGTTTGTGTCATGGAATTCATCAAGACATAAGAGTTTGCAGTTCGTATGGAAGTCTGCAATAAACCATTTATAGAGTTTGAGTTTAAGAAGAGGTTATCAGTACTTATATCACCAAATTGGGAGACAGAAGTGTTTTCATTAGGATAAAAGGCAATTTGACAGTCAGCTAAATTAGGACCAATTAGGACATTTGAATTATCCACTGTAAATAAATCACGCCATACGGGTTGATTGATAGCTACACTTTTCTGTCGAATATACGCTAATACGCGGTCTTTTTTGGGTGCACCACCTGATGTGTAAGAATCAACTTTATTCCAATACGCAATGATATTGTCATAAGCAATATTGGTCAAATCTTCAGTAAAGAATAGTAGAAACCCAGCGAGTGAAACATTTTCTTTATTACAGTATTGGATTGTGCTTGTAGTTGTAGTTGTAGTTGTGTTGCGAATAATACGAAACCCAACGTCCAAACCATCAATATTTGAAAAAAAGTGTCTTCCATAGTTATCGACAAGATACCCCAAATCGACCATATTATATGAACCATCGTAATTATTGTTGTAATAAGCTTTCAACATATCTTTATCTGAGCCATCAACAGTGCCATCTTTGTTAAAATCTCCACGATCATCTTTACTCATATATAGTAGTCAAATATTATTTCATTCACGCGTGTTCATTTTTGACGATATACCCGTTCTTAACACTTAAATGGTAGATTATGTGCTCAGGCCAACCACTGTTCACTAAGTAAGGTGCATATTGGATTGTAATACCATCTGTGGAATTAGCGTAGCTCGGTAAAATCAGTTCTGCTATCTTTATTTTATGTTCTTCACCACTTCCTATTTTATTATTGACGCTTAAATCGTATCCAAATAAAGCATAGTCTAAATCAGAGATCATTCCTAACCATAATCCCAATTCATTATTTTGTAAAACATGTTCAATTGTAATTTGTTCCTCACCTACAATATCATCTCCTGAAATATTACCACCTATCATTATGGTGTTTTCAGAGTTGTCTATATACAAATTACTGGTGCCTTCAAAGTTAAGTTTATCATCATTACATGTATATTTTATTGCCTGTATATTTGTATTGAATCCAAATCCATCATAATCGTCTCCATGACTTCCAAATGTCCTAAAATTATTGGAAATATCGTCTTCTGTAAATTGTAAATACAGTGTATTTTTGATATTGGAATCTGTGAATGTTTCAGAAGATATAGATAATGGGTCATATGTATCTGTTTCTAAAACACCAGAAATAGTGTATCTATTGATTCCTGAAGCGCTAGTGCTTAATTTCAATGTATACTCAACTATATTACGACAAATGTCAGTTGGCATAAGTAAATCATGAGACGAATTAAAGTTTCCATCCCCGGAATATGTTCCTCCAGATACCTCATAGTCTATAGGTTGATTTAATGATATATCCATGACATGCATCTTGAGCTTATAATTCACAGGAATATCAAATTTTACAATGTCAACATCAGTTGATGAAATATCATTTTCGATTCTGATAACATTTTCATTGAACGATAGCGTGATTATATTGTTCTCGTCATAGTCAGCTTCAGGTTCAGGCTCAGGTTCAGGCTCAGGTTCTGGCTCGGGTTCAGGCTCAGGTTCTGGCTCGGGTTCGGGTTCCGGCTCCGGTTCAGGTTCAGGCTCAGGCTCAGGTTCTGGTTCAGGTTCAGGCTCAGGTTCCGGTTCAGGTTCCGGTTCGGGCTCTGGTTCCGGTTCGGGTTCCGGTTCGGGTTCTGGTTCAGGCTCCGGTTCAGGCTCTGGTTCAGGCTCAGGTTCAGGTTCGGGCTCGGGTTCAGGCTCGGGTTCAGGCTCGGGTTCCGGTTCAGGCTCAGGCTCGGGTTCCGGTTCCGGTTCCGGTTCAGGCTCAGGCTCAGGTTCAGGTTCAGGCTCAGGCTCAGGCTCGGGTTCCGGTTCAGGTTCCGGTTCAGGCTCTGGTTCTGGTTCAGGTTCGGGTTCGGGTTCAGGCTCCGGTTCAGGTTCCGGTTCAGCTATATCGAAAATTGTTATCTTTCCAATAAATTCTGTGTCTGAACTAATATCTATTATATATTCGTTAGCTGAAGCTTCAGTTGTCGCAAATGTTGACACAGATTCAATCTCAGACCCATCCAGACGGTAGTATTTCCTTACGTGTTCGATCGTATCGGATGTGTATATAACCGTGTCTTCATCATCCAAAATTTCTAACTTGGCATACTGTAAGTGATCTTGAGCATTACCAACGTCAAGAGTAACAAACAATACAATCGATTGAATGTCATTTACACTGTAGATTTTATCCAATGTTAATGTGATATTGCTCACATTCGTTCCATCATTTTTAGAATCAGCTGATAAATCTCCATCTAATATTTTCCAATTATTGGAAGCATTATTACTTGGATCTACGGTTGCATTCAATGCCACATTCGAATTATCAATCCATACCTGAAATTCTCTCAAAAACAAATTTCCTTCGTTCTTTGACAATTTCACTTTATTGAAATATCTGATGTAGTCCAAGTCTATTATTTCATCATTATGGGATATATCAAGAATAGTATCTGTAATGGTATATTCTGATTGTATGACTTGGATTCTCCCAGAAATATCACTCAACGGTTTGTATGTATCATAATCGAACCACGAGTTATGATAATTATTATTATATGAAATGTTCTGATATGTTGTGCTACCATTATTATCACCATTCTTATTACCAATTCCATAAGAGACATCTACTGGGGTAATAGACGAGAAGGAAATATCTTCAAATTTATCATAACTTACAAGGATATCGTTGATCCATACGGTGCAACTTGCAATATTTGTAGCATGACCGTCTGGATTAGAATAGCACTCAATTACAAAAACATTATTACTACTGTCAAGGTAATTCAAGAATTGAATGCCTCTGTTGTTCAATACGTGGTTGTTGGTTTCAGTAGGGTTTCCAAATATAACAAACATTTGGGATTCGATTGTATAAATGGACAATCCTTTTTGAGCATTACCTAAAGTAAACAATACATGTGCTTTTTCATTCAATGGAGCATCAGTTGTCGTATCATTATAGCTAAAGTCCGAGAGTGATAATATTGTTGTTAAGTATGGTTCTGCTTTGCCTAAATTAATTGAATCGCTAAAACTTCCTGTTGTGGACGAAATAAATGTTTCATCAAACAATATATCATATACAAACTCGGGCTCAGGCTCGGGTTCCGGCTCCGGCTCAGGCTCCGGTTCTGGCTCGGGCTCAGGCTCGGGTTCCGGCTCAGGCTCGGGTTCAGGTTCAGGCTCGGGTTCAGGCTCGGGCTCAGGTTCAGGTTCAGGTTCAGGTTCAGGCTCGGGTTCGGGTTCAGGCTCGGGTTCGGGTTCCGGCTCGGGTTCAGGCTCGGGTTCAGGCTCGGGTTCAGGTTCCGGCTCAGGTTCCGGTTCTGGTTCAGGTTCAGGTTCAGGCTCAGGCTCAGGCTCCGGTTCAGGCTCAGGCTCCGGTTCTGGTTCAGGCTCGGGTTCAGGCTCAGGCTCAGGTTCAGGCTCGGGTTCGGGTTCAGGTTCGGGTTCAGGCTCCGGTTCAGGCTCCGGTTCAGGCTCCGGTTCAGGCTCCGGTTCAGGTTCTGGTTCGGGTTCCGGCTCAGGCTCGGGTTCAGGTTCGGGTTCTGGTTCCGGCTCGGGTTCTTGTTCAAAACTCTGACCCCAGTTTGCGAGTAATGAATTTAAATCTGTAGTATTCATTGAAATATCATCCAATGGTTGTCCCCAGTTGCTTAGTAATATGTTGAGATCTGCTGTATTTACTATTAAATCATTATTGAAATCGCCCCTTAATCTATTTGTACTACGAAAAAGTGATTGCGACATATTTACTTATATACATACAATCTATTTTTTACTAATGTATTTTGAAATTACGACAACTTGGCTTAATTCAATTAACCAAAGATATAACACCATTGGTAACATATAAGGTATATACACGACCTTCTTGATAATTACTATCTCCATATTGAAATAAGGTTATTTCACCATTTGAAGATATATCTATCGTAAGTTGAGCAACTAACCAGTTTTCATTTTGTGCTAATACTTTATTAGTTGATGCCCAAACAATTTTGGAACATTTGTTAAATTCTATTGCTTCTGAATTCTGGATTGTTGTTGTATTTGACCCATTATATCCACCACTCTCAATAAGGATCACACCGGGGGATTGGTTATCTATGGCTATGTAGCTTGTGTATGCAAATTGAGGTCGTAATAATGTATAACTATTAAAAGAAGGAGGGCCTGATGAAAACGATTCTTCTGTTGATGTAGGTCCTTTTGTAGTCTCTGTATTTGTACTGTGATGAAGTGGTGAATAAAATACTATATTTGAGTTATCACATGAGTATGTAAAAGAAAGTAAGTTGGTAGAATCAAATGTAGACAAATTGTCAGGTATATTGAACCATATTTTGTTGACAACATACGCAGAATTTACCGATGCATCGATTCCTCCTGTCCCATCAAGATTTTGATAGTCTTTGAACGTGGGACCAAATTGTTCAGACAACGTCTCAATGGATATTAAATTGAAATCATCATCATCACCATCCTCCTCTTCCGGTTCCGGTTCAGGCTCGGGTTCAGGTTCAGGTTCGGGTTCAGGTTCCGGTTCTGGTTCTGGTTCTGGTTCAGGCTCAGGCTCAGGCTCAGGCTCAGGCTCGGGTTCAGGCTCGGGCTCGGGCTCCGGCTCGGGTTCAGGCTCGGGCTCAGGCTCAGGTTCGTCCTCAGCTTCAGGCTCCGGTTCAGGTTCTGGCTCAGGTTCGGGTTCAGGTTCAGGCTCAGGCTCGGGTTCTGGTTCGGGTTCTGGTTCGGGTTCAGGTGGAGGAATGTATCCTATATCATCGTGAGGCAAAGCATAAATATCCGTTTGTGGTTTATTTGGATGTTTTGAATATCCACCGAATGCTAAATAAAATGGTGTTTGATGGATATCATCATTTGCGTATTTTTCAAGATATATTTGTTGACGTTCATTTTCAGTAGAACCACTGCTATTTGATGAACCATCCCAATCCTTATGAATGTATAAAGGTGGAATAAAGTCACCATGTGCAGGGTTAAATTTATTTGAATCACGTGTCTCACTTTCCCACCATTTACTTCCATCGGAAGAAGCAATATTTTTTACATGTGTGCTTTTTGGTAAAGGATTAATAGAAATGTCTTTATTTGGTTCAGATGGTTTCTGTGTTGCTCCTGTTGTTTTCAAATAATACGGGACTTTCGACAAGTACAAGTTATATTTACTTAAAAATAATTGTTGTTTCATTTGTGGAGTGTAATCATGATACAAAGGATTCGTAGACTCCCAATCTTTATGAATATAAATGGGTGATATATAGTCTGTATGGGTAATATCGAATCGATCATAGTTTGATACGTCTTCCCACCATTGTTCTGTCATTATTATATATTAGATATCTAAAATATAATAAATTATTATGTATTCTTTCCTTCAATTAGTTCATTTTCGTGTCCTATACTTCAAATATTCAATATTCACTTTGTAATTGATTTGGAACAACAGGTATCGTGTTGAAACTTGTGTCAGTAGTGGCATAGGCAAGATGAATCTGTACGTTCTTCTCAAGTTGTGGAGGTAATTCACCATTGTTTACTGCCACGGCAATAGCGTTAGACAGATTGGTTTCCAAAGTATTGATATTTGTTTTCACGTGATCGCTATATTTATTCAGAATGGCTACATTCGATATATCAACAATACGTGTTATAGTTTCTAATATTGGTTCAGATACAATATTTTCTGATGGTCGCAACTTAATGCTCTGTTGAGATGGTCCGTCTGTGATTGTATAAAATGAAACGTTGTTTACAGCTCCCCCTACATATGCTGCTAAACGAATTTGATTGGCTTCAGTAGGGAAGTAGTTTGTATAAAATAAAGGTTCTTCATGTATTGAATTATTGTTTGTTGACGGTCTTGTGGGAGTATATGTGTTAAATGCAACGTATAAATCACCGACAGTAGATTTTCCATTGTCAAACCCAATTTGATAAGGATACATATGAGGGGATTGTGTATAAGGTGAAACAACAGAATCATGTGAATTCGCATTTACAATTTGTAAATCGTAACCATTAGGATTTGTACTAATATCGAATCCGTTTGGGTTCTCAAAGATGACATTTTCTAATAATTTATATCCTGTTTCTGCTGTGAAAGTGCCAACCAAATCTCTCCAGGCTAAAGGTGTGTATTGAAGCTTGACGACACCATATGGAGTATTATCTAATCTACTGAATGTCAAATTAAAACGTGTCGTTATTAAACTTGCTTGCAACGAATACTCAACATGTGTTTCACTTTCACCGTTGTAGCCCGTTTCATTTTGTAGTTCTATACTGTAGCTAACATCTCCTTGTACCGAACCTAGAATATAATGTCCATCACTTGTAGTCTCATCAGGAAGAATGTTCACAAATGTATCATTGCTAACACTAATATATTGAGACACAGGAGTTAATATGTTTTCATTTCCAGTGAGAGTTATCGAAACACCGTAAAACTCCGGTTCCGGTTCTGGTTCAGGCTCCGGTTCAGGTTCAGGTTCGGGTTCAGGTTCAGGTTCTGGTTCCGGTTCAGGTTCCGGTTCAGGTTCAGGTTCAGGTTCAGGCTCCGGTTCAGGCTCCGGTTCAGGCTCGGGTTCGGGTTCAGGCTCTGGTTCAGGCTGAGCATAGTAAAAACTAACCCTGTTGTCACCACTTGTAAGATATTTCGAACTTTCAATAAAGAGAGGGTATGAATCTGAAGTGACGTCCAATCCGGATATTATCGCACTCAGGTCTCCCGTGATGTCAGCAAACACCATTGTATCCGGCACACTGGTCACATCGTAGGTAATGGTGGTGCTCAAGTCCGATGCCAGAGTGTTGATAAAGTCTTGAATGAAGTAGTCGCCGGCCGGAATCGTAGACGTCCCTGAAATATCTCCTGTAATTGCGATATTCATCGTATCATCGCAGTTGATGTAAGCGAACTCTAGTTGCTCTGTAGCTGATGTGAATGTGTGTACAAATGTAATTGAAGTGCCTTGACTTCTGAATACTGTAGATGGAAGTCCAGTGAATGCGTACGGATTAGTGGATGTTGCATCTGGGAATGTGAGATAGGCACCAGTATTGTCAGAAGTGAATAGGATATTTACACTCAAATCTTCTGTTAGCTTATTGACAAAATCAGAAATAGAATAGTTGTTATTCTCTAAGAACTCTGTGTCAGTCGG
>Ga0206131_10004517_pt1 | contig 15200 bp, 17 predicted proteins | sample Helgoland_Spring_FD_148636 | JGI IMG/M metagenome (GOLD analysis project Ga0206131, IMG submission 148636) | Pelagic subsurface seawater microbial communities from Kabeltonne, Helgoland, North Sea - Helgoland_Spring_Bloom_20160517_1 | ecosystem: Environmental > Aquatic > Marine > Epipelagic ...
ATAGACTATATATATGAAAACAAAAAAAAAGGCAAAGCAACGAGTTCCAATAAAAAATAATAAATCTGTAAAACGTAAACCTCATACAAAACGTAAGAACCATGTAAAACGTAAGAACCCTGTAAAACATAGACAAAGTGTAAAACGTAAGAACCCTGTAAAACGTAAGAACCCTGTAAAACATAGACAAAGTGTAAAACGTAAGAACCCTGTAAAACGTAAACCCCCACGTAATCACAGAAAAGCTGGGGGGGTTCCATATCTACATGAAGATGGTGGGTTTTATAGTGATGGTGACGATGATGGAGGCGGTGGTGGCGGGTGGTATGATGGAGGCGGTCACGAAGAAGGGGGAGGATGGTGGTATGAAGACGACGAAGGGGGGTGGTACGAAGATGAAGACGAAGAAGCAGTTGAATCTCCATTAATTGACCCAGACAAGTATACTGGGGAACAATTTAGACAATACCGAGGTGCTGCTGAAGAAAGTGATGAAGATGATGATGAAGATGATGATGATGATGAAGATGAATACCATGAAGAATATGAATATCAAGGTGAAGATGAATTATACGCAGAACTAGTTGACAAACTAACTATATCAAGATTCGGTGGCGAAGCTTGTGAATCTAATTTATTACATAATATTAATGAGAATCTACGTTTATTACACACCGACATTGGAAAACTAAAAGAAGAATATTTAATTATGATATCGAAAAAAGTACAAAAGGCATATTTAGATTTTATAAAAGAACCTTATGATATGACAAAATATACTAAAGAACAAGATGAGTGGTATTCTACATTTGAAAAAATATTAGTGTTTCAACAATATAATGAAAGCGACTTAAAACAAGCGGTTGATTATATGATTGGTAATTATGATCCTTCTTATAAAAAATATGGAGGTTTAGATTTAACCAATGCACCTCGACCTATAAAAAGATTATTAGATACATATACTTATAAAGTTATAACTGCTTTTTTTACAAAGGGGGCAATTAGTTATTCTATATTTAAATTTAATGGGGGTCCAAATAAGTACGAGGGTGTTGGACCTAGAAGGGGAATCGTGCCCTATTTTTATCTTGAAAATTTATTATCTATAATAAGGATTGCTATTAAAAATATCAATGAAGGATTAAGAGGTTTTTGGACTGATTGTGTAAGGCGCAAATATGATGGTTCTGAATATGTTTTATCTGGTGGAAGTATATTTATACTATTTGCAGGTCTACTATGCTATATAAATTCTGGCGAAAGAAGAAATGAATTGTTAAATACAATAAACGAAGGGTTATTTTCACATCTAGGACGAGGCCCTTATGATAATTTTAGACGTCATTTAAGAGATTTATTTTTGAATCCAGAATTTAATAAAAATGTAAATATTATATTATCTGGGGCGAGTGATCTAGATTTTATTTATATGGCAAAAGATAATAAGAATGTGAATTTTAGAAATAATGATAGCGAACACAGTGCTAAACAAATAAATAATTTATCTGCTCTGGTATTAAACCGATTACTAAATAGGACTTATTTGAACAACAATGATGAAACATCTTCATTATTTCCTTTTTTTGGAGATTATAATAAGTATCATAATACGTCGTTGTGGACGGGAGGAAGGATATATGATCAAACAAGAATACCTCCGGATGTAAAGAGACATTTTAGAAATGTTACAGAATTTACTGGATATAGACAAACAAGTAATTATATAAATGAATTACCTATTTATTTAAATAGAATAAAACAAGGATACTTTCCTTATTGTAGAAATGGTGGTGACGACGGAATTGTTACAGATCTTGATGAAATCTATGAATATATGAATAAATATGGAGAATGTATAGATCTTGTTGTAGGAAGCAGAGCATCCAGTTTATTTAGAGCAAAACACGAATATTATAAAATGGATCAATACTATTCAATTGATAATTTAAAACATGAATTAGATACTATTTTGGCTGGCGCAGCTGATGATAAATCACTTAAAAGAATTGCTAGACAAGAATTTTTAGTTTCGCTACAAAGTAGTGATTTTAATGAAATATACGACGGTCTTTTAATGGAAATAGGTAATATGATACACAAATCCTATTAAACAATAATATACAATTTAATTATGGGTGCTGGATTTTTACCATTTACAATACATAGAAAACAAGTTTATTTTTTATTTTCAAGAGAATGTAAAAAAACATCTAAAAATAAATGGAGTGACTTCGGAGGAAGTAAAGAAAAAAATGAATCAGTAATAGAAACAGCAAGTCGTGAAGGTTTTGAAGAAACAGATGGATTATTTGGAAATCAAGACGATGTCCGCGAACTTATTGAAACAAATACAAAAAAAATAATATATTTAGGGAATGATTATACAACCCATCTTGTATATATACCATATGACAATATGCTACCTAAAGATTTTAGAAATAAATTTATAAATGTAAAAAAAACACATCCAGAATTAATATGTAAAAATGGATATTACGAAAAAGATATGTTAAAATGGATAAATTATAATAAACTATCAACATTTATAAAAGATGTTCGACCATGGTATAAATTTGTTATATATCAAATTATGAATATAGATAAGGATGAATTTATGAATTATTAACTTAAATATATATATTATGGCAAGTGAAACAGGAAGACCCTTTTTTGATATGTTATCTATCAATATTAATGACACATTACAAGACAATGAACACATTGCTATTGAAAATAGTGTTAATATAGCAAGTGATACGTCGTTAAATGATACAACTATAAGTGGAGAATTAAATGTATATGGAAACACAATAATGGAAAGTGATTTAAGTATCAACGGTGATTTATTTGTCGGCGGGACGATTCAAGTGGACTTATCCCAAAACTTTGCTGCTGGAGATAATATTACATTCACACAAGTTGACACAAGTAAAGTGATTACAATTGCATTAAATACAGATGACGATATATCTTTTAATAGCAATGTAGACATTAGTGATGATTTAGTGGTAGGTGGTGATATTTCAATGAATGGTGATTTATTTGTAGGTGGCACGATTAGCACGACAGGAGCAATAGACATTAGTGGTGATTTAGTGGTAGGTGGTGATATTTCAATGAATGGTGATTTACTTGTAGGAGGGAAGATTCAAGGGGACTTATCACAAAATTTTGTGGCTGGTGATAATATTACAATGACACAAGATGACTCAAGTAAAGCGATTACAATTGCATTAAATACAAATATAGACATTCGTGGCGATTTAACCTTAAATGGAAATTTAAAAGGAAAATTTCTGAGTTATGATATTTCTCAACTTGGTGATGATATCTTCGGAGATGCACCCTATGACTATTCAGGGTATTCAGTCTCTTTAAGTAGTGATGGAACAAGAGTTGCGATTGAGACTCCGAGTTACAAATACGTAAAAGTATATGAATGGAATAAAACTGAAACTGACGCTTCATGGGTCAAAATGGGTGATGATATCGGCGGAACAGTATTCGGTACAGCTACCGCCGCCGCCGCGCCCGCTACCGCCCTGGCTCCCGGTGACTTAGTGACCCTCGTTTCAAGGTCTTCAGTCTCTTTAAGTAGTAATGGAACAAGAGTTGCGATTGGGGATCCATATAATAATATTAATAATAACGGACACGTACGTATATATGAATGGAATAAAACTGAAACTGACGCTTCATGGACCCAACTTGGTGAGGATATCGTGGGAGATGCTGCCGGCGACAAATCAGGGGCTTCAGTCTCTTTAAGTAGTCATGGAACAAGAGTTGCGATTGGCGCTCCAAATAATGGTGCTGGACACGTAAAAGTATATGAATACGTCGACGCTTCATGGGCCAAAATGGGTGATGATATCGACGGAGATGCAGCCTATGACTATTCAGGGTATTCAGTCTCTTTAAGTAGTGATGGAACAAGAGTTGCGATTGGGGCTCCAAATAATAATGCTGGACACGTACGTATATATCAATGGAATGAAACTGAAACTGAAACTGACGCTTCATGGGTCAAAATGGGTGATGATATCGTCGGAGATGCAACCTATGACTATTCAGGGTATTCAGTCTCTTTAAGTAGCAATGGTTCAATTGTTGCAATTGGGGCTCCATATAATGATGATAATGGAAGTAAGTCCGGACACGTACGTATATATGAATGGAATGAAACTGACGCTTCATGGACCCAACTTGGTGATATCGCCGGAGATGCAACCAATGACTATTCGGGGTATTCAGTCTCTTTAAGTAGTGATGGAACAAGAGTTGCTATGGGGGCTCCAAATAATGGTGCTGGACACGTAAAAGTATATGAATACGTCGACGCTTCATGGGTCCAACTTGTTGATATCGGCGGAACAGTATTCGGCGACAGCTTCGGGACTTCAGTCTCTTTAAGTAGTGATGGAACAAGTGTTGCGATTGGGGCTCCAAAAAATGATGCTGGACACGTAAAAATATATGAAATAATACCCCAATATTTATTGGAGGTTGATGGTGATATTTCAATGAATGGTGATTTAGTGGTAGGTGGTGATATTTCAATGAATGGTGATTTAGTTGTAGATGGCACGATTACAGCACAGGGTCAAGTTTCAGGAGCATCATTATTTTCATCAGGTTCTATTTCTACGACATCAGGTTCTATTTCAACATCAAGTGGGGATATTATAACAAGCACAGGGACTATTTCCGCTGGAACGATTAGCACGACAGGACAAATAGACATTGGTGGTGATTTAGAGGTAGCTGGAAATTTATCCTTAAGTGGAAATTTAAATGGAGAACAATTCATTCGTGTAGTAGCTATGGCAATAGTGGATGCGGATGGGACAATTGTTAAAGCTGTGGGGTGTAAAGTAGAACTTTACGACGACAAATATGAATGTACTTTTACGCCAGCAAGACCTACAAATTCATATGTTGTTAATTATACACCGTATATCACGAACGACTCACCAACATTGATAAATCATTCGATGAGGTTTAATACTTCTTTCAGCTATTATATCTACACAGGAAATGGGAGCAACAAATTAACTGCCGCGCATTCTTTCACTGTTTTTGATACCGATGGCGGTAGTTCGGGGGTATTTTGATACCGACTAAATAGATTTAGTAATAAATGAATTAAAACAGTATAATATGTCAAGCATATGATATAAATTCACATATTTTATATCAAAGTTTAAATATTTAATATAAAATATGTGAAATTTATATATGACATCACCTACGATTCACGATAAGACGAGTCTTGGCGAGGCTATTGAATCATTTTTGGATAACAACACAAACGCCTATGTATCTATGAATGATTGGGATGTTTCTGGCGTAAGTGACATGAGTGAATTATTTAAGGATAATACTACATTCAATGAAGATATTGGAGATTGGGATACTTCAAGTGTGACAAATATGAACTCTATGTTTCAAGGAGCATCAGCATTTAATCAAGATATTAGTGGTTGGGATACTTCAAGTGTGACAAATATGAATTCTATGTTTAATGGGGCGACAGCATTTAATCAATATATTCTTGGTTGGGATACTTCAAATGTTGTCACTCATACGAATATGATTACAGGGTCTGGTTTATTAAATAATTATATTTATTCATATAATTCAGAAGTAGCATGGAATTTAGATAATGTATGTGTAAAAGTATACGAAGAAATACCACAAAATTATTTATTAGGTATTACTGGAGAAATATCAATGAATGGAAATGTAGTTGTAGATGGGTTAATTCAAGGTGATTTATCACAAAATTTTGTAGCTGGTGATAATATTATATTAACCCAAAATGAAACAACTAAAGCGATCACAATTTCTTCTAATTTAAATACAGATACAGCTGATATTACAACAGCAATCACAAATGAAATCACACGAGCAACAAATGCTGAAACATTAAACGCAACAACCATTGCTACGAAACAGGATACGATTACTGGAAGCACTGCTCTTACGACTGGAGCATTGACTGCCGACGCGTCAACAAATGATATTTATATTGGAAATAACATAAGTGCTGGTACTGGTTTTACGCTCACACAAACAGGGACTGTAACGAGTATTGCTCCATCTTATGATACTCGTTCAATTTTTAGTATATACCGGAATGCCGAATTATGGCCGGGCGCAAGCACAGACGTGCGAGTTCCATATAATTCTATAATAATAACCGACTCCAATTATGCGTGGTCTACGAACACTTTAACCATCTATTCCGCAGGAACTTACCTTATCAGTGCGACAGTTAATCTTTTTAGTCATGTTTATGCAAACAGAGTGAATGCAAGATTACGAACATTGGTGAATAATACTTGGGTCAACGGGACCGACGCAGAGGCATTTTGTTATTTAAGAGACAGATATGCTGGTAAATTTGAGACTTGTATTATAACTCAATATCCACGTGTCTTTGCTGCGAATGATACATTACAAATACAACTGCGACTATGGAAAGCTAACCGGGGAAATTTCGTAAGTGATTTTAATGGGGTGCGACTGACTCAAGGAATGAGTCTTACCGTAGAAAAAGTAGCATAAACAAAAATAAACTATTTATATATTAAAATAGTATAATATGTCAAGCATATGATATAAATTATTCTATGTTTATATAAAAGTTCAAATATTTAATTTAAAATAATATATGAATTTATATATGACATCACCTACGATTCATGATAGAGCAGATCTTGCCGCTGCCATTATATTTTTTTTGAATAACAACCCATATAGTTATGTAGATATGAAGTACTGGGATGTTTCTGGCGTAAGTGACATGAATGAATTATTTAAGGATAATACTACATTCAATGAAGATATTGGCGATTGGGATACTTCAAGTGTGACAAATATGAACTCTATGTTTCAAGGAGCGTCAGCATTTGACCAAGATATTGGTAGTTGGGATACTTCAAGTGTGACAAATATGAATTCTATGTTTAATGGGGCGACAGCATTTAATCAATATATTCTTGATTGGGATACTTCAAATGTTGTCACTCATACGAATATGATTGCAGGGTCTGGTTTATTAAATAATTATATTTATGCATATAAATCAGCAGGACCATGGAATTTAGATAATGTATGTGTAAAAGTATACGAAAAAATACCACAAAATTATTTATTAGATATTACTGGAGAAATAACAATGAGTGGAAATGTAGTTGTAGATGGGTTAATTCAAGGTGATTTATCACAAAATTTTGTGGCTGGTGATAATATTATATTAACCCAAGATGAAACAACTAAAGTGATCACAATTTCTTCTAATTTAAATACAGATGATATTACAACAGCAATCACAAATGAAATCACACGAGCAACAAATGCTGAAACATTAAACGCAACATCTATTGCTACGAAACAGGATACGATTACTGGAAGCACTGCTCTTACGACTGGAGCATTGACATCCGACGTCTCAACAAATGATGTTTATATTGGAAATAACATAAGTGCTGGTGCTGGTGTTACGCTGACACAAACAGGGACTGTAACGAGTATTGCTTCATCTGGTCGTTCAATTTTTAGTATATACATGAATAGCACTTTCACCCCGATAAGCACTTCCGAAGACGTGCGAGTTCCATATAATTCTATAATAATAACCGACTCCAATTATGCGTGGTCTACGAACACTTTAACCATCTATTCCGCAGGAACTTACCTTATCAGTGCGACAGTTAATCTTTATAGTGATACTTATGCTGACAGAGTGGTTGGAAGATTACGAACATTGGTGAATCATACTTGGGTCAACGGGACCGACGCAGAGGCATTTTGTTATTTAAGATTCGATGATTATGGTAAATTTGAGTCTTGTACTATAAGTCATTATCCACGTGTCTTTGCTGCGAATGATACATTACAAATACAAATGACAGTAATGAAAGGTGCTGAAAATCCAGCGTTTGAAAGTAATTTTGGTGGGATGGACTTCGCACAGGGAATGAGTCTTACCGTAGAAAAAGTAGCATAAACAAAAATAAATTAATATAACCTATATATGGCGAACCACTTCTAATATCTTAGACAACTTCAAATAGATGTAGAACAAATCCAACTAGAACATCAACAAATACGACAGCAATTGCTCATTACAAGTTCTACGGATTTCGGTATTCACATACCTTTTGGATGTGCTCTAAAAAAATGGTCTTTTATCGGTTCCAAATCAACATTCGTGCAAGGGAAACCGGCGACATTCATTAATGTTTCGTATGAAAACAATGGAAGACGAGAATGAAATATCGTATATGAAAATCATATAAGATATTTGGATAAAAGGTAAAGCAATGTTGACAAGGCGATTATGTAACAAATGATAACTCTCAAAACTAAAAAGAAGATTCAATATAATAAGCTTATTTAGTTAAATAATTAGAAAAAAAAACAGTATAATATTAATATGTGGATGCAATCACAATTTATCAATGTATTTCGAGAAATATCACATGAAGAAGAAAAAGTAGAAGAAATGATACCAGAGTATTTTCAACCCCATTATCAAAGACCTGATACATATGAATGTAACAAAAGAAAATTATAAGTATTTAATAGAATTATGTGATTTTTTACATGTAACGAATGTAGATATAATAATAGATAAAATAGTAGACGTATTCGATGATATCAATATTATATATACATTTGAAAAATTTTATAAAACTTATTCAGAGAGATTAATCCCGATGGATAATGAAACATTAAAGAATGCAATAATACTTTGGATAATCAATGAGAAAGAATGTTATCGTCAATATGGGTTTTCTTCTTTTTGGGATGTATCTAAAATAAAAAAAATGGATTATTTATTTAAAAATTCTAATTTTAATGGAGATATTTCCAGATGGGACGTATCCAACGTGATAGATATGTTTGAGATGTTTTTCAATAGTAAATTCAATGGAGATATTTCCAGATGGGACGTATCCAATGTAGTACACATGAGTGGAATGTTTAATTTAAGTTTGTTTACGGGCGACATATCAAATTGGAATGTATCCAAAGTAAAATATATGAGTGGAATGTTTAAAGGGAGTTTATTTAATGGTGATATTTCCAGATGGGATGTATCAAATGCTATATTTATGAGTGTTATGTTTAAAGAAAGTTTATTTAACGGTGATATTTCCAGATGGGATATATCAAAAGTAAGATTTATGTGGGGGATGTTTTTATATTCACAATTTGAAGGGGACGTTTCAAAATGGAATCCTAAGAACTTGTGGGAAGGAAGACATATGTTCTCAAATCCAAAATTTGCGAACGACATAAAAAAATGGGATGTATTATGTAAAGATATGATTGTCAAATCGCCCCAGACTTTGACAAATTCATAAGTTTATAGTGTTTTTTTGTTTTTTGGTGGGCGCGCAGATGCGAATGATTCGGCATGGTTTGTATCAACGCTCCGCATTCACACTTAACCTTAATCTTTCCTCGATTATACCATTTTTTTTGTAAAATTTTGACTTGTACTACTTTTTGTTTTTGAATCATTTGAATTAAATCATAGATTTTAAAGTTGTAGATTTTTGAAACTTCCGACATCTTATTTTTACCACTCCGTAATAATTATATTTTAGTGATTTCATTTCAATTTTTTTTCAATCGTTATTATTTTGTCGTGTTTTACAATATTAGGTAAAAGATCCTTATCTATCAGGTCCTGGGAAATTACAGTATGTCGTCGTCCAACACGCGTACGTCTTTCAAGTTCAACCATTTTTTTTAGAAGTTCATCGAAATTATTTAGAAAACGAGTTCTCCACATATAATCATTTTAAATTTATTTTTAAGTGATATATTTATATATGAAATATTTGTGCGCTGCTTGTGATGTTAAAACTGACTTTAAAAAACCTATAATATTATCAAGTGACTTGAAACCAAAATGGTTACAAGAATTTCACTATGTCTATAATTTTATTGAAAAAAATAAAAATACTTCTTTTAGAATGGATAATTATGATCAGAAAATAGATATTCAAATGGGAGTGAAAGATAAAAATTGTTATATGTTATATTGGGCTTCGAAACCCACGACAAATGAATTATTAATTCAAGATGCAAAAACAGCGTATGGTAATTTTTCAAATTATGGTATATGTAAATTAAATCACGACGGAAAGGGAAAATTATATTTTAAAACTCCTCAAAATTATCATACTATAAGAAAAAATAAAAATATAAAGGAAATATTTTACAGACATATTCATTTTGTATTATGGAATGGCGAAGGATGGGACAAAGAAAAAATATACACCCAGGTTCTTTATTGTAATATAGAAAGTAATATATTAAAAAAACACATGCGTAAAAAAGATAGTGTATTATTAAATACATTACCGTCAAAATATTATGCAAAGGAACATATACCAAATTCATATAATTTACATTTTTCAGAGGTAAAGATGATGAAAAGTAATGATTTAGAAAAATGGATGAAAGATGTCATAAATCAAAATTATAAAGTCATGATACCTTTTATAAATAAATATAGTATATTTGAAATACCGATTATTTTATATTGCGCACATAAAGATTGTAATGCTTCTGAATTATGTGCTATTGAATTATATAAAAAAGGATTTGTCAATATACGTTTATATGAAGGAGGAATGAAGTTGTATTATCGTGATTTTTAGTATTATTAAATGATATAATGTTTTATGACTGTTTTTTTAATATGGAGAATGAAAATTTTGAATATAATTTACAAGGTATTGAAATTAATTTTTTAGAAGAAGATTGTATTATATGTTTGGTGAACAGTAACACATTAGAAAATCCATTACGAAAAGGAAGTGAAATATATGATTGTTGTTGTAATTATAATGTTCATATAAAATGTATTCAAAATTGGAATGAAGTTAAAAAACAACAAATATGTTTACAATGTAATAAGATAAAGCAAATAAAAGAAGAAACAGAAATAAATTTAAATCGTAAATTATTACATATTATAGCTATTTCATTTTGTATAATGATTATAATTATATATGTTTGTAAAAAAATAAAAATTGAAGAATAAAATGATGAATGATTATATATAATGTTCGAGATTGTATACAATATTCTTTTCAACTCCTTGAAAAAAACAGCCGGGTTCCATTAGGTAGATGGGACTATACAACAAATACATCAATTAAATCGCTTTTGGCGAATATTGATTCTTGTGGTGATATTCAATGTAAAAATATTAATTTACCGCGAGCAGCAATACGTTCTGTTATAAATGAAAAAAAATAAAAAAAACAATTTTATATCTATTTCATATTTTTCTCATGAAGTATATAAAAAAATTGATTTACGATGATACTCTATAATAAGTATAATGGCGTACTACATCCCTCAAGAAGTATGGGGCGAAATCATGAGTTATTTTGTCAAGTCAATTGAAAATGAATTAAACGATATATCGTTAGATGCATTATATAAATTACATAATACATATAGCGAAAAAATAATATATAATGCATTATCTACAAAAATTTCAATGAAAGAAAGGCGCTTTACCTTGATGAAACCTATTATACGATTTCACCATAAAAATCGTAATCTTCATGTTGAAATATATGATTTCAAAAAAAATTTGGTGATTGAAAAAAATAAACGGAAATGTTTTAATTGTTACTCTTACCGAGTTGGTAATTTTATAAAATATAAAAATGAAGTTGGAATGATTCAAAAAGTATATAAATCAAGTATTCATTGTATATTCTATTCATTTCAATATTCGAGATATATAAAAAAAATTATTCGTGAGAATATCACTGTTCTAAATTAAATTGATTTATTGATTTATTTATTTTTTTTTGTAAATGAACCTATCTTTTGAAATAATAACAGATATTTTAAAACATATTTGGAATGATTGGAAACAAGTAAATCTTAAAGAATATTTTATTTCTGTTGAAGAATTACACGATTGTATACATAATGATTGGAAAGAATATACAAATGAAAATGTTATAATATGTGAAGACAAAATTAAAAAAATTATTCGTGAGAATATCACTGTTCTAAATTAAATTGATTCATTGTTTCATTTATTTTTTTATTACAGAACTATGTATGGAACAACTATAATAAAAAAACTAAAAGATATTTATTCAGTGAATGACAAAATCATACAAAAATTAATTCATTATCATTTACAAAATCCAAAAATGATTTCTTATCATAAAACAGATGTGCCCATGTTTATGACAGATAAAATATATCTTCATATAGATTCATATTATATGATTCATTTTACAGGGTCTTATGAATATAAAGAACAAATCATCTTCTTAAAAAATAATGAAATGTTAAGTCGTTGTAATTATAAATATAAAGATGATATGTATAATTATATACATAGTGTAAAAATTATTACAAAGTCATATAAATTCATAAAAAAATATCCGTTTTTACCAATTGAACCATTTGAAGTGAATTTTCAAAATAAATTAAAATAATAAATTAAATATTAAAGTATATATTTATACATTATCGTATAATATTATAAATTAATAAAATATTGTTCAAAGTTAATATTATTATTTATAATACGGCATTTCTATCTTATTTTGACAATGCCTAATGATTTTATTATAAAATACTTTAAAATTATATTTGTAGACAAGAATATTAAAAATACTTTGATCAACAGTATGATGATATGTTACTAATGGATTAATAAATTCATTATCTTTATATAGAGACCAATAATTCAATCATTTAAAAAAATAGTATTTATATCATTTTTAACTAAAATAAACCATGAATTTAAGACATGTATCTTATTTAAATAATCACTATTATGAATAATTTTATTCCATATATTTATATTATTACAACAATGAGAAGTATTATTTTTAACATCACAACCTACACTTCCAGCGATTATTCTTTTTTTACACCTTTGTACATTTAAAACGCTGATATATATTCTAAACTTTTTAATTAAATAATGTGTTACATTGTTAAAAGTTTATTTAATTCTATATATAAATATATATGTATATATAAATATATATGTATATATTTAAAAATAATGTATATATAATTCAAAAAGAAAGGGGTGATTCTAAATTATTATTTATGTACAAACCATTTGTAAATACTATATTGCTCCTCGCACCTCAGTCAAAATTTTTGTACAACGATTGGAAAAATATAGATTTTAAAGAAAATGATACAATTATTATAATTGGGTGTCATTTTAATTTAAACGATTTTATAAATTTTAAAAATAAAAATTTATATGTAATTTTTTATTGGACCGAACCTTCTGTAGTTAATAAAAATATAGCACAATATTGTGATGAGATATATTTATACTCAAAATTATTGTTTATTTCACAACAAAAATCTTTTCATCAACAAAAAATTAAATTTCTTCCTATACTTAAACAGGATACAACATCATTCGTTAATTATTTAAACAAAAAAGATAACATTAAATTGTGTTTTTTAGGAAATCTACAGTATAGGTCTATAGGTGTAAGAAATAATTTTTTAAATAAAAGCTATTTTGAAGAAAAATATAATTTATTTAATGAAGATGCATATAATATGTATATGGTAAAAAATACTAACTTTTTCTTAAATATAAATAAAAATGGTTCAATTATATTACCATTTTGCAGAATATGTAAATTACTTTCTCATAAATGTTTGGTAATATCAAAATATTGTAATAAAGAAGATGATGAATTGCTTGAAGGTTTAGTTTATTTTTGTGACAGTTTACAAGATATAGAAAAAACTTTTTATAATTTATCATTAAAGTCACCAAATGAATTAAATGATATTTCAAATAAAAATTATATTAAATTTTGTGATAAATTTAGTGTTAAAAATGATAATTTATTTTTAATTAAATAATTTTACTCGGTGTTTTAAATGTTTAAAGGTGTAAAACTATATCACATAATTTATCAACACTTTCGGTAAATCCATTTTTAAAATATTTCGTTGAATCTACATAATATAATATATCACTATCATTCATATACTTCATTTACTATGAATGATTTCCAACAATTATAATATCCATCTCTTCGTCCTCGTCCAGTGACTTTTGGTAATTCTTTAATTTTATTATACCAAGGTGATTTCATTATTCTATTTAGGTCATAATCATGAATTATGACATTTCTATTAGTAAAATTATTAATTGTTTTTATTAAATTTTTTTTGTTGAAGAATTATACGATTATATACATAATGATTGGAAAGAATATATAAATGAAAAGTTATAATATGTGAAGACAAAATGAAATAATTTTGTGGTATTTAAAATGAACGTTGTGAAAACTGATAATGTGAAAAAAATTGAAATGAATAAAAAAATAGAGATTAAACCAATGGATTCAACAATGATGGCAAAGAAAGATTTATTTGGAAAGATTTCTGCTCTACTTAGTGAAGAAATAAGTAAAGAATTTATAAAATCAACTAAAACAAAAAAAGGGAATACACAAGTAAGTGAACGATTGGTCATTGAAAAAATTAGAGAATTATTGTTAGGTAAAATGCAGTTGACCTTCGATGAGGCAGGAAGCCAACAATCAAAAGATTTTAGAAATGTTGGTGGGATTGGTTTAGATATTGAAATAAAAAAAACAGATTCACCTAATGTATATTTTAACGATACATGTCCAAATGAGAATATTTGGTATGTAATTTTATTCACAGGAAAAGAATATAAAAGAAGACCTAATATCCCACCACAATTATTATATTTAAATGGAGAAGAATTTATAAGAGATTCGCCGTGGATCCATGATTATATTCATGAGATTACATTATTAAAAAATAAATATGCCAGAGGAGAAGAAAAAAAATTATTATCTGGTATTATGGAAGTATATCCTCGTCCCACATTTAAGGCAAATATTTGTAAATTTTTAAATAAGTAATTTCTTTACTATTTCAGTGATAAGTGGAGGTGGAACAGCATTTCCTATTTGTTTAATTTTATCTTTTTTACTGCCAATTAGTTTAAAATCTTTTGGAAATCCTTGAATCTGTTTTAACTCATCTGGTAAAATACAACGAAGATAATAACCATTTTTATTTTGTAAAGGAACAAATAGTCTTGGTTGATGATCATATGCACATATGATTGTTTTACTTGGGTAGCGAATATCAATGACCTCAGCGTGAAT
>Ga0206131_10004527_pt1 | contig 15173 bp, 9 predicted proteins | sample Helgoland_Spring_FD_148636 | JGI IMG/M metagenome (GOLD analysis project Ga0206131, IMG submission 148636) | Pelagic subsurface seawater microbial communities from Kabeltonne, Helgoland, North Sea - Helgoland_Spring_Bloom_20160517_1 | ecosystem: Environmental > Aquatic > Marine > Epipelagic ...
GTAAAGCACAGGAGACAGTACTAATCTGACCAAAATAGTCATTATAATAATGGCTAATCCATAAGGAAACATGCCGCTCAAAAAGCCAAATAAAGGAATAAACAAAGACCTATTAATCCATCCAAAAATACCCCATCCAAAAGGAATACTTCTATCTAAATTCTTGTCAAATGATTTCAATATTGTGTTATCTGTAGGCCCATAATACCATTCAAATGAAGCACCAATATCTCCGTTCGTCGCACTCAATGGCATAACAGCCTTGTAACGTTTGGTGAATAAAGAATCAACGTCTTCATCCTGAACCAAATCATTTGAGTAAAATTTTACATCATTAAGAGGACGTTCTGGAATAAGAATACTGCTAAAAAAATGTTGACGAAAAGACAGCCAATCGACTTCTGAAGAGTCTTCATCATCCTCCCCCGTTTGAGACAGCTTGCTGATTTTATCACCTTCGTGTTGATAAGTTAGACGTGTGTATCTGTTTTCATAACTGATACTCTTAGCCAAACGAATACCAGTTTGTTCCCAGGTTAATTCTGTAGATTTTGAGCCATCAACCACATTACTCATCCCTTGAGACTTGACCGAGAATTTCATCATATATCCTGACTCTGGCAATTCATATTTGAACTGTACAAATTGACCCGTACCGATAGAGTCTGTCATAGTTAATATTTGTGCGCCATTATTTTCGCTTACTGAAGCACTAAAAAACTGTCTTCTTGACGCGTAGTTCTGACCACTATTAGTGACAAAATCAAGTCCAAAATTGGCATTACCATCTTTCACTAAATATAAAGGCTGACCCTGATAATCGTCATGAGATTTAAGCCTCACCTCCACCAAATCACCTCCCTTGGACTGCACTGCAATTGACAGCACATCGTTCTCTAAAGTAGTGATTAAATTTTCCTTTGTGGCTGCAACAGGTCCTGATATATCTTGACTTTCTGAAATGTTTGGCGTAACCTCCGCTAAAACTTCCGTGCTCTTATCATTTGAAGTTTTAACCTCAGTTGATACCTTCGCAGCTTGCTCCTGTTCAAAGTCATTTTTATTTTGATATAACATCCAAATTAATATTCCGAATATCAGAATAAATCCGATAATGGAATTGGTGTCTAGTTTCTTTTCTTCCATAAGTAATTTTTTATTGTAGGCTCTAATTAAGAACCTTCGTGTTTTTTTTGACTAATGCATAATGCAGTGCTGCTTTTATAAAATTTACAAACAGCGGATGAGGATTAGCCACAGTACTTTTATATTCTGGATGATACTGAACACCCACAAACCATGGATGATCTTTAAGTTCAATAATTTCGACTAGTCCTGTTTCGGGGTTAGTTCCTGATGCTATCATTCCAGCATCATTAATCAATTTTCTATATTGATCATTAAATTCGTAACGGTGGCGATGACGCTCTTTAATAGAAGTTTTGCCGTAAGTTTCGAATGCCAAGGTACCCTGTTGGATATCGCAATCCCATGCTCCCAATCGCATCGTGCCCCCTTTGTCAACAATCCTTTTTTGACTTTCCATTAGAGAAATAACGGGATGAGGTGTATTTTCATCCATTTCAGTAGAATTGGCATCAGTTAAATAAAGTACATTTCGAGCAAATTCTATGACTGCCATTTGCATCCCTAAACAAATTCCGAAAAAGGGGATTTTGTTTTCACGAACAAACTTTACAGCCTCAATTTTTCCTTCTATACCACGTTCTCCAAATCCTGGGGCTACAACCACACCATGCAAGTGACTCAACAAAGACTCAATATTTTTTGACGCTAAAGTTTCTGAGTGAATACACTCCACCTCAACTCTAGTGCTATTAACTGCGCCAGCATGTATAAAAGCCTCTAAAATAGACTTGTAAGAATCCTGAAGCTCGACATACTTGCCGATCAATCCAATTTTAATGGTGTTTAATGGATTTTTGTGTCGGTCTAAAAAGTCGTTCCACTGATCCAGTTGCGGCTCATGCCACTGGAATCCTAATTTTTTTAATACAACTTTATCGAGACCTTCATTGAGCATTAAATTTGGAACATCATAAATCGTTGAGGCATCAATGGATTGAATGACAGCCTCTTGAGAAACATTACAAAAACGAGCCAATTTAATTCTTATTTTTTCTGATAAATCATGCTCCGTACGACAAACAAGAACATCTGCTTGCACACCACTTTCCATTAAGGTCTTAACGCTGTGTTGTGTTGGTTTTGTTTTCAACTCACGAGCAGCTGCCAGATAAGGAATAAGAGTAAGATGAATGACCAATACATTTTCAGGACCCATCTCCCATTTCATTTGACGAACGGCTTCAACATAAGGCAAAGATTCGATATCGCCTACCGTGCCTCCTATTTCAGTAATGACAATATCATATTCACCAGTTTTACCAAAAATTTGAACACGTTCTTTGATCTCGTTGGTAATGTGAGGGATGACTTGAACTGTTTTTCCTAAAAATTCACCGCGTCGCTCTTTATCTATAACGCTTTGATAAATTCTTCCAGTTGTCACATTATTGGCCTGAGAAGTAGAAACATTAAGGAAACGTTCGTAATGGCCTAAATCTAAATCTGTTTCAGCACCATCATCGGTCACAAAGCACTCGCCATGCTCATACGGATTAAGGGTCCCTGGATCTATGTTGATATAGGGATCAAGTTTTTGAATGGTGATTTTATAACCTTGGGCTTGTAGAAGTTTAGCTAAAGAAGCGGCAACAATGCCTTTTCCAAGAGAGGAACTCACGCCTCCAGTGACGAATACATACTTGGTGTTTGGCATAATGCGTTTTTGACGCTAACAAATTTAAAAAAATAGTCTAAGAATCAGGCAGTTTCTTTGACAAATCAATGAACAAATATCTCCAGCGTTAAACGCCTGTGTTATTATCCCCAATTAAAGATACAGCTGACGACGGTATCGGGATGTAGACTGTGATGAACTGGACAGGTCTTCGCTGTATGTTCTAATATTTTTCGATGTTTATCAGTAATACCAGTTGGCATATTCATAATCAGATGAATTTCTGAAATGCGACGTGGCTTTGAAGCCATAACTTTAGTCACTTCACAGGTCGAATTTTTTAGTTCGACATCCATTGCATTAGCTTTAATCGCCATCACTGTCAACATACAATCAGCTAAAGCAGAAGCCACCAAATCAGTTGGTGAAAAAGCAGAAGCCAGTCCGTGATTATCTAAAGGAGCGTCGGTTATAAAAGTTGCGCCCGAGGAAATATGAGTATTTTCGGTACGTAAATTACCAATATAGGTTACTTTTGAGGTCATTGGGTTAATAGTTTAAGTTCATAATTATCGTAAGCAACCACAAAACAACTTAGATTTAAATAACCTCCATTGGGCATATTTTGGTAGTCAAAGTTATTCTCCAAGAGTTTAGCGCCTGTAGGATTTCCAATTGATTGTTCAATGTTGGAATACATTCCTAAACGATATAACAAATCCAAAGTAAGGTCATAAGCTCGAATGGCATAACGACTCGGAAAGTCACCATACGTTTCTTGATATTTTGAAATGAAATTTTCATTTTCATTCATATCTAATGGCCGATTAATCGAGGGATATCTGAATTTCAAGTTGCTTCGATAAGAGCTTGTGAAATTTTCATTTTCAAAGGCGTTGTTAAAATGCGTTGTCGCTAAAGTGATGGATATTTTATCCGTAATCAGACCATTAAGAACACTCGCTACGTTTGCTACAAATCCAACATTTTCGGTTTCAAGGAAAACTAAATTATGGCCTGCAATAAGTTTCCTTTTTAAATCATCAAGTAAAATGAAAAAACTATCTGAACCATCTTTATTCAATCGAGAATAGACAACTTGCGCACTAGGAAAATGTTCTTTTAAATTTGTGGTTACACCTCTATTGGACTGATCAGAAACGATTACAATTTTATCTACCGTATCATCGCCTTTAACCTGTTTAATAATAACTTCCTTCAATTGAAGATCGGATGGTATACTTTGAAAAACATTAGTTCTCAATACAGATGGAATTGTAAGTGGCGCAATGCAAGGAACTGAGAGCTTATTAAGTTTTTCAGCTGTTTGATCAAAAAGATTCGCCCCAACAGGCCCCACAACAACGTCATAATTTCCAAAGTATTTAGAGTTTAAAACTTTGTTTAAAGTGGTCAGATCATTAGCCGAGTCGAAGACATCAAGGTTGACGCTTAGGCCTAACGACTTTGTTTCCTCAAGTGCCATTAACATGCCGGTATAATATTCAAGCGATAAACTCAAACGGCTCAAATTTGATAAAGCGTCTATTAATTCTGAGGAGTCATTTAGTTTATATTTATCCAATTGAAATGGCATAATTAATGCCAGTTTTTTTACTGACAGATCACTAAATTCTTTAGGAGAAATCGCAACCGCAAGATCGTTTTTAGACTCAACTTTTTTTTCTGACTCCCGTCGTGGTAACCTCAAGGTCATCCCAGCCAAGAGACCTTTTTCTTTTACAACAGGATTCCACTTTTCAATTTCGGCTTGTGTAAATCCAAGCGTTTTTTCCAAACTATTAAACCCTATTTTAGCAGGTACCTCGTAGTAGAAAAAGTTTATATCCTCAACTTCCAAATTTATTGGGTCTTGATTAGGAACATTTAGGCGCATTCCTTCTTGCAAAACCTCAGGTATCCCGGGGTTAATCATTTCCAATTGGGTTATACTAATTCCGAATTTTTGAGAGATACCCCACTTCCCTTCTTGGGGTTGAACTACGTGTGATTTTAAAGCATTTCCAAGATATGACATGACAAAATCTGTTCGATAAATTGGAATTTGAAGCTTCATCCCTCGCTTAAGGGACTGATTAATCAATTCAGTATTAAAAGACCGTAAAACAGCTTCACTTATTTCATATTTACTTGAAATACCAAACACCGTTTCTCCTTTTTTGACGCGGTGCTTTTTAAGATGATCCAATACTCGTTTTGGAACCTTTATTGGATTTTTTAAACGAATGGTTTCAGGAATGAGGATAATCTTCCCAGCTACAAACTGATCGTCCAAATCTTTGTTCAGTGCCATGAGGTCGTCAAGGGTCACTTCATAAACTTCGGTGATAAGCGATGGTGTGTCTCCAGTCCTGATGGTATGCGTTCTAAGTTTTTGCCCATAGCTACGACTCCCAAAGAGTAAACTAAGACCTAAACAAAGAAAAAAATGTAAAAAGCGTAGTTTCATGAATTTGGTTTTATTCCCATTCGATTGTAGCAGGTGGTTTTGAGCTAATATCATAAACCACACGGTTGATGCCACTTACACGATTGATAATGGCATTCGAAACCTCCTGTAAAAACTTATAAGGCAAATCCACCCAATCTGCAGTCATACCGTCTGTGCTTTCAACGGCTCGGAGTGCAACACATTGTTCATAGGTGCGTTCATCTCCCATCACTCCCACACTATTAACGGGTAGAAGAATTGCGCCAGCCTGCCATACTTTGTCATATAAATTCCAATCTTTCAAACCTTGAACAAAGATAGCGTCAACCTCTTGGAGTATTCTAACCTTTTCGGCGGTAATATCACCTAAAATTCTAATGCCTAAACCTGGTCCAGGGAAAGGATGACGACCTAGTATGTGTGGTTCCAGTCCCAGAGCTTTTCCAACCCGACGTACTTCGTCTTTAAATAACAATCTCAATGGCTCAACCACGCTCAATTTCATAAAATCGGGCAAACCTCCAACATTGTGATGGCTCTTAATTGTGGCTGATGGACCACCAGTTGCAGAAATGCTTTCAATCACATCTGGATAAATGGTTCCTTGAGCTAGCCATTTTACATCTTCTATTTTATGAGCTTCATGATCAAACACTTCTATAAATGTTCGTCCAATAATTTTACGTTTCGTCTCTGGATCACTCTCTCCTGCAAGAGCGGCTAAAAAATTAGAAGTGGCGTCCACTCCGATTACATTTAAACCTAAACCAACATATTGATCTAGAACTTGTTGATATTCGTTTTTTCGAAGTAAACCATTATTGACAAACACGCAATATAAATTTTTCCCAACGGCACGATGCAGCAAGCTTGCTGCAACTGTAGAATCTACCCCTCCAGAAAGCCCAAGCAAAACACGGTCATTCCCTAATTTATCTTTCAAATTGGATATCGTCATTTCAACAAAGGAATCTGGCGTCCAATTTTGCTTCACTTGAGCAATATCCAGTAAAAAATTTTTCAGAATTTGAGTGCCATCTTTTGAATGATAAACCTCAGGATGAAATTGAATAGCAAATGTGTCTTCTCCTGAAATTGTGTATGCCGCATTCTTAACATCCTTAGTACTGGCCAACAATAAACCACCCTTGGGAAGTTGATTTATAGTATCACTGTGACTCATCCAAACTTGGCTTTGATCAGATACATGCTTAAGAAAAGGATTGTCTTGATCGACAAAAGTCAAATTTGCACGTCCATATTCTCGTGTTTTAGAACTTCCGACTTCACCCCCTGAAAAATGCGCCAAATATTGCGCCCCGTAGCAAATTCCTAACAATGGTTTCTGGCCTCTAATTTTTGACAAATCAGGTTTTGGTGCCGCTTCAGATTTCACTGAAAAAGGACTACCAGATAAAATAACGGCCTTAAAATCATCGATATTTTCTGGTATTTTATGGTAGGGGACGATTTCTGAGTAGATGTTTAATTCTCTCACACGACGCGCAATTAATTGGGTATATTGGGAGCCAAAATCTAAAATGAGTACTTTGTCATGCATAGTCAAAAATAAGAATTGATTTTCAGTTGTTTCAGTTTTAAAGCTCCAAATTTATTCACAGTTTCAATATATAAAACCGCTGATACATTGGATCGATACGACTAAACAAATGATTTTTAAGTTTAGGCCCTAAATCGACATAAAATTGGCAAAAATTAAGGTATCGCTCTTGCAAATGACCCTCGGGATTGACTTGAAGAAAATTATCCTTAAGACGCTCAAGCACCTTAGCATGGGTTTTCTTTTGAGCACGACGCCAGCGTTTTTCCAAATTTTGAAGTCCTTTAGTTTGCTTAGCCATCTGAGCCTCCACGGCAGAAGTAAAAGAGGGGTCAGTTGATTTTGCATGATCTTTAAGTACACTAAATTGCGCATCCAACTGTTCATAAAGATTTTCAAAATTGGGACGGGTTTCATCGAACTGAACAATCAATCTTTTAGTCAAATCGTCCAAAGGCAACAAATAATCTGCCAGCATCAATCCAAACTTGTTCCATTTGAGCCATTGTTTTTCTGTTACCAATAGAGCACTATTGCGAACTTTCAATATCGGAAAAGTGATTGACTGGGATTCAAAATACGTTTTAAGCTGAAGCCAATATGCCAATTCCGCACCTCCACCTACGTAACAAATATTTGGTAATATCACTTCCTGATAAAGAGGACGCAACAAGGCGTTGGGTGAAAAATGCTCTGGATGAGATTCTAGATGCTCGATCATCTCATTTTCAGACCACCTATACTGACCACAAGTGGTGACATATACCTGTCCCTGACGTTCAATTCTTACTCTAGAATCTTGGGTCAAATAAAACAGATTGATTCTACGCGGATTAACTTGTTTGTGGTAATGTGTTGCTAACTTGGCAGAAGTCTCTTCAATAGCATCAAAAGCTGTTTGGTGAAGTAACTCATCCTTGAGAAAAGGCACAAATAAACGTTTCAAATTAGGATGATCGGCATCTAAAATAACCAAACCATCTTCACCAAACAATTCATTGACCAAGAAGCGTGTAGCGTCAGAAAGCTTAGAATGATCGCTGTAGGCATTTTCAAAAAGTGTAAACAAATCATCCCTATGCGGGCCATTTTCTAGGTTTTTAGATAACACATCAATGAGATCACTAAGTCCCTTTAGAGACCTTCGGCCAACAGAACCCTTATTAATCCCGTCCCATTGAATTCTACCCTTTGTAACATTAAAATGACTAATCTCCTCGAAGTCATGGTCCTCCGTAGCCATCCAAAACAAAGGAATAGTTTTATTTACTGGATGTTGTGACGATAAATGGTGGGCCAGCTTTATCGTATCAATAATTTTATACCAAAAATATAACGGCCCAGTAAAGAGATTGAGCTGATGACCCGTAGTGACAGTAAATGTATTATCAGAAAGTAATGCGTCAATATTATCGGAAGTAGCGGAAGTGATCGATATATTTTCATACTGTTGTTTCAAAACATCAACCAACACTTGACGATTACTCGGATAATAGTTTAACGATTTTTCAGTCATTTGAGGCAGAAAACTCTCAAAATGAAAGGGTCTGTTGAAGTAAGGCATCAAATCGGGATGCGATTCTGTATAATCGCAAATCAGTTTTGAAAATCTATTAGTCTCCCGAAAAGTCAAACAATCACTCGACATGTACATCATATTGAGGGTAAAGATAGGACAGTTTAATAATTTAACCTCTGGTGACATTAAATTTAAACGCATTTGATATCTTTAACTCATTGCAAAACTCAGTTATCATGAAACAAATATTATCCATTTTAGCCTTTCTTTTGACTTCTTTAGTATCAAACAGTCAGAACCTAATGTCTCCTTCTGAATTTTTAGGCTATGATATCGGAACCCAATTTAGCCGTCATCATCGTGTGGTTGACTATTTTCAATATGTAGCTGCTCAATATCCTGATCAAGTATCATTTAATCAATACGGCAGCACTTACGAAGGCCGACCTTTATTTCTAGCTACCGTATCGAGTAAAAAAAATATGACACAAATTGAAGCGATAAGACAAACACATCTTGCTCAAGCAGAATCTACTGAAAATACCGAAAGCAATATTGGTGTTGTTTGGCTTAGTTATAACGTTCATGGTAATGAGGCCTCAAGCACTGAGGCATCTATGCAAACACTATATGAACTACTTAGTCAGCATCAAGATTATTTGGACAGTGCTGTGGTGCTCATCGATCCTTGTGTGAATCCTGACGGTAGAGATCGTTACGCCAATTGGTTTAATCAACAAACCGGAAGTTCATATGACAAAGACCCTCAATCTATTGAACACAGTGAACCATGGCCTGGCGGACGACCCAATCATTATCTCTTTGATTTGAATCGTGATTGGACATGGGCAAGTCAGATTGAAACCCAGTCTCGTTTAAAAGAATATCACAAATGGTTGCCTCATGTTCATGTGGACTTTCACGAGCAGGGTATTAACGAACCCTATTATTTTGCACCAGCAGCAGAGCCTTTTCATGAAATTATTACGGACTGGCAACGTGAATTTCAAACACAAATAGGACAAAATAACGCCAAGTATTTTGACGCAAACGGTTGGTTATATTTCACCCGCGAACGCTTTGATTTACTATACCCTGCCTATGGAGATACCTATCCTACCTACCTCGGAGCTATTGGCATGACCTATGAACAAGCCGGACATGGTATGGGCGGTTTAGGTGTCATGAACGATGAAGGAAAAGAATTGACACTAGTAGATCGCGTTAAACACCATACGGTTACAGGATTATCTACTGTTGAAATGACTTCGAAAAATGTCCGTCGATTAAATCATGAATTTAAAGCCTACTTTGATAATAATGACATTTCTGTAAAAAGTTATGTTCTGAGAGGTGATGCTGACAAAAGAGATGCATTGATGGCTTTGTTAGACAAGCACCAAATAGAATATGGTAGTGCTCAAAAAAGTACTGCGAATGGTTATGATTATGAAGAACTAAAAAACACTCAATGGCAGCTTGGATCAGATGATCTCGTTGTTCCAGCCACCCAAGCCAGAGGGAAAATGATTAAGGTGTTATTTGAATCAAATACAAAACTTTCTGATTCACTAACCTACGATATCACAGCATGGAGCTTACCTTATGCCTTTGGCCTAAATGCCTTGGCAAGTGCAAAATCAGTAGGTTATTCAAAAGTGACTCATAAGGAAAGTATCAATCAATCTGACGAAAATGCTGTTGGATATTTATTAGAGTGGAAAAGTTTGACAGATGCTAAATTTCTCGCTGATCTGATCAATCATGGCATTAAAGTTCGTTTTACTGAAAAGCCCATAACCACAGCTGGTAAGTCATTTGAACGAGGTACCCTTATTATAACCCGAGGAGATAATAGCAATTTAACCGATTTTGATCAGCAATTATTAGTTATTGCTAATACTTATGATCGTCAGCTTACTGCAGCAAATTCGGGTTTTTCAAAAGATGGACCTGATTTTGGATCGCCAGACATCAAGCTGGTTAACCCACCAAAGGTGGCTATGTTAGCAGGAGTTGGCACATCATCACTGAGCTATGGGGCGCTTTGGCACTTTTTTGATCAACAACTAAAATACCCTATCACGAGAATAGATACTGGAGATCTTGGATCGACCAACTTAAGTAAATATTCGACATTGATTGTTCCAGAAGGCTATTATCACCGACAGTTAAATGACAGAACAATGAAAATGCTCGACGAATGGCTCTCAAAAGGAGGTAATATGATTGTAATCGGAAGAGCAGCAAATTCATTTGTGGGTCAAGACGGTTATGGTCTTACAACAAAAAAAACTGAAGCGGTCGTAAACGATCCCTTATTGGCTTATGATAAACGTGAACGTGAGAGTGCAAAAAATCTAATCACTGGTGCTATTTTCAAGATCAAAATGGACACCTCACACCCTTTGGCCTTTGGATATGACGATAGCTACTTCTCACTAAAACTAAGTAACGATAGCTATGAGTATTTAAGTCGAGGCTACAATGTAGGCTATCTAACTGATAAGGTTGAAAAAGTATCAGGATTTGCAGGAAGTGATGCACTTAAAACACTTAATGAAACACTTGTCTTTGGCGAAGAAAGTCATGGGCGTGGCAGTGTTATTTATATGATTGATAACCCGTTGTTCCGCAGTTTTTGGGAAAATGGCAAATTACTGCTTGCTAATGCCATCTTTTTTGTGAATAATAATAGCTTTGAATTGTAATTCCATTTAAACCATTGGGTTTAATTTGAGTCAAAAGTATCATGACAAAAATCTATCTATTTATATTCGTAGCATTCATTTGTTCCTGTTCGTCTAGTGATGACACAATTGATAACTCAGGCTCTTCATTATCGGATGCTTTGCTTGGCCTCAACTTGCCTTCCTTACCTTTTGACTATGCCAATCAGTCCATTCCAGGATATATTACCAAAGACAACACGCCTGCTGGGCAAAATATTGATAATGATATCGCAACCCTCGGTCGTGTACTTTTTTATGACACTAATTTGTCAGTAAACAATACTATTTCATGTGCCAGTTGTCACCAACAATCAATGGCGTTTAGTGATGCTGATGTGCAGAGCTCTGGGCTCTCGGGAGGTCTTACTGGAAGACACGCTATGCGTTTGGTGAATACAAGATTTGCTAATGAAACGAGATTTTTTTGGGACGAACGTGCATTAAGTTTAGAAAATCAAGTGACCCAACCCATTCAAGACCATATTGAAATGGGATTTAGTGGCACTGATGGTGATCCCAGTTTTGATGATTTAATCATGCGATTAAACGGCTTGAGTTACTATCCCGTCTTGTTTGCAAACGCTTTCGACAGCAACGAGATTGATGAAATTAAAATACAACGCGCTTTAGCTCAATTTATAAGAAGCATTCAATCGTTTGATTCAAAATACGATATTGGGCGCTCGCAATCGCCAAATGACCAAGTACCATTTGACAATTATTCCGTTGCGGAAAATTTAGGAAAGACTTTATTTCTTAATCCGCCTAATTTAGATGGAGCAGGATGCGCAGGGTGCCACGCTCCGCCAGAATTTGATATTGATCCTCAAAGCTTAAATAATGGTGTCATAGCGTTGGCAAACGGTCAATTGGGAACAGATTTAACCAATACACGTGCTCCATCACTCAGAGATGTAACAAATAGACAAGGGGAACTTAACGGACCATTAATGCACAATGGGAATTTTTCAAATTTGCTTCAGGTAGTTAATCACTACAACAGCATTATCGTCAATCCGAATATTGACAACAGATTACGAGGACCAAACAACGAAGGTCAACAGCTCAACTTAACGGAGGAGGAGAAACTCGCTATTATAGCTTTCTTAAAGACTTTATCAGGGACGGACGTTTACAACAATGAAAGATGGTCGAATCCCTTTGAATAAAATATCTCTTTTCATGGTTTCTTTTTAAAAATTGCAAGGTAAATTGTTAAAAATAATAACTTGCAACACCATGGAAAACTGGTGTAAATATGATTCCTTCTGATGCTATCAAAATATCTGTTGTTGTTCCTATTCATAATGAGCAAGAAAGTATTTTTCTATTAATTGATGGTATCATCAAGTCTCTCCATTCCTATCAATTTGAAATCATAATTATTGATGATGGTTCAACTGACGGTTCCAATCAAAGTGTTTTTTCTTATAATGACTCGAGGATCGTTCTAATTGAACTCCGAAAACGATACGGTCAAAGCATCGCTTTAGCCACCGGGATTAACTACACAAGCGGTGACTACATTATTACGATGGACGGTGATTTGCAAAATGATCCAAAAGATATTCCCTTGTTGCTCAAAAAGGCGTTAAAAGAAAAATGCGACTTAGTCACAGGAATACGAACAGATCGTAAAGACAAACTGTTACGAATATTACCTTCCCAATTGGCTAATGCCATAGTTAGGTTAATTACTAGCCTTAAGGTCAAAGACTTAGGCTGCGGGCTCAAAGTATTTACATCGGAGCTAGCAAAATCCTTGAATTTCTATGGCGAGCAACATAGATACATTACCTTAATAGCTCATTTAGCTGGTGCAAAAATTTTTGAATTACCCATCAAGCACCATCCTCGACGGTATGGTAAGTCAAAATATGGCTTCAACCGAACGTATAGAGTAATTGGAGACCTTATTATCATTCTATTTCAAAAAAAATATCTCAACAGATTTTTGCGTCTCTTTGGCCAAAGTGGTGTGTTATTATGCTTTTTAGGACTTTTGATCGGCCTATATTTATTATTTTTAAGCCTTGTGGGAGAACACATATTGGGGACGACTTTATTTTGGATCGGTTTAATATTTGTTTTTTTAGGCGTTCATTTGTTTAGCTTAGGTCTGCTTTACAACATAAGAATACGTTCGTTTCATGAACTGAAATCTCAAAATACATTTCATATCAAAAAAATAACAACACTGCATGACGGTTCGTAAAATTCTTGGAAAATTACTGCAACTCGCAGTTACCGTATTATGTATCTATTATACTGTTCGTAATATTGATGGCTCTGCGTTATTAATTTCAATTAATAACACCAATATAAGCTATATCGCAGGTGCGTTCATTTTATTTTTATTATCTCAGGTGGTGTCATCTTTCCGTCTGCTCAATATTTTTAGGTTATTCGATTACCAGCTATCATGGCGCGGTAACTTTAAACTGTATGCTGCCGGTCTTTTTTACAATTTCTTTTTACCTGGTGGGGTTGGCGGTGATGCCTATAAAGGGTACCGATTGCATCGTATTTTGAAATGGCCAACCAAACCTGTTGTAAAAATGCTCTTTTTAGATCGGGCTATTGGTTTTGGCGTATTAGGTGTTTTGATTGTATTGTTTGACGCTGATCATTTGATCACTACTAACATATGGATGAAATCAGTAATAGTTATTAGTATGATTGCTTTGGGATACGCCATTACAAAATATTTTTTCAAAAGCGGACGCATCTATTTTGGCACTTTTGGATTTTCTGTATTGTCTCAATCCATTCAAATATCAGCTGTTCTTCTCATTATATTGGGTATGGGAATTGAAAACCGTCCAGAAATTTTAGTGTGGATATTTTTAATCTCGTCAGCCGCAAGTATATTATCCTTTGCTGGCATTGGGGTGAGAGAATTCTTATTTCTTAGTAGCGCAGGTATTCTTGATTTGTCTGGCGAAACTTCAGCTACAGTAGGACTATGGATTTCAATTATTGGAGCAATCATCTCCTTTTTGGGTGGCTACTTCATCTTATTTCCCAAACAACAGCAACTAAAGACTGAAGTAAAAACGACTACCGTTTAAACCTTTAAAACGCCATAAAGATCATAATCAGAAGCCTCGTTGATGGTGACTTCTACAAAACTACCTGGTGACAAATATGATTTGACATCGGTGATATGAACAAGATTGTCAACATCAGGTGAATCATATTCTGTGCGGCCAACATAGTAATTTCCTTCTTTACGATCGATCATCACCCTCAGCGTCTGTCCGATTTTTTCTTGATTCAACTCCCATGAAATTTGTGATTGTACTTCCATAATTTCATTCGCTCTTTGCTGCTTTACCTCAAACGGGACATCGTCAATCAGCTCAAAAGCTTTAGTGTCTTCTTCATGAGAGTATTGGAAACAACCCAAGCGCTCAAAACGCATATCGGTAATCCAATTCTTAAGCAATTGAAAATCAGCTTCAGTTTCTCCTGGATAACCAACAATAAGCGTAGTCCTAATAGCAATATCGGGAACGGCAATTCTAAAATCATGCAACAATTCTATAGTTTTAGCCATGGTTGTTCCTCGCCGCATGCTTTTTAAAACGCTGTCAGAAATATGTTGTAATGGAATGTCAATGTAGTTGCAAATTTTGGGTTCGTTGCGCATCACCTCCAAAACTTCCATAGGAAATCCTGATGGGAAAGCATAGTGCAATCTGATCCACTCGATACCATCTACTTGAACTAAAGCATTTAGAAGATCGGCCAATCGACGCTTTTTGTACAAATCCAAACCATAATAGGTCAAATCTTGAGCAATCAAAATAAGTTCTTTAACTCCATTAGACGCCAATTTCTCAGCTTCGACAATTAAGTCTTCTATTGGTGTAGAACGATGTTTCCCTCGCATCAATGGTATCGCGCAGAAACTACAAGGGCGGTCACAACCCTCTGCGATTTTCAAATAAGCATAGTTTTTTGGAGTTGTTGTTAAACGTTCTCCGATCAGTTCATGTTTATAATCGGCACCTAAGGCACTCAATAATTGTGGTAATTCAGTTGTGCCAAAGTATTGATCAACATCCGGAATTTCCTTAATCAAATCCGGCTTATAGCGCTCACTTAAGCATCCAGTGACAAATACTTTATCAACTAATCCG
>Ga0206131_10004538_pt1 | contig 15152 bp, 14 predicted proteins | sample Helgoland_Spring_FD_148636 | JGI IMG/M metagenome (GOLD analysis project Ga0206131, IMG submission 148636) | Pelagic subsurface seawater microbial communities from Kabeltonne, Helgoland, North Sea - Helgoland_Spring_Bloom_20160517_1 | ecosystem: Environmental > Aquatic > Marine > Epipelagic ...
TAACTAGGTATTACTCTGTTGCACTTCGCTCTTGAACCTGAGTGCAGGCAAGGAAGGAAACGATCAATTTCATTGGGTAACAAGATATGGGCGCGGAGGGAAAAGGAAAGTTGGAAATTCGGCTCTGTGGTTCGACGAATCATCCTTCAGGATATTCAGGAAAATTTCCCAACCCGGTTCACGCGGGCCGCAGGCCGCCGTCGTGAACCTCGATTACGGGCAGGCCCGGGATCGCCTCGGTATCCTTGAGCCAACCGAGGTGGGTGGTGGTGATAAATTTCTGGGCGTGCGGCGGGAGGTGGCGGAGGAGGGCGTTGCGGCGGGCGGGGTCGAGTTCGCCGAAGATGTCGTCGAGCAGGTAGATGGGGGGTTTCGCGCAGCGTTTGTGGAGGAGGTCTCCCTGGGCGAGTTTGAGGGCGAGGGCGATGGTGCGCTGCTGCCCCTCGCTGGCGAAATCCGAGGCGGGCATACCGTGGAGGCGGATCGAGATTTCGTCCCGGTGCGGGCCGATCACTGCCTGGCGCGTCGCCGTCTCGCGCTGACGTGCCTGGAGGATTGAGTCCCGCATCGAGGGGCCGGAGGCGGGGAGGTAGGAAAGGCTCAGATCCTCATTTTTTCCGGATATTTCTAGCTGGGCGGCAGCGACGAACGGGGAGATGTCCTCGACGAGCTGGCGGCGGCTTTCGGTGAGGAAGGTGCCGTGCGCGATGAGGATCTCCTCGTAGGCGTTGAGTTCCGGCATTCGCAGCTTCGGTTCCTTGAGCAGCAGGTTCTTGGCTTTGAGGACGCGGCGGTAGCGGGTGTAGGCGGTGCGGTATTTCGGATCGAGTTGGGCGCCGAGGAAGTCGAGAAAATGCCGCCGCGCCTCGCCGGGGCCGCGGATAAGGGCGAGGTCTTCGTTACCCATCCAGACGACCAGTCCGCCGTCGGCGAGGTATTCGGTGCGGGATTTCCGGGTTTCGCCCTCCACCTCTAGCTGTAGTCCTTTCGAGGCTTGGCGGATTTTGCGCTCCTGTCCCCAGGGGTCGCCGGCGATGCCGAAGCCGGGGGTGGAGAATTTGGTAAGGGTGTTGAAGCGGTTGCTGCGCGGCGAGTGCAGGCGGACGAGTGTGCAGACGGCCTCAAGCAGCGAGGTTTTCCCCTGGGCGTTGTCGCCAATGAGGACCACGCCCTCCGGCGGTGCCTCCATCGCGAGCGCTCCGAAGCAACGGAAGTTTTGAAGGCGGAGATGCTGGATCACGAAACTTGAATCCGCCGCGGCGGATCGAGGGGAGAGAGGTTGCTATTTGTCGAGCGAGGGGACAGGGAAGTCGGCGACGGGCTGGCGGACGGTGGCGATGAGCTTGAGAAGTTCCACGAGCTTTTCCGGATGTTTTTTGGAAAGGTCATTGGCTTCCCCGGTGTCCTTGCCGAGGTCGTAGAGTTCGGCGGTGGTCTTGGCGGGATTCGAAAGGTTGTATTGCACCAATTTCCAATCGCCCACCTGGATGGCGCGGCGGATCCCCTTTTCATGGAACTCCCAGTAGAGGTAAGGATGGGTTCTCTGTTCGCCCTTGCCAGTGAGGGAGGCGGCGAAGGAGATGCCCTGGATGTTCTCCGGGATCGGCTGGCCGGTCAGCTCGCAGACGGTCGGCAGGAAATCCCAGAAGGCGGAGGGATGGTCGGTGGTGGTGCCGGGCTGGATGGCGGAAGGCCATGAGGCGATGCAGGGGACGCGGATGCCGCCCTCGTAGAGATCGCGTTTGCCGCCGCGCAGGGGGCCGTTGGAATCGAGCAGTTCCGGTTTGTAACCGCCCTCGAAGTGCGGGCCGTTGTCGCTGGTGAAAATGATGAGTGTGTCCTCCAGTAGCCCCTGTTCCCCGAGTTGCGCGACGATGTTTCCGACCGCGTCATCCAGCAGCGACATCATGCCGATGTAGTTTGCCTTTACCTCCGGGGTGGCGGTGTAGTGGTCGGATTTTTCCAGGCCGACCTCGTCCTTTACCTGGGGGCGTGCTTTCTCCAGAGCGGCCTCTGGCGCGAGCACTGAGGCATGGGGGATGGGATAGGACAGGACCATGAGGAAAGGTTTTTTGGTATCCTGCTTCGCGATGTAGTCGAGGGCTTCCTTGGTGTAGAGGTTTACATCGTAATCGGTGCCTTGGTGGAGCTTGTTTCCCGGGAACTCGATTTTCTCGGTGTTGCGGTAGATGAACTTCGGGTAGCGGAAATGGCCGTCCCTATGATTGGTGGTGCCGTAGAAGTAGCTGAAGCCGCTGGAGAGGACTGTCTCCGGTGTCTGGGTGTTCCCGGTCACGCAGGACTTGCCTATCATCGCCGTGTTGTAGCCCGCTTTCACCGCGATTTCGGCAACGGAGATTTCCTCTTCGGGGAGCGCGAAAGGGCCGTTGCCACGGATCGCCGCGTGGCCGCCGTCCTTGCCTGTCATCAGGGAGCAGCGGGAGGGGGCGCAGACCGTCGCGCCGGAGTAGTGGCGGGTGAAACGGATGCCGCTAGCCGCGAGCTTGTCGAGGTGCGGCGTGGAGAAGTTTTTCTGCCCGTAGCAGGAGAGATCCGCGTAGCCGAGGTCGTCGGCGATGATGTAGATGATGTTCGGTTTGGCCGCGAGCGGGCTGAGCAGTAGCAGGGAGAGGAAAAGGGTTTTCATGGGTTCAGCGGGGATGCGATTTCAGCCGGAAAGGTGGTCGAGGGCTTTCTGGTAGGAGAAATTCGTCAGGTAATGGCTCAGCTTTCCGTCGAACTCGGCGTGGTGCGCCTGTGAGTATGCGGCGATTTTTTCGGAAACATCTTTTAACGCGGTAAGATGGGCTTCGGGGTCGCGGTCGCGGAAGGCGTGATCGGCGATGACATCGAGGCGCTGTTTGAGGAGTTGCTGGAGTTCGGGGTGCATGCTGGGAAAAATCTCAAATTTCAAAATTAAACTCTAAGGAAGAAATTGGCTCAGGGTTTCGGGATGGCCTCGAACTTGTAGAAGAGTTTCTGTGCGCTGGGAATAATTTTCACCGTGCCGTTGGGGAGGGTCTGGAGATTGCCCGGCGGGACGGGTATCCAGTCATTGGTTAGGGTTTCGGATTGGAGCAGATTGAGATCCGCGAAACGGAGGGCGTCCAGTGAGGGCCGGTAGCTCGCCGTGCCGTCGGGGGTGAAGGCGAACGGCTCGTCGGCGGTCGCCGGGTTCTTGCCGAGTAGGAACTCCAGCAAGGGCGGGAGGGTGTCGCCGTCGTCGCCCGCGCCGTTGAGGTAATCGAGCAGCGGTTGATCTGGGTTCTGGTCGAGGATGTCGGCGAGGATCTCGCGATTGGTGAAAAGGGAGATAGGTGTGGGGGCGAAGGAGTTGATCGCCATGAGGATCTCGTTGGCGATCAGCGCCTGGTTGCCGGTGGAGGGGTGGAAGCCGTCCTTGCAGAAGATGTGCAGCGGCGGGTTCTGCGGATCGGGCTCGTATTCGAAGTCGGTGCCGTTGATCTGGAACGGCACCTGGTCGGAGATGCGGGTTGTGATCCGGTCGATGCGGGCGATGTGGGTGTCTGGCCGCGAGCCGAAGTCGGCGATGATGTTCGCGTTCAGCGTGGCGACCCTTTCGCGGGCGAGTGCAGCGGCTGTGGGATCGGAAAGTTTCTCCGCAGGGGTGGCGCCGATGTCTGGTACGGTGGCGACGATGATGGGCAGGTTGGCCGGTGCGTTGTCGCGGACGTAGTCGTGGATGGACCCGATGGAAACGCGAATCTCGTCGTTCTCCGCGTCGCCGTCGGTCAGGCTGAGGTCGTTGCCGCCGACGAAAATGATCACCGCATCCACGGAATCGAGGTCGCCTGTGAGTTCGAGGCGGGTGAGATATTCAAGGGATAAGAATCCCGGATCGTAGAGTAGTTCCACCCATGTCTCCGCCTTGTAGCCGGGGATGCCGTAGTTCAGCTCGTAGCCGGCGTTGCGGAAATCCAAGTAGTTACCCAGCGAGGGTTCGTAGTTTCCCATCGTGAATTCTGCGGGGCGCAGTGTGTTGATCAGCTCCACCCAGTTCATGGTATTTGCCACGAAGATATCCGAATCGGGCGCGGAGAACGGCGCCTCGAAGCGGTATTCCTCACTCAGTGAATCGCCGATTGCCAGCAGCCGGAACGGCGCGGCGGCAAGCGGCAGGGCGGAAATTAGAGTGAGCGCCAGCATCCGCGTGGCGCGGCGCGGGCGGCGGGTTGGGATGTGAGGTTTCTCGGTCACTTGGCCATACGTAGCGCAGAATGGGAGTTTTGGAAGGCCGGGCTGCATTTTCCAAGCGGAATTCCGGGGGAATAGCGGAGCGCAGCCCCAAGGAGCGGCGTCTCTCTGAGCGCCGGATAAGAATGGAGGGAATGGCTGGGCTTGTGTGCTCGGCTTGCTGGGCAGCGGATCGCAGCCCCTCCTTGGAAAGATTGGGGTGTCCTTGCGCTACGCGCGGACGACCCCATTCGGTAGGGACGGGCGGATGGTCTCGTTTCACCGACGCCATTCATAAAAGCTGCGGATGGGAACCGCCGTAGTCCAAAGCCGCTGGCGGCATGAGAATAATTTTCAGTGTGGGCGATTTTTGGGTTGTCAAAGCGGGTCTTGGGAGACTTACTCGCCGCCCGTCCGCAAGGGCTGGTAGTGAGGCCCGATAGCTCAGTTGGTAGAGCAGCGGATTGAAAATCCGCGTGTCCTTGGTTCGAATCCGAGTCGGGCCACCACTTATTCTATAAGGGGTGGCCGTGTGAATCAGTTGTCAGATCGGGAGGTTGCCGTTATCCCAAGGCATAAAATTGGCCGTTACCCATTTCTTTGCGGTCGCTTTCGGAATACTGGTGGCGCTGAACCGCAGACTTTTCCTGGGGTTGATGGATTTCGAAGGGCATTGCGCGGTGTATCCGGAAGGAGGTTTTGAACTCATCGAGCCACGTATGGGAACACTGGTGTGCGTCCTTGTGGAGGATTATTGGCACGAGGTGCTGCCAGCTAAGAAGACGCGGGCGAGCATCAGCGGGTGGCTTAATTGAAATTTTCAGAGCAAAGGCGCAGAGGACGCAAAGGGACGCTGAGCTGGGGTTGTGTTGAAGAGTTTGGGAGTGTGAAAGTTACTGATGATGTCCTTTCACCCGTTGGGTTACGCTGCGCTGCACCACCGGCTACGTTCTGATCGCCTCTGTCGGGGCTGGGACGCGGACGATCCCATGTTCTTGAATTATCTCGGAAAACCGAGATGATTTTTTTTACAGAAGGACGCAAAGTTCGCAAAGGTTCAATCACTTGGGCACTCCAAAGATGGTCTTTATCATTCACCCAGTCCAAGCGTCTGATTCGCCTAACTCATGCAGGCTTTGCGAACTTCGCGTCCTTCTGTCGATTCCATTTTCCTCTTTAGGATCATAGGGAACTCCTGTCTCCTGTCCTTAGGCTTCCGGGCGGGCAGCGAGTTTTCCGAAGGTTTCCTCGAGCATATTCAGGGTCTCGGGATCCTCGATCTGTTTGCGATCGGTGGTGGTGACGTAGAGAGTGTCCATGGCGACGCCTTTCTCGGTGCAGATGCGGGCATGATGGTGGTGGCCGTCTTCGGCAACATCGTCACGAGGTGGTCGTGGTTCGGTACCAACATGCTTGGAGTCGGCCTGTATTTCTACAGCTTCACCGATGCTGGTTTCTTCTGGCTAAGCGCCTTCACCGTGAGCCAGTTGGTAGTGATGGGGCTGGGGCTTACAAGAGGCTTGATTCAGCCGGGCTGATGGGAGGTGTCTGCCTCATCGCAGATATGTGAAGAATTTGAGGTGTTAGCTTGCGGGAACAAGATTTTCTCCTAGATTGACCGTCGTATGGTATCGCAGCATGCAATCGACATTAAAAATCCGACCGCCGTGGCCGAGGCGGTAAAGACGCTTTTTTCTGAGGCCGGAGGGGAGGAGGATTTTCGGCTGATTGACCGAGTGGTTGCAGATGTCGCGAAGATGTTCAACGGGGATTACCCGGGCTATCAGTCGATTGACATGGGGTATCATGATCTTGATCACACGCTCCACGTTACTGTGTGCATGGCTCACTTGTTGGAGGGTCGGAGTAGGACCTCCGGCATATCGGCCCTCAAGATTCGTGACTGGGAGTTGGCGATTATTTCAGCCCTGCTTCACGATACGGGCTTCCTTAAGGAAACTGGGGATGATGCCGGCACGGGAGCCAAGTACACGTTCGTCCACGAGCAACGCAGTTGCGCCTTGGCCCGAAAGTATTTGCCTGAGCTGGGAGTTACCAAATACGAGATTCAGGATATTTGTTCCACGATCATGTGCACCGGCCCGCGCAGCAGGATCGGTGATGTTTCCTTTCAGCGAGAAGAAGCCCGCGAAATCGCACTCCTTCTCGTCACCGCCGACTACCTCGCACAGATGAGCGCCGCCGACTATCTGGAGAAGCTGCCGAGACTGTATCTCGAGTTTGTCGAGGCATTCGAACATGAGGAAGTCCCGCAGCAGGAGCTCCCGTATCAAAATCTCGATCAATTGTTGGCAATGACTGCCGGATTTTGGAGGAAGTTTGTCCTCCCTTTATTGGATGGGGAGGCGGAAGGGGTCTATCGCTACCTTTCTCCTGGAGGGGGACCCAATCCTTACCTAAATGCCATCGAAGAGAATCTCGCGGAACTGGAACGCCGATTGAAAGCCGAGACCAACTAGACCGGCTGCCAAAAAAAGCCGAGCCGAATTGGATGGGTCTTCGGGGGGATATTCAAATCGCTCGCTTTCCTCGCGAGTCATCGATTTGCGGCCGCAAGGGCACGTTTGGCTCACTTTGATTTCATGATCCGGATGCCGTCCCATTCGCCTTTCGGCGGATTGGCCTTCAGGGCTTCGCAGCGATTGACGTAGGAACAACTGAGCATGTCCTCGGGATTGTCGTCTGTAGCTGGCAGATTTCATCTGCCGCACTCCGCAACCGCGCCCTGCACGGCCGTAGCCTTGCCTGCTTCAGTTTCCTCCAATTCGGCGCGAACCGCAGCGATCATGGCCATAAGATGCCGATTCTCTGCCTGAGCATGATGGAGTACGTTATTTCCGGCCTCTGTCTCGTCATCGTTACTGCTAGGGATTTGCTTTATGCGGGGTGTCTCTGAGGAGGATGTTGAGGAGATCGGAGAGGGGCAGGGTCACGGTTTTTTAAACTACGGTCGCAAAGGCGGGAGCACGACAAGCTCACGCTTGGGGAGATGGCCAAGCTCCTCTTCGACCTGGGGTGGCTGGCTGAGAAGTAGGACGGATGCGAGGAAGGAGCGGTATGGAAATTTTCCTCGCCAGTGGGTCGGGCGGGGCACAGTTTCCGGGCACTGGACGAGCACCCTACATCATCCTTCGGGGAATTGGTCGATGGTATCCAACGATCGGGGTGGTGTGTGCTTCCGGGTTTCCTTGAGAAGGCGGTTGCGGAAGAGCTTTCGGTGGAGAGCCTTGCTGCGTGGAAGGAGGGGAAGTTGCGCCGGGCGGGGGTCGGGAAAGGCAAGCGGCTGGTGATCCGCGAGGATGTGCGGAGCGATCATGTGATGTGGCTCAGGGATGGGGAGACCACGCTGTGCCAGCAGCGCTATCTCGACAGGTTGGAGGAACTGCGGGTGGCGCTGAACCGGAGGCTTTTCCTGGGGCTGATGGATTTCGAAGGGCACTTCGCGGTGTATCCGGAAGGGGGGTTCTACAAGCCGCACCTGGATCGGCACCGCGAGACGACGGATCGGATACTGACGGTGATCCTTTACCTGAACCCCGGCTGGGAGCGGGGCGACGGGGGGGAGTTGCGGATTTGGACGACGGCAGGGGAGCGGGAAGGGGATTTTGAACTTATCGAGCCGAGGATGGGGACGCTGGTGTGCTTCCTGGCGGAGGACCATTGGCACGAGGTGCTGCCTGCGGTGAAAACGCGGGCAAGCATCACCGGCTGGTTCCGGTGTGCGTAATTGAAATTTTCACCGCAAAGGCGCAGAGGACGCAAAGGGACGCTGAGCTGGGCTTGTGTTGAAGAGTTTGGGAGTGTGAAAGTTACTGATGATGTCCTTTCATCCGTTGGGTTACGCTGCGCTGCACCACTCGGCTACGTTCTGGGCGTCCGGACGACCCCATGTTCTTGAATTATCTCGGAAAACCGAGATGATTTTTTTACAGAAGGACGCAAAGTTCGCAGAGGTTCAATCACTTGGGCACTCTAAAGATGGTCTTTATCATTCACCCAGTCCAAGCGTCTGATTCGCCTAACTCATGCAGGCTTTGCGAACTTCGCGTCCTTCTGTCGATTCCATTTTCCTCTTTAGGATCATAGGGAACTCTTGTCTCCTGTCCTTAGGCTTCCGGGCGGGCGGCGAGTTTTTCGAAGGTTTCCTCGAGCATATTCAGGGTCTCGGGATCCTCGATCTGTTTGCGATCGGCGGTGGTGATGTAGAGAGTGTCCATGGCGACGCCTTTCTCGGTGCAGATGCGGGCATGGGTGGTTTCGAGGCCGGCTTCGTTGACGGTATGGAAAAGGTCGTGGAGGAGGCCAATGCGGTCGAGCGCCTGGATCTCGACGGTGGTGCAGGTGGGGTGGAGGTCGTTGGAGACGTGGGCGCGGATCGGGACGGAGACGCCGGTCTCGGTGCGGGGTTTGAGGAAGTTCGCCTTGAGCTTGAGGTAGGCTGCGGGCTCGTATTTCCCGGACTCGAGGATTTCGGTGAAGGTGGCGGTGAAGCGCTTGCGGGTGCCGGTGTCGGAGATGGGCTCGAAGTTCGTGGTGCAGACGCGGAAGATGTTGAGGACGATTTCATCGGTGCGGGTGAAGAGATCTGCGGAAAGAATGTTGATCCGCTCTGAGGCGAGTGCACAGCAGAGCTTCTCAAGCAGCAGCGGGCGGTCGCGGGAGGCGAGGATGAGCTCGGAGTAGCCCTTGTCCGGCTGGTTGATCCATCTGACGCAGTATGCGTTGGGGGTTTCCCCTTCCTCCTCGGCGAGGAGGAAATGCCGGACGGTGCGGATCTGCGTCTCGATGTCGGACGCCTCGCGGTAGGCGAATGCGGAGTCCGGGGTGCGCTCGAAATGCTCGTGGATCTCGGCGCGGTAGTCCTCGCGTATGATGGCGGTAACCTGCGTGCGGAGTTCCTCACGCTCGGAGTCCATCTTGCGGGTGAAGCCTTCCCTGCCCTCAGCGAGAAACCTGCGGGTGGCGGCGTGGAGCTGGAGCATGAGCGAGGATTTCCATCCGGTCCATGCACCGGGGGCGGTGCCGTTGGTATCGCAGTAGGTGAAGAGCAGGAGGGCGTCGAGATTCTCCGGGGTCTTCATGATCGCGGCGAACTCGGCGATGACTTCCGGATCCTCCAGGTTTCGTGTGGTGGCGGTGCGCCAGAAGGTGAGGTGATTGTCCACTAGGAACATGATGAGCGCGCGGCGCGGCCCCTTGATCTGGAGGCGGGAGCAGAGCTTGACGGCCAACATGGCGGAGCCGTCGATGTGCTCGCGGACATTTTCCGAGCGGCCTGTGTCGTGGAGGATGAGGGCGAGGTAGAGGGCGTAGGGATCGACGATCTGGTGAAAGATACGGCGGAAGAACACGAGCGAGGGCTCGGTGTTTTCGATGAGTTTATCGAGCTCGTCGATACAGCGGAGGGTGTGCTCGTCGGCGGTGTAGCGGTGGAAGAACTCGTGCTGGACGAGGCAGTCGAGCGCTCCGAACTCCGGCAGGTAGCGGCCGAGGAAGCCGATGCGGTGCATCTGGCGGAGTGTCTTGGCAACCTCGCCCTTGCGCTCGAGTATGGCCTGGAAGGTCACGCGGTTTGCTTTGAGGTAGCGGAAAGGGCGGTCGATGTCTCCCCAGTGACTGGCGAGCAGGCGGCGGAGTTGTGGGGAGAGCCGGAGGTTGCGCCGCTGGCAGTGCTGGAAGAGGCGCATCATGCGGTGTGCGTCGCCCTTGAATATGTCCAGGTTGGCCGGGTAGATACGGCCTTCCTTTGCGATGAAACCATCGAATTCCTCGCGCTTCTTTTTCCTGAAGGTGAGAAAGGAACCGAAGCCGCTTTCGGCGACGATTTCCTTCTGGATCTCAAAGGTTTCCATCAGGGAGTTGGTGTGGCGGTAGAGATGGCGGGTGTGGCGGTAGTAATCCCGCATGAAGGCCTCGGTGCGACGGAGCATGCTGCGCTGCGGGTATCTGAAGGCGGTGGCGACCACGCCCTGGAGTTGGAGGGTGAGGATGTCGGTGGACTTTCCGGAATGGTAGTGGAGCTGGTTGCGGACGCGCATGAGGAAGTCGTATGCCTCCTCGATCTCGCGCAGTGTGGCGGCGGTGATAAGCTTGTCTTCGACAAGTTTCCGAAGGCTCTGCGATCCGGTTTTCACGCGGGCAACCCAATGGATGTTCTGGTAGTCTCGCAGCCCTCCGCAGGATTCCTTCACATTCGGCTCTTGGAGGAATACTGTGTGGGAGCTTTTCGTGTAGCGGGAGCGGAGATCCAAGCGACGCAGCTCGACGAAGGCGTCCTGCCCCTTTGAGATGCAGTTTTTCTCAAATTTTGCGACGAGCTCGTCATAGAGTTCCTTGTCGCCAGCGATCAGGCGGGTGTCCATCAGCGCGGTGAAATTCTGCGGGTCGGCGCGGGCTTCCTGGATGGACTCGGCGATGGAGCGGCAGGAGTGGCCGACCTTGAAGCCGACGTCCCAGAGCGGGTAGAGGATCTGCTGCACGAGTTTCTCGACGTCTTTCGGCAGTTTGGTTGAGGCGTTCGGGAGGAGAAAAAGCAGGTCGATGTCGGAGCCGGGGTTGAGGGTTCCGCGGCCGTAGCCGCCGACGGCGACCAGGGCGATGGGTGAGTTGTCGATGTTGTGCGAGTTGACCGTTGCCTCGAGGATCGCGGAGAGGAGGATATCGATGAACTTCGAGCGGGCGCGGGAGACTTCCATTCCGCTGCCGCCCTCGTTGTGAAAGGCGAGGATGCTCTCCTGTTCGGCCTTGATGAAGCGCTGGTAGAGGGCGGTGCACTCAGGAGGTGAGAGCTGGCCGCTGATTGCGGGCTGCAGGGAAACGGGTTTGTGTGTGACGGTGTCGGACATTTCTGGAAAAGGGGCGGGGTCGGCTCGGGATGAGACGGGGGGAATGTGATGGGATCGCGGCGTATTGCAATACCCGCAACGATCAGGGTGTGATCGGGGAGAGATTCAGGTAGCGGATGCCGAAGGTGATGATGTAGGGCAGGGTGAAGATAGAGACGACTGTTGTGGCGATGACCACCTGCACCGCGATGCCCGGGCGTCCGCCGTAGAGGCGTGCGAGCAGGATGGGGGTCAGCGCGGCGGGCATCGCAGCCTGCACCAGCAGGATCTGCCTTAGCTCGGTGGCCATAGGGATAAACTTCGCGCAGAGGATGATGATAACCGGCATCACCGCGAGTCGTACCACACAGGCGGTGGTGACAATTTTCCAGGAGGGTTTCTCGGTGCCGACGAGATCCATGATCGTCGCGCCCGTCATCATGATCGCGAGCGGAAAAGCGCCAATGCCGAGCATGGAGATCGCGACGCGGGGCGGGCCGGTGACGAGGTGATCCACCCGCAATGTCACCAGGGTGAGGCCGATGATCACCGCGATGATGGGGCCGTTGGCGAGGCGTCTCCAGGAGACGCCGGTTGCCCCGGACATGAGCATCGGGCCGACAGTCCAGATCGCTACTTCGACGCCGATGTTGTGGACGAAAAGCAGGGCGACGGAGGAGCTTCCCCAGAGGATTTCGACGACGGGGATGGCGGTGAAGCCGTAGTTCTGACAGCCGGATGCGAGGGCGAAGGTGCGGATTCCTTTGTCCGGTGTGATGCCGATCACTTTTCCAGCAAGGTAGCTGATGCCGATGCCGATGACGATGAGAGAGAATCCGAGTCCGGTGCCGGTGGCGAGCACCTGCCAGTTGCGCAGCACTTCCGATCCGAGCGTGCGGTCGAGGATGAAGCAGGGCAGCAGCACCGAGAAGATTAACTGCATGATCCCGGTATCGTGCTCACGTTTAATGACGCCGAATTTCCTGAGCGCAGCACCGCCTGCCATCAGGATGTAGATGGGAAGGACGGATAGAATGACGGTGGAGGATGACAAGCCCCTTAATGTAGAGAGAAATCACCAAACTCCAAGTGTGACTTGGGCTGAAGCTTTCCATGGCAATCAAGGGAACCGGAAAGGAAAAATGAGCCACAAAAGACACGAAATCCCCCTGTGTCGCTGTCTTGAAACTCACGGATGCCGTGCCGTGAGGCGTTGGGGGTTGCGTTGGCGGGCAATTCGGGGGAAGAGTCACGCATATGACCAATGTTGAGCAGATCAAGGAGGCACTGAAGCAGGTGAAATACCCGGGCTTCTCGAGGGATATCGTTTCCTTCGGGCTGGTGAAGGGCGTGAAAGTGGAGGGATCTGATGTGACCGTCCAGATCGAGATTGCCACCAAGGATGCGAAGATTCCGCAACAGGTTTTTCAGGATGTCCATGCCATCCTCGACGGGATGGATGGAGTTGACGCCGTGAAGGTCGATATCGAGGTCAAGGACGCCCCGGAGGCGTCGGGCGGAGCGGTCGGCAAAAGCTCCATCCCCGGAGTGAAGCGCATCATCGCCGTGGCGTCCGGCAAGGGCGGGGTAGGGAAATCCACTGTCGCCGCGAACGTCGCAGTGGCTCTCGCGGCTCGGGGGCTGAAAGTAGGGCTCTGCGATTGCGATCTCTACGGCCCGTCGGTCGCCCAGATGTTCGGCACCAACGAACGGCCGGACGCGAATGAGCACGACGAAATTATCCCGATTGAGGCGCACGGTATCAAGCTCATGTCGATGGGTTTACTGCTTGATAACAATGCTCCGGTGATCGTCCGCGGGCCGATGGCGACTCGCTACACCCAGCAATTCCTCCGCCAAGTGGCGTGGGGCGAGTTGGATGTGCTTGTCCTCGATCTCCCGCCGGGCACCGGCGACATCCAGTTGACCATCGTCCAGACGGTGGCGGTGGACGGCGCGGTTATTGTGACGACTCCGCAAGAGGTCGCCCTGATCGATGCGAGGAAAGCGGTGGCGATGTTCGCCAAGGTCAATGTGCCCATACTCGGCTTGATCGAGAACATGGCGTGGTTTGAGTGCGATGCTGGGAAGCGCTACTTTCTCTTCGGGGAAGAGGGCGGTGTCCGCGAGGCGGAGGACATGAATGTTCCACTACTGGCTCAGATCCCCATTGATATTCCCACCGGTCGCGGCGGCGAAAAGGGGACTCCGATTGCCCTGATGGATCCGAAGGGTAACAAGGTGTCAGCCGCGTTCCACACGATGGTCGCGGAGTTGGAGATCTAGGCGCGGCGCACAGGCGGAATCGGCGGAGTGGTTACCGCTGCCCCGTCGTATGACATCACTCGGCAGTCGGATCGTCGTCGCCGTAGAAGCTCTTGATGTAGCCGTATTCCACCAGCGTGTCCTGCCAAGGTGCGATGATGTTCGGATTGCGGAAAATTCGGTTGGCGCGGGCGAGCCATTCCTCGGCTTCGAGCAATTTGTCATCCTCGTAGGCGAGTGCGGCTTGGGCGTAGTAGTAATACGGGGAGTCGTCTTGGTAATCGTATTTCTCCGCGAGAATTACGACTTCGTCGTCCTCGCCCATCTTCTTCTTGCAGAGCAGAACCTTGAACTCGACGAGGCGAGAGAGGGACATGTTGCTCTTGGGGATATCCTTGGAGATTTCCAGGAATATGTCGTGGGATTTCTTCCACTGCTTGGTGACAAACAGCACCTCGGCGATGTTGAAGCGGATGCTGCTGTTCTTGGGGTTGATCGCTATCGCCTTTTCGAAGGCGGCGGATGCCTTTTCAAAGGCCCGTATTTCTACGTAGCAGGAACCGCGCAGGTTCAGGAGTTCCGCGCTGTTGGGGAAGATTTTTTCGGCTTCATCGAGGGCATTGAGGCATTCGAAAATCCGCTTCTGCTGGAAGAACTGGGCAGCCTCCCCGAAGTTCTTGGTGAATTCCTTGCGCTCCTCTTCGGGCAGGTTCAGGAATTCTTTCTGGCTGGGGAGCAGTTGCTTGACGTTTTCGTCGGGGCTGGATGCTTCCTGTGCCTGGAGTGGACTCAGGAGTATCAGGAGGAGAAATGGTAACTGTTTCATGGTCATCGGGGTTGGTCTAGCTTTAGACAAGGATTGCAGATGGGGCAAGAGGGAAGATGGAGTGTGATTTTTAGCGGTGTTTCTTACACGCTAGGGCTGATCCGGCTCGGTCAGCCCACTTCAAAAATCTAGCCGCCCGCCTCACCCACACGGAAGGGAGATCCCGGGGGAGATGCAGTGTCTTGCCGTGGATTCACTCCCTTTACTGAGCTACGGCGCTTGCGTTTTTGATCCGGGCCGACCGAGCCGGATCGACCCTACCATGTGAGCTGGTAGCGTTTTTATCCGGCATTGCAGGAGAGTAGGAGAAAAGGGGCGGGCTTGCCGTTGGCGATCAACCCGTAGCGGGCGGTTCGGAGCTCAGGAGTCGATGAGATAAAATTCTCCACCGCGATGGCCTCGGCATCCCCGCCGGGATGGCCGGGATAGCAGATCACCGCAAGGCAGCCGCCGGGGCAGAGGATTTCCACGGCCGAGCCGAGCGCGGGCAGGGTTTTCTCCGCGCGGGTGATGACGGATTGGTCGCCGCCGGGGAGGTAGCCGAGATTGAAGATGATCGCGGAGGGTGCACCGCCATCGGCGATTTCCTTGAGGTTCGCATGGCAGCCGAGGTGGAGGCTTGCGCGGTCGGACATGCCCGCTTTCTCAAGTCGTTTCCGCGTCACTGAAATGGCCTTCTCCTGGATGTCGATGGCGATGACTTTTCCGGATGGGCCGACGGCTTCCGCGAGAAACACAGTGTCGAAGCCGTTGCCGGCGGTGGCGTCGATGACGAGATCGCCGGGTGCAATGTGTTCACTGAACAGGGTATGCAGGAGTTCGGTCGGGAGGGGTGGGAGCATGGTCAGGAAGTGGTGGAGATAATGAAGTCGGGGTGGGGTGCTTTTTCTAATAAAATCCAGTCGGCCAGCATCACGGCCATGCCCGGTGCGTAGAGCGTGCCCTTGGAGCCGAGGCCGTTGAAAGCCCAATTGCCATTCCCGTCCTTTCCAATGAGCGGTTCGCTGCGCCTTAGTATGGGG
>Ga0206131_10004540_pt1 | contig 15146 bp, 10 predicted proteins | sample Helgoland_Spring_FD_148636 | JGI IMG/M metagenome (GOLD analysis project Ga0206131, IMG submission 148636) | Pelagic subsurface seawater microbial communities from Kabeltonne, Helgoland, North Sea - Helgoland_Spring_Bloom_20160517_1 | ecosystem: Environmental > Aquatic > Marine > Epipelagic ...
GGCGTCCGGGAATGGGTACAGCTGCTCCAGGCGGATCAGCGCAATATCATCAATACCGCGCTCCACACGCTCTTCCAGCAGATGGTAATAGACCTTACCGGAACAGAGCACCACACGGCGGGCCTTGGCCGGGTCAATGCTGTCGCCAATCACATTCTGGAACTCGCCATTGGCCAGCTCTTCCAGTGAAGAGGTCGCCAGCTTGTGACGCAGAATCCATTTCGGGCTCATAATCACCAGCGGACGACGCATGGGACGGATCGCCTGACGACGCAGCAGATGGAAGATCTGTGCCGGGCTGGTGGGAATCACCACCTGCATATTATGTTCAGCACAGAGTTGCAGAAAGCGCTCGAGACGGGCGGAGGAATGCTCCGGGCCCTGCCCTTCAAAACCATGGGGCAGCATCATAGTCAGGCCAGACAGCCGGCCCCACTTGTGCTCACCACTGGCAATAAACTGGTCGATCACTACCTGGGCGCCATTGGCAAAGTCACCAAACTGGGCTTCCCAGATAATCAATCCTGCTGGTGCAGTAGTGGCATAGCCATATTCAAAGGCCAGCACCGCCTCTTCTGACAGCACAGAATCATAGATATCAAATCGTGGCTGATCGTCCGCCAGATTAGCCATGGGCAGATAAGCTTCGCCATCTTTTTGGTTCAGCACCACAGCATGGCGATGGGAGAATGTGCCGCGACGGACATCCTGACCGGTAATACGGATCGGATAGCCTTCATCCAGCAAAGTGCCATAGGCCAGTAACTCAGCCATACCCCAGTTCAGGGGCAGCGCACCGCCAGCCATCTTGCGGCGATCATCATAAATTTTGGCAACCTGTCGCTGCACCTGAATTCCATCGGGAATCGACGTAATACGCGACGCCACATCTTGCAATACCTTTAGGTCAATACCTGTATTGGCTGGCGTGCGCCAGTCATGATCCAGATAGGGCTCCCAGTTAACAAACAAGCCGGTATCCGGCTCACGCACCAGGTTGTGGACCACAAAGTCGCCATTATCCAGACTGGCGCGATATTCATTGGCCATATTATTGGCCTGATCTTGCTCAACCACACCTTCCGCCACTAACTTCTGGGCATACAGGGTTCTGGTGGTGGAGTGCTTGCGAATAGTTTCGTACATCAATGGCTGGGTTGAAGACGGCTCATCGGTCTCATTGTGGCCGCGGCGACGGTAGCAGACCAGATCGATCACCACGTCTTTGCCAAACTCATAGCGGTAGTCCATGGCCAACATGGCCGCAAACATCACCGCATCCGGGTTATCGCCATTTACATGGAGAATCGGTGCGCCAACCATCTTGGCAATATCAGTACAGTATTCTGTTGAACGGGCATCATCCTGACGGCTGGTGGTAAAGCCAACCTGATTATTGATCACAATATGGATAGTGCCGCCAGTCTTGTAAGCGCGGGTTTGCGAGAGCTGGAAAGTCTCCATCACCACACCCTGGCCGGCAAAGGCCGCATCGCCGTGCATCAAAATAGGCACAACTTTTTGACCTGTAGGATCATCGCGACGATCCTGGCGGGCGCGGCCAGAGCCAATCACCACAGGGCAGGAGATCTCCAAGTGCGACGGGTTAAAGCCCAGTGCCATGTGCACTTCGCCACCGGGGGTCATCACATTGGATGAAAAGCCCTGATGGTACTTTACGTCGCCACTGGTATTAACCAGACGCTTGCCCTCAAACTCTTCAAACATCTCGGCAGGGTTTTTACCCAGAATATTAACCAGCACATTGAGACGGCCGCGGTGAGCCATGGCCATAACAATCTCTTTACAGCCATATTCCCCAGAGCGGCGCACCAGACAGTCCAGCAATGGGATCAGGCTCTCACCCCCCTCAAGACCAAAGCGCTTGGTCCCCGGATATTTGGAGTCCAGATGCTTCTCCAGCCCCTCTGCCGCAGTCAGGCGGCTGAGAACATCAATCCGGGCTTCGTCGCCATAGGTAGGCTTGGAGCGCACAGATTCAAAGCGCTGGGCCAGCCACTGCTTTTCAGCAAAGCTGGTGATATGCATAAATTCAGGGCCCAGATGGCCACAGTAAGTCTCTTCCAGAGTCTCGACGATCTCCCGCAGAGTTGCCTCAGGCTTGCCCATGTACAGGGGGCTGGTCTGGAACGTAGTATCCAGATCCGCCTGGGTCAGGCCATGGAAATGCAGGTGCAGATCGGGCACATCTTCCCGCTGCATAATGCCCAGCGGATCCAAGTTGGCCTTTTGGTGGCCACGGAAACGGTAGGAACTAATGAGCTGAACAACCTTTACCTGCTTGCGCTCATGCTCGAGGTGAATACCACCGGAACCAGGCGCAGGGGTTGGTCTGGCCTGACGGCGGCCAAGAAGTTCGAAATGCTGAATAATGGTAGCGTGGGAAATATCGGGAGTTACAGAGCCATTGGTGCGGGGGAGAGAGTCGAAAAAGCTGCTCCACTCCTCTGGCACGCTGTTGGGCTCGTGCAAATAAGTTTCGTAGAGTTCTTCAATGTACGCCGCGTTTCCACCGGAAAAGTGGGAGGAGCGCAAAAATTGCTCCATTAAGCCATCAGGCATTACTCTTATTCCCGTATAAATACTGTGTTGTAGGCAAAATTTTAACGCGCGTATTCTAAACTGCATTTAGCAAAACGGCCAGTAAAAACTGGCCGTTTGGGGGGTTTTAGCCTGGCAATCAAGGCTAATCTAGAAATTAAGTGGCACTTCTGATCAACATGCTGCGAATATGACCAATTGCCTTGGTTGGATTCAAACCTTTTGGGCACACCTGCACACAGTTCATAATGCCGTGGCAACGGAAAACACTGAACGGGTCGTCAAGGTTAGCCAGGCGCTCTTCGGTGGCCGTATCGCGGCTATCCGCCAAAAAGCGGTAGGCCTGCAACAGGCCGGATGGGCCAATAAACTTATCCGGGTTCCACCAGAACGATGGGCAAGCCGTTGAACAGCAGGCGCACAGAATACACTCATACAACCCATCCAGCTTGGCACGCTCTTCCGGAGACTGCAGTCGCTCAATGGCAGGTGCCGGGTTGTTATTGATCATATAGGGCTGGATCTTCTCGTACTGGGCATAGAACTGGCTCATATCAATCACCAGATCACGAATCACCGGCAGACCGGGCAGCGGGCGAATCACCAGCTTGTTGCCCTTAACCGCCTCTGACAGCGGTGTAATACAGGCTAGACCGTTCTTACCAGAGATATTAACACCATCGGAACCACAGACACCTTCGCGGCAAGAGCGACGAAAAGTCAGAGTTGGATCTTCCGTCTTAAGCTTCTCAAGCACATCCAATACCATGACATCTTTGCCCTGGGTATCCACCTGAAAGTCCTGCATATAAGGCTCAGAGTCCACTTCTGGGTTGTAGCGATAAATACTTACATTCAACATAATTTAGTCAGCCCCTATTAATAGGTACGGATTTTAGGTTCAAAAGCTTCGCGGGTTTTCAGCGTGAAATTCACACCGCGCTTGCCCAGAGTCTTGCTCTCGGGGAAGAACACCGAGTGGCACAGCCAGTTCTCATCATCGCGCTCCTGGAAGTCTTCACGGGCGTGGGCGCCGCGGCTCTCAGTGCGGCCCTCAGCAGCAATCGCTGTGGCTTCAGCAGTGGCAAACAGGTTCTGCAACTCCAGCGCTTCGATACGCGCCGTATTAAAGGTATCACTCTTGTCTTCCAGCACCACATTCTCAATGCGTGGGCGCAGAGCGTTAAGCTTCTCAATGCCCTCTTTCATAAAGTCGCCGCGACGGAATACACCGAAGTAGTTCTGCATAATGGTCTGCAGCTCAGCACGGAGCACTGATGCCTTTTCACCGCCTTCAGAGTTATTAATGCGGTTAAGACCTTCCATCGCGCGCTCAATATCCGCTTCGCTGGCGTCTTTAAGATTAATACCTTCACGCAGCTGCTTCTCAATAAACATACCGGAAGCCCGGCCAAACACCACCAGATCCAGCAGCGAGTTGCCGCCCAGGCGGTTGGCGCCGTGCACAGAGACACAGGCCGCTTCACCACAGGCATAAAAGCCTTCAATCACCTGATCATTGCCATCTTTATCAATGGTCAACGCCTGGCCGTCAACATTAGTGGGAATACCGCCCATCATATAATGACAGGTAGGCACCACAGGAATCGGCTCAACCACAGGGTCAGCATGGGCAAAGGTGCGGGACAGCTCAAGGATGCCCGGCAGCTTGGCATTTAGGGTTTCTTCACCCAAATGATCCAACTTCAGGTAGACATGGTCCCCGTCCGGGCCACAGCCACGGCCTTCCAAAATCTCCAGCACCATTGAACGGGCAACCACATCGCGGCCGGCCAGATCTTTAGCATTGGGGGCATAACGCTCCATAAAGCGCTCGCCATCTTTGTTGATAAGATAACCACCTTCACCACGACAGCCCTCTGTTACCAGGGTGCCCGCACCGTGAATACCGGTTGGGTGGAACTGCCACATCTCGATATCCTGCACCGGGAAGCCCGCGCGCAGTGCCATGCCTACGCCGTCGCCGGTGCAGATATGAGCATTAGTAGTGGAAGCATAGATACGCCCTGCTCCGCCCGTGGCGAACACAGTGGCCTTAGATTTTACATAGACCGTTTCACCAGTCTCGATATTGATCGCCACAACACCAACAACTGCGTTGTCTTCGTTCTTCACAATATCCACCGCATACCATTCATTGAGGAATGTGGTTTCGTTTTTCAAATTGCCCTGATACAGGGTGTGCAACAGCGCATGGCCGGTTCTATCTGCCGCCGCACAGGTGCGCGCCGCCTGACCACCATTGCCAAAGTCCTTAGACTGACCACCAAATGGACGCTGGTAGATACGCCCCTCTTCGGTACGGGAGAAAGGCAGACCCATATGCTCCAGCTCAAAGATAGCCTCCGGGCCGGTCTGACACATATATTCAATGGCTTCCTGGTCACCAATGTAATCAGAGCCTTTAATAGTGTCATACATATGCCACTGCCACTGATCATTGGGATCGTCACTGGCAATCGCACAGGTAATGCCGCCCTGGGCAGATACAGTGTGTGATCGAGTTGGAAATACTTTGGTAATTACTGCTGTCTTGTAACCAGATTGCGCCAGCTGCAATGCTGCACGCATACCAGAACCGCCACCACCGACGATTACGGCATCAAAACTCATCGTTCTAATGTTAGCCATGTAGTTAAATTCCCCAGAGGATATCGATAGCCCAGATCACGTAGAGCAAAGTTACTGCAATCATGCCTAGTTGAAAAAAGATACGGATTGCCGTTGCCTTTGGCCCAATCAGTCGCACAGTGATGTAATCGGTCAGCACACACCACATACCGATCCATGCATGGGCTGCGATAGACAGTATGGTGATCAGGCTAAACATGCGCATGGGCAAGGAGCTGTTGAGCTCGGCCCACTGGGCATAGCTCAGATCGGGGTTGCCAATAAAATACACCACAATAAAGGCCAGATAGGCGGTCATCACCCAGGCACTGATGCGCTGGATCATCCAATCGGACAGGCCACTGCGGCCAAGGCTAGTAACTGTAGTAACCATTATAGAATCCACCATGTGAGCAGCGCGATCATAACCACCGACAGCACTACAGCTGCCCAGGCGCTGTTGCGTCCAGCGTAAAAGGAATCTTCACCAACACCGAAATCCATAATCAAATGGCGGATACCGGCAACAGCATGATAGGCCAGCGCCGCAAGGCTGCCCCAAATAATAAACTGACAGACCGGGTTGCTCAGCATAGCCCCCAGATCATTAAAGCTCTGTTCCGACGCCAGGCTGCTCTCGAGCATCCACAGGAAAATCCCCACGGCAAAAAACAGAACCACACCGGACACGCGGTGCAGAATAGAAACATAGGAAGTAATTGGAAGCTTGATCGTTCCAATATCTAAATTGACAGGTCTTTTATTATCCACGACTGGCACAACCTTAAATAGATGATCCGCATCAACGGAAATGGATTAAATTGAAGTCTATACAAAATAGAGAATAAACCGGCCCTACAGGCGTCGGAGCCCCCTTTTGATGGCGAGGCAGTATAGTGATAAACATCATCCAATTCAATTTAGATTGCAGGCAGACTGCAGAAAGTCATGACTTGGCGTTTAAAACAGATCAATATTGGTTTATCACAGGCATAATAGGCGATTCAGCAACAACAACCGGCTAACAAAGTCCCCAAAAACTGACCGGCGGGACAGCAAAAAACCCTTGTATCCAACGAGGTAATAGCCGTTATTCAGTTTTGTTTGAGTTGACAATTTGGCCTGAACATCTATTATTGCAGTCGCTTTTTTAGCCCCCCTGACCTTCGTTTTCCTGAGGAAAAAGTATGACCGATCGCAAAGCAACCCTGACTATCGATGGCGAGACGCCAATAGAACTGCCCGTTCTGAAAGGAACCAGAGGGCAGGACGTAATCGATATAGGCACTCTTGGAAGCCATGGTTTCTTCACCTATGACCCAGGATTCTCTGCAACCGCAGCCTGCCAGTCAGATATCACCTATATCGACGGCGACAAAGGCATCCTGCTGCACCGCGGTTACCCTATCGAAGAACTGGCTGAAAAATCAGACTACCTGGAAACCTGCTACCTTTTGCTGGAAGGCGCACTGCCCAATGCAGAGCAAAAAGCAGATTTTGAAGACACCATTAAATATCACACCATGGTCAACCGTTCGGTTGAGCTGTTTATTAGCGGCTTCCGCTATGACGCGCACCCAATGGCTATGATGTGTGGTGTGGTTGGTGCAATGTCGTCGTTCTATCACGACTCATTGGACATCACTAACGAAGAACACCGCAAGATCTCAGCCCATCGCCTGATTGCCAAGATCCCCACAATCGCTGCGATGTGCCACAAACACTTTACCGGCCAGCCCTTTATCTACCCGGATAACAGCCTTTCCTACTCAGAAAACTTCCTGCATATGATGTTTGGCACGCCCTGCGAGCCCTATAAAGTAGAGCCAGCCATTGCCCGCGCAATGGATCGTATCTTCCTGCTGCACGCAGACCACGAGCAAAATGCCTCCACCTCAACAGTGCGACTGGCAGGCTCCTCAGGCGCCAACCCCTTCTCCTGCATAGCCGCAGGCATTGCAGCACTCTGGGGACCAGCCCACGGCGGCGCCAACGAAGCGGTACTGGTTATGCTCGAAGAGATTGGCCACGAAGATAATATTGAAGAATATGTCGCCAAAGCCAAAGACAAAAATGACCCATTCCGCCTGATGGGCTTTGGTCACCGTGTCTACAAAAACTACGACCCCCGCGCCACCGTAATGCGCGAAAGCTGCGACGAAGTGCTGGAAGTGATGGGCCTGCAAAACGACCCATTATTCCGTCTGGCGAAAAAGCTGGAAAAAATTGCTCTGGAAGACGAGTACTTTGTGTCCAAGAAACTCTACCCCAATGTCGACTTCTACTCGGGTATTATTCTCAAAGCACTGGGTATTCCCGTAGAGATGTTTACCGTAATCTTTGCCACAGGGCGCACCGTAGGCTGGATTTCCCACTGGAATGAAATGATCACTCACCCCTACCGCATCGGTCGTCCGCGTCAGCTGTACACAGGGTCAGATGCCCGCGCTTACACACCGGTTGAAGATCGATAACCCAGACCGAACAAGACAAAAAAGGCAGCCCCGGCTGCCTTTTTTATTGCTTCAACAACAGTATCCAGACCCCCTAAACCGGCCCGGAATGAAACCTGAATTCAGTATCTGGCTGCTCAATCAACTCCCTCTCCCGCTCGGCAAACAACGCAACCCGATCATCAATACCAGCATCCCCAGCCGCTTTTTTAGCCAACCCCAGATAATCCTGATAATGGCGCCCCTCAGACTTGAGCAATGAGGTGTAGAACTGCTCCAGCTCATCGTCCAAATACGGCGCCAGGCGGGCAAAGCGCTCACAGGAGCGCGCTTCAATAAACGCCCCAATCACCAGCACATCCACCAGACGGCCCGGGTCATCATTACGTGCCAGATCACGCATACCAGCAGCATAGCGAGAGGCAGAGATATGCAGATAGTCAATATTGCGACGCTTCATAATGGCGATCACCTGCTCAAAATGGCGCATCTCCTCTCGGGCCAAACGAGACATCTTGTTCAGCAACTCAAAGTTATCTGTGTAACGATAAATCAAGTTTAGCGCTGTGCTGGCCGCTTTTTTCTCGCAGTTAGCATGGTCAATCAGCATTAATGCCTGATGATCCAGCGCATTCTCCAGCCATCTGTCTGGCGTCGCGCAGCGTAAAAAGGCCTGAATTTCCGCCAGCGCTGTGGTGGCGGGCGGTTGTTTAGTCGCAGTAGTCATAATTATTTTAATCTGTGTTCATTACTTAAAAAGGCTCAGACGCTGTTGTAACAGAGCTACGCCATAATCTTAGCCAAAGCATCATTGAGCTCAGCATTCACCTGCTGGATCATCGGCCGCCCGGACATCAGCCTTAACCAATCGCCCAGCCCGCCCACCTCGGCGACAATATCCCAGTCCCACACCCGCCTGGCAATGGGTTTTGCAGAAGCAAAAATATAATAGGCAAAGAAATCCGCCATACTGATCTCCTCACCCATAATATACGGCGAAAAGCTCCCCAAGCGGTCAAGGGCCGCCAGCCCCCGCTCCATCTTCGAGCGGCTATCAGCAGCCACCTGCTCATTGAGATCCTGACCAAAGAAGGCATAACCCGCCACCCGCCCGGACTCATTGGCAATATACAGCTCCACCACCTTGATCAACTGGGCCATCTGCGCGCTCTTAAATGGGTCTCGAGACACCATAGGCACCTCAGGTACACAGCCCTCGAGAAACCCCAGGATCGCCGTGGTTTCACTCAAGTAGCCCTCATCCACCTCAATACAGGGCACCTTGCCCATTGGGCTCAGCTCAAGAAACGGCTCCGAATAGGTCGGCGCAATATACACCTCCTCAAATTCAAAGCCCTTCTCCAGCAAAAACACCTTAACCATGGCGTAATAGTTGCTCACCGCCGTGCCATATAACTTGATCATAGAAACCTCTAAATCCATTTAGACAGAGTCACTGTCGGGTGGGCAATTATAGCCCCTCGGGTGCGAATAATCGCTATCACTGAATATTCTGTAAATAAATTACAGATTCACGTACAATCGCGCCCCGAATCCAATGTGCTATAACATTGTCGAATCCCACAAATTTTTAAAGGAGAAGCACCCCGTGCTAGAAGCCTATCGCGCCCATGTCGCCGAGCGAGCCACACAGAATATTCCCCCCAAGCCACTGGATCCAGAATGGACCGCCGGATTAGTTGAGTTATTAAAAAACCCACCGGCCGGTGAAGAAGAATTTCTGCTCGACCTGATCGCCAATCGCGTACCCCCGGGTGTAGATGAAGCGGCCTATGTTAAAGCCGGCTTTTTAAGTGCCATTGTTAACGGCGAAGCTTCTTCTCCCCTAATTGATCGCTCCGCAGCAGTTACCCTGCTTGGCAATATGCACGGCGGTTACAATGTAGCCACACTGGTTGCCCTGCTTGACGATGCCGAGCTAGCTGCTCAGGCCGCAGAAGAGCTAAAAAGCACCCTTTTAGTCTTTGATGCCTTCCACGATGTGGCAGAAAAAGCCGATGCCGGCAACGCCAACGCCAAAGCCGTAATGCAATCATGGGCCGATGCCGAATGGTTTACCAGCAATGACGCGGTGCCAGAGAGCATCAAAGTCGCTGTGTTTAAAGCCACAGGCGAGATCAATACAGACGACCTGTCCCCAGCTCAGGACGCCTGGTCGCGCCCAGATATCCCGCTGCACGCCCGCGCTATGTTTAAAATGACCCGCGACGGCATGCACCCAGAAGAGCATGGCGTCACTGGCCCCATGACTCAGATCGACGAGCTAAAAGCCCGCGGCCTGCCCGTTGCCTTTATCGGTGACGTGGTTGGAACCGGCTCATCTCGTAAGTCAGCTACAAACTCCGTGCTGTGGTTCTTCGGTGAAGATATGCCCGGCGTACCCAATAAGCGCTCTGGCGGTATCTGCTTCGGCAGCAAAGTAGCCCCAATCTTCTTTAACACCATGGAAGATGCTGGCGCTCTAGTCTTTGAAGCCCCAGTAGACAATATTGATAACGGCGATGTCATTACCATCTTCCCTTACGAGGGCAAAATCCTTAACGAAGCTGGTGAAGTAGTTTCAGAATTTGAACACAAATCAGAAGTGATCCTCGATGAAGTACAGGCCGATGGCCGTATTAACCTAATCGTAGGCCGCGGCCTTACCCAGCGTGCCCGCGAGCATATGGGACTGGCACCATCCGATGTATTCCGTCAGCCAACTGCACCGGTTGAATCTGATGCTGGTTATACGCTGGCTCAAAAAATGGTCGGCAAAGCCTGTGGCGTCGAAGGCATACGCCCCGGCACCTACTGCGAACCCAAGATGACCACCGTAGGCTCTCAGGACACCACCGGCCCCATGACCAGAGATGAACTTAAAGATCTGGCTTGCCTTGGCTTCTCAACCGACCTGGTAATGCAGTCTTTCTGTCACACCGCAGCCTACCCCAAGCCCGTCGATATCAGCACCCAGCACAGCCTGCCCGACTTTATTATGAACCGCGGCGGCGTATCTCTACGCCCCGGCGACGGCATTATTCACAGCTGGCTAAACCGTATGCTGCTTCCAGACACTGTAGGTACTGGCGGCGATTCACACACCAGATTCCCGATGGGTATTTCATTCCCCGGCGGTTCTGGTCTGGTTGCTTTCGCAGCAGCCACCGGCGTTATGCCATTGGATATGCCTGAATCAGTATTGGTTCGCTTTAAAGGCAAAATGCAGCCCGGTATTACTCTGCGTGACCTGGTTCATGCAATCCCCTACTACGGCATTAAAGAAGGCTTGCTGACCGTAGAGAAGAAAGGCAAAAAGAACTTCTTCAGTGGCCGTATCCTAGAAATTGAAGGTGAAGGTATTGAAGGCCTGACCGTTGAGCAGGCATTTGAACTATCAGATGCCTCTGCCGAGCGTTCAGCAGCTGGCTGTACCATCAAACTGGGTGAAGATTCTGTCGCCGAGTACCTGAATTCAAATATCACTCTACTGCGCTGGATGATTGCCGAAGGCTATGGCGATGTGCGCACCCTCGAGCGTCGAGTACGCAAGATGGAAGAGTGGGTCGCTGATCCAACACTGATGTCAGCCGATGCCGATGCCGAATACGCTGCCGTGATTGAAATTGATCTGGCCGATATTAAAGAGCCAATCGTCTGTTGTCCGAATGACCCGGATGATGCCAAGCTGCTTTCCGAAGTTGCTGGCGATAAGGTTGACGAAATCTTTATCGGTTCCTGTATGACCAATATCGGTCACTTCCGCGCCGCAGGTAAATTGCTCGACGAAGCCGGTTCAGTAGATTCCAGATTCTGGATCTGCCCACCGACACGTATGGATGCCCATACACTGATGGAAGAAGGCTACTACAACATTTACGGTAAAGTTGGTGCTCGTACAGAGATGCCAGGCTGTTCACTGTGTATGGGTAACCAGGCGCGTGTATTAGCCGGTGCGACTGTACTGTCTACATCGACTCGTAACTTCCCCAACCGTTTAGGTGATGGCGCCAATGTTTACCTGACCAGTGCCGAACTTGCTTCGGTCGGTGGTATTTTAGGTCGACTGCCAACCCCTGCCGAGTATATGGAATATGCCAGCAAGATTGATTCTATGTCTGAAGAAGTTTATCGCTATATGAACTTTGACCAGATTGAGTCATTCCAGAAGTCAGCTGAGCAAGGTAAGTTGATTGCTGCGGAGCAGATTGTTGAGGTGACAACTCAGTAGAGTTGTTATCCTGAGCCACCCAGTGGCGAAGGATCTCAAGGAGATTTCTCCCTTTGGTCGAAATGACAAAGACAATAAAAAACCCCGCTTTTGCGGGGTTTTTTTATGGCGTAACCAATATTCTAAATTTAAGCCAACGCCGACCGCAACGCCAACGCTTTCTTCACAAACTTCTCCGACTGGGCAGCACCACTCTGATACACCTTTTGCCCGGCACTATCAGTCACAGCACCCAGCTGCGCCATAATCGCCTCAGGGGTCTGCTCATCCGGTGGCAGAATAATACCCTCCGTCTCATAGATCTGCGTGCTGGCATAACCACCGGCACCGGCGCAAAGAATCAATCGGTTAGGTGAGTCTTTATGGCAAAGCGTCAATAGACCTGCAGTAACAGCCTCAGGCTTCATCAGATCCAATGCCTCTTCATCAATACCCAGATCCGTGGTCATACGGGTCGCCACAGGGGCATCTACTGGCTACTACTTTTTTGTAAATCCATCGCAATCATTGGTGAAAAAGAAAGATCTCTCCGGGGAGGCAGGAGACCAGCTCCCGACGTCCTTCGTGGAGACGAAGGATCTCTTCGAGGTAGGAGAAAAAATAAGCGATCAGTGCCAATTTCACTTAGATGGAGCTTAGCGAAATATCACTTAGACGGCTATTGTCGCCAAGACCACTACTTAAATCCCTCGTCTCCTTCAGGACGAATCAGTTGATGAATTAGAGATCCAGCCCCTCTCGGCCGGTGTTATCAAGCACATAGTCATTGCCATCTGGGATCAGCACAAATTTGCTGCTGACCACAGCAACACCTGCTGCTGAGTTAAGGCTATTGGGGGCAATGCTGGTAATGGTCGCATTGGCGGCCATGGTCAGCTCGCCATGGGCGGTGGTGATCCAGTCACCGGCGCTGTTGTAGCCTCGCACCTGATACAGTACCTCCAGAGCATTGGAGCTTAGGCCGGTGCGGGTCACCTCGATACTGGTGCCCTGCCATTCTGCGCTTAGTGCCACAAGCTCTGGTAATAGGCCTTTTTCTACTTTTATACGCACAGGGTTAATGCCCAACATATAGGCATTGTCACCGTCGTACATGCTGAAGTTGGAGATATGAAAGGAGCCGCGGCTGTCCCAGCTGTCGTAGCCGGTAATAAAGTTCTCGGTGGCAGCGGTGGCATCCAGGTCATTAATCTGCAGCAGTTCAGAGGAGTTGCCTGTAGCTATATTGTATTCATGGATGGCATTGGGTTGGCCGCCATCGCTAAGGCCTATATAGATTTTTTCTTCGTCGGCACTCAGTTGAAAGACCCAGGTTTTTAGGCTGCTGGAGAAACTGGGTCTGCCCAGAAAGGTCCAGCTGGCAGCAGCATCATTAAAGCGGTAGATATTGCCCTGATCGTCGCTGACATAGAGGTTTTCCCGGCGGCGGTCCCACTGCCCCACTTCCATGGCGTTGGGGCCCTGCAATGCAAAGCTCGGTAGTTCGCCAAAGCCCGTCTGGGGGTCGTAGTACCAAACATGGTTAAAGGTGCTGGCTGATTCGCCTTGGTTCCACTGGTTTCTGGAGGAGCCGCCAGTGATATACACACGCCCGCGGGAGTCCACCCACATAAAGCGGTTGCTGTAAAAGTAGCCGGTCCAGGCGCTGGGCTTGCCAAGCACTGTGGTGGTGCCTGTGGCTATATCGTATCGCACCAGTTTATTTTCTGGGATGCTCATGCCGTACAGCAGGTTGTTTACCAGGTCTTTTTGAATGGTAACAATCTGCATTGTCTGGGCACCTACGCCATTGGGCTCTGTGGCGCTGAGGTCGGTAAAGCTATTGTCCGCTGGTTGGTAGCCATACCAGTGAAAGCCTCTGGTATTTAGAAAACTATTGTTCATATCTGAGGAATCGAGGGTCGCCACGTAGACGGTGCCATTGTGATGGACGGGCCGCGTATGGAACTTCTCGGCGCTCTCACCGGCCTGCCAGTTGTTGGCGGCTTCGGATGCTGATTTGGCATCGCCCACCCAGCGCAATGTGTCATCGTGCTGGTACATGCGGTAGAGCATTGAGTTGGTCTGATGGTCGTGACCGGAGATATAGATCTCACCTTCGACATCGGAGCCCACGGCCAACCAGCTTTGGTCGGGGCGCGAGCCATCTGGGGCATCGGGCATTTGCCAGATATGTACACCGTCTATATTGCCGTCTCTGGCACTGTCATAGGGGACGGTAATTACCTCTGGTTCTGTGGTTTCCGTCTCTGGTTCAGTCTCTGTCTCTGGTTGCGTCCCAGTCTCTGGTTGCCCCTCAGTCTCTGGTTGTGTCCCAGTCTATGGTTGCGCCTCAGTCTCTGGTTCCGTCCCAGTCTCCGGCTGCTGACTGCTGAGCTGATCTGATAAGGACTCTTCCGGCGCATCTGGCCCGCTGGAGCCGCCGCCACAGGCACTGACCAGGCTAATAATTGCTATAAGGACAAAATGTTTGGTCCAATGTGCGCAGCGCACGGACAGGGGTGTAACGCCTTCAAATGGCATATTGTTACTCTCTTGGGGATAGAATTGGTTTTACTTATTATCGGGAAATAACGGTTATTCGTATCGCAATTTCTGGGTTGTGCTCGGCTGGAGCTATCATGCCCTAAAGGGCCGTAGAGCTACAGCCCACCTAGCCCGGCAGCAGCCCCTTTTGTCGCATTGAGCGCGGTGTTATATCGTTTCAATACCTTCACCGCACTTACTGTTACATGTAGGCGTTAGAGGTATCCGTATGATCCGTCACATCCCGCACGCCTTTTAGCTCGGGGATCTTTTCCATTAGGGTTTTCTCGACCCCCTCTTTCAGGGTCAGCGATACTGCCGAGCAACCCTGACAGCCACCGCCAAACTCCAACACTGCAATGCCCTCTACTATTTCAGACAGGGACACAACGCCACCGTGGGAGGCTAGACCTGGGTTAATATCGTTGTACAGCAGGTAGTTGACCTTATCTTCCATGGGGCTGTCGTCGGTTACATTGGGCAGTCTTGAGTTGGGGGCGCGTATGGTCAGCTGGCCGCCAAACTTATCCTCGGCAAAATCTACCTTGGCTTCCTCTAGGAATGGAATGCTGCGCTGCTCGAAGTAGGCATTAAAAGCCTCGTACTCCACCACCACATCTTCTTCGTTGTGCTCGCCGGGGCGGCTGTAAGCAATGCAGGTTTCAGCTTTGGGTGTGCCTGGGTCGCTGACAAACATGCGCACGCCTATGCCTTCGCAGTTTTGTTTTTCCAGCAGACCGGCT
>Ga0206131_10004543_pt1 | contig 15138 bp, 20 predicted proteins | sample Helgoland_Spring_FD_148636 | JGI IMG/M metagenome (GOLD analysis project Ga0206131, IMG submission 148636) | Pelagic subsurface seawater microbial communities from Kabeltonne, Helgoland, North Sea - Helgoland_Spring_Bloom_20160517_1 | ecosystem: Environmental > Aquatic > Marine > Epipelagic ...
AAAAGAACTTGAAGATTATGCCCGTAAACATGGCGGCATTGATAAGATGGACTTTATAAAAGCTGCTATGATGATGAAGAAAGGTCAAACAGCACAACTGAAGAAGTTTGTTGATGACTTAGATACAGAGCCACGTGAAAAAATTCTTTCTTTATTAGATAAAGATGCAGACCGCCGTAAAGAATACAAAGCGGTTCAGAAAAAAATGCGCGAAGAAGTTGAACTTGAAGAAGCAAAGAAAACTATTTCACAAAAAACAATTACAAGAGCTCTTCAAGGTATGAAGGTTAAACCGAAAGGTGAAGTTTCCTTAAAAAAAGCTCCTTGGGATAAAAAAGAAGAAACTGAGATTGATGAGGAATTAAACGAAAAATTTAAAACTGGTATGGTAAAACTTAAGGACGGTTCTTCTGTTATTTTAAAAAAGCAAGATACCGATCTTTTAAACCAAATGTTCAAAGATCTTTCTTCCGCAAACCGTAAAAAAATGCAAAATACTGCAATGGCAGACAAAGTAGGGTTTGAAGAAATTCTTGGTTTTGCAAGAGAAGCAATGTAATATGGCTTGGGTAGTAGTTCCAGGATCAAATAATATATGGGAATATGATAATGCCGCATCTGCCGCGGATACATATTTAGATGCGAATGGAACTACAGCAGCTGGTGTTCGAACATTCACAACTCCTCTTGGAAACGTACAAAGAACGTATGTTAAAGTTAGAAAAGCTGGAGAAACTATTGAGCGCGGCGAATTATCTAAAAACTATTACGATGCTAAAGTATAAATAAGAGATACAAAGAGGAGTTATATACATGAAGTTAATTACTGAAGTATTCAACGAAGATTGCGAGGTTGTCACAGAAGCAACTGAAAACGGTAAGAAGAATTACTTCATTGAAGGTATCTTCATGCAAGGCGATATGAAAAATCGTAACGGTCGCATATATCCTTCTGCCATTCTTGAAAAAGAAATGAATAGGTACCAAAAAACGTTTATTGAGACAAAAAGAGCTCTTGGCGAATTGGGGCATCCTGACGGTCCGCAAATTAACGGTGATAGAGTTTCACATCTTATTACTGAAATGAAGCAAGAAGGATCAAACTTTATTGGAAAGGCAAAAATTTTGTCAACTCCAATGGGCGAAATTGTCAAAACTTTCGTAGACGAAGGTGTAAGGGTTGGCGTTTCCACTCGCGGTCTAGGTTCTGTGAAACCTACTAAAGACGGCGTAATGGAAGTGCAAGACGACTTTCATTTAGCAACTGTTGATATTGTGACAGATCCATCTGGGCCTGATTGTTTTGTAAATGGCATAATGGAAAACACGGAATATTATTATGATATTGCCGCTGGAACTTGGCGTCAACACGCTGTTCAACAGGTTGTTGAGGAGATAGTTCAAGAAGTGAAAAGGGAATATAAGAAAACTGTTAGAGTAATTGACGAATCACACGCGGCAAAGCTCTTTGAGAAATTCCTTACTTCTCTGAAAAATTAAAAATTATAAATATGGATTATAATATAACACGAATCCAATTAAGAGGAGAGTAAATATGTCAGAATTAGAAGAAAAATTCGTTGCTGACGACGGCGTTTCCGAGGTTCCAGAACCAACGGTAGCGGCAGGCGGCGAAATTAAAAAGAAAAAAGCTGATGTTAAAAAGAAAGTAGATCCTAAAGCGGATACTGTAGAAACGCCACCTATGTCAGAAGAAGCTGACGACGTTGATGCAGAAGAAGTCGTAGAAACTACAGATGTTGTAGAAGAAGTTGTATCTGTTGAAGAGTCTATTGCTTCAATGTTTGAAGGTACAGATCTTTCTGAAGAATTCAAATCTAAAGTATCATTAGTTTTTGAAACAGCTGTCAGAGAAGCAACAAACACAAAAGTAAACGAAGCTGTTACAGCTCTTGAAGAAGAGTTTGATAACAAGCTAGTTGAAACTGTTAATGAAGCTATAGAAGAAATTACCGAAAACCTAGACTCGTATCTCGACTATGTTGTTGAACAGTGGATGGAAGAAAATAAAGTGGCTGTAGAGTCTGGCATTAAAGTAGAAATGGCAGAATCATTAATGGACGGCCTAAGAGATATTTTCTCCAGTCACAACATCGATATTGATGAAGAAACGGTTGATGTGGTTGCTGGGTTAGAAGAACAAGTTGATGAACTTCAAAAACAAACAAACGAAACCATCAACGAAAATATTTCCCTTGCAAAGGAAATAGCCAGTCTCAAAGCTGAAAAAGTTTTTGATGATATTTCAGAAGGACTTACTGTCTCTCAGAAAGAAAGATTAAAATCTTTGTCAGAAAAGCTTGATTATGACGACATTCAAGCATATGAGACAGACCTTGGTACCCTTAAGGAATCGTTCTTTAAAACTAAAAAGGCACAGGTAATAAGCGAAGAAACAGAAGACGAAGTTCTTACTGAAGAAACTGAAACGAAAAAACCAGTTTCTCAATATTCTTCGGTTTCTGCAATCGTTGAAGCCATCAATAGTAAACAAAAGTGAAAATAAACAAATTATAAATACCACTATAGTTAAAACAAACAGGGATAGGAGTGACAAAAATGAGTCAATCTAGCAGAACATTAGTTGAAAAGTGGGGACCTCTTCTTGAGCACTCATCTTTCGCAGCAATCAAAGACGAGCACAGAAAAGCAGTAACTGCTACTCTTCTCGAAAACACAGAAAAGGCACTTGTAGAAAGTGGTGATCAGTCAATTAATATGACTTCGCTTTTACAAGAAGCTCCAACAAACGCAGCTGGAACTGGCGGATTTGGTTCCGGTGCTGCAACTCCAACAGCAGGTTATGACCCAGTTCTAATCAGCTTGGTTCGCCGTTCTATGCCAAACTTGATGGCATATGACATTGCTGGTGTACAGCCAATGACAGGTCCAACAGGTCTTATCTTTGCAATGCGTTCTAACTTGAATGCAATGTCAGGTAACACTGCACAGGAAGCTTTCTATAACGAAGCTGACACAGATTTCTCAGGTACTGGTACACACGGTCCTGCTGCAACTGGTGCAGGCGCAACAGCACCAGCTGGTACAGGTCTTGCAACTGGCGATGCTGAAGCTCTTGGCGACGGTAACGGAACAAACTTCGCAGAAATGGCACTTGCTATTGAAAAAGTAACTGTTGCTGCGAAAAGCAGAGCGTTGAAAGCAGAATACACAACTGAGCTTGCTCAGGATCTTCGCGCTGTTCACGGTCTCGATGCAGAAACAGAACTCGCAAACATTCTTCAGTCTGAAATCCTTGCGGAAATCAACCGTGAAGTTGTTCGTACAATCTATAACACTGCTGTAACAGGTGCTGCGGCAACTGCATCAGCCGGTGTATTCGATCTTGATGTTGACGCAAACGGCCGGTGGTCAGTTGAGAAATTCAAAGGATTGATGTTCCAAGTTGAAATCGAAGCCAACGCGATTGCAAAAGCAACTCGTCGCGGTAAAGGTAACATCGTTATCTGTTCTTCCGATGTTGCATCGGCACTTCAGATGTCTGGTGTTCTTGATTATACTCCAGCTCTTAACAGCAACGCGCTTAACGTTGATGATACAGGCAATACATTCGCAGGTATCTTGAACGGTCGTTATAGAGTATATATCGATCCATACGCAGGTAGCAACTATATGGTTGTAGGTTATAAAGGTTCTTCTGCATTCGACGCAGGTCTCTTCTATTGCCCATATGTACCATTGCAAATGTACCGTGCAGTTGGTGAAAACAGCTTCCAGCCAAAAATCGGGTTCAAAACTCGTTACGGCATGGTTGCTAACCCATTTGCACATGGCGGATCACGTAGCGAAGGTGCTCTTACAGATAATAGCAACGTTTACTACCGCAGAGTTCGCGTAAGCAACTTGTTCTAATAAAAAAAAGAAGAGGGGATAAAACCCCTCCTCACACGCTCTTTAATGAGTATTTGGGAGATCTTCGGATCTCCCTTTTTTTATTTGTAACTTTATTCTTAACCGCTGTTAGTAATTATATCAGCCCTAGTTTGACCTCTATTTAAAAAATACGGATCTAAATTTAGTTTTTCTGCAAGGTCGACTGCTTGCTTTTTAGTAACACAGGTTGTTATAGCTTTGCCACCTAAAATTATTTGCCATATTTTCTCGCCACGAGTAGAACTACGTTTTGTTTCTAATACAGTAAAATCGTTTGTTTTTTTGCGATCCATTGTTTTTTCTTTCCTGTTTCTTAAAGATTAAATCTGTTTCCAGGCCTATAAAAGTTTTTTTGATTGTGAATGCGGCCTAACAGCTCATTTATTTCTCTTAACTTGGCTTCAATCGATTGAACACGGTGCGTTTCCTTTTCCTTAAGAATGTTTAAATTGCGCATTTGAACCCTTAAAGACTTTTCAATTAGTTCAATATCTTTTACAGATAAATTAAATTGCGTATTTGGTTTCATTTTAATATATTTACAATCTTATTCATTCTTTATGTTTCTTTATTTTCAATTCTGTTTGAAATTGGCGCCATCACGGCTTCTGCAAACCCCATGAATTCTTCATTACGAGCAGCTTCTTCCATAATACTTGACGCATGAAAAATGCGCGCTAATTTATTAAAGTCTTTCTTTGGGACATTTACATTTTCAAGAATAGCTTCAGCAATTTCTTTTTGTAAATCCTTTTCTGCAGAAATTCGAGTCATTGAGTCTGACATTTCTCGCAAAGCATTTTGAATAACTTTTCGATCATGATCTGTAATTGTTGAAGGGAGTGCCTGCGGTGTTTGTATATTCATAATGTTCCTTCTTCTCTCATTTGTTTTCTTATTTTAGTTGCGCTTATATTATGTATTTTATCACCAAGATCGTGTTCTGTCAAGGTATATCCTACGCCACGTCCATAACTGATGTCTACAATATTTGGTACTTGCATTATAACATATTCTGTGCCTCTTGTAAATCCTGCTGAATGTAAAGCGTCTTCAATACCGTCTACTACATAATCATAACTAAAAGGATTATCGTCCTGTGCAACTGTTCGCCCAGCACCAGCATCCTGCCCAACAATGAAACTTACGTTACGAACCATAATACATACTTGCCCAGTTTCTGCATATGCTCGTTTGAATAATTCAGTATGACCGTCATGCCACGGCTGCCACCTCCCAAGTAGCATAGTAGTTGGTTTTTGTAAATCAAACATTATTTTCTTTCCATTGCTGATATCTTTTTACAGCAAGCATTAGTGTATTATGGGTATCTGTAAACCATTCCTTAACATGGTAATCTACTTGATTAGGCTTTTCAAAAATACCGTTGGTATCTTTAAATTTACTTTCTTTAATAGTATCCATCCATACTGTAAAATCAGGTTCAAAAGCGGCGCGCGCGGCTTCTGTGGGGCATACAAAATCCGTAACCGCAATCTTATTAGCCATCACAACACCATCAGATAAGTGTTTCATGCGAACTGCTTGGCGTATTCTTCCAGATAAACTAAAGTCCCAATCGTTATAATGTGAGCGAATATCATCTGCATTAATATGCACACCGCCTATCAGTTCTGCAAATGGTTTTGCTAATGTAGATTTACCACTTCCAGGAAGCCCAAAAATTAGTATTTTCATTAATTAACCCTTATATTCCTTTAAAACACCAAGAACGTTTGTAATTAAAAATATTGTTGCATGCGCAAACATAATACCAGACATAACTTCATATCCTAAAATATATGTCTGATAAGAAGATGTTAAATATAACAAAGCTACTAATATGGAAATGCTATGATTGAGATCTGCATCTTTATTTCCAATATTTTTTTCAATAAATCCGGAAAATAAACTTGCCGCCGCAACAGATTGCATAAATGCCATATAACACATCAGTGCCATAACTGGATACATTGCCCAGATTACACCTTGTGATGAAGCAAATAAAGCAGCTGCTTGTACCAGCGCGTTTATGGTAGCGGAATATGGGTTACTTGAAAACAACGAACCACCTTTTTTGTTTATTATGTGTTTAATACAGTTTTTAATGCTGTTACTAATTCCATCATCATAACATCTGTATGATAAGGAGTTGGCGCAATTCTCAATCTTTCGGTACCAGCTTCAACTGTAGGACTGTTAATTGCTTGGATGTATATACCATATTCGTTAAGAAGTCTATCACTTGCTTCTTTTGCCTTAAATGCGTCATTTACCATAATTGGAATAATATGAGTGCATGCGTTTGGATGAATTGGTATATTACGCGCTAATAGCATACGCTTTAGTTTTTTTGTTTTTGATTGGTGCTCATCTCTAAGCGATTGATGATCTTTTACGTAATTTATGGAGGCGAGAGCCCCAGCACATAGTACAGGTGACATGCTTGTAGTGAATATAAATCCACTTGCCACCGATCTAATAGCATCAATAATTTCTTTATTCGCGGCAATGTATCCTCCTTGAACTCCGAATGCTTTTCCAAGAGTTCCGTTAATAATGTCAATATCATCTGCCCACAAATTGAGCTCTTCGCACAATCCACCACCGTGTTTGCCGTATAGTCCTACAGCATGTACTTCATCAATATATGTTAATGCATTGTATTTTTTTGCCAAAGCAACGATATCTTTTATTGGAGATACATCACCGTCCATACTATAGACAGATTCAAAAACAATTATAGGATTTAATTTTTCTTTTTTTGTAAGTTTTAGCTGTGTTTCTAAATCTTCCATGTTGTTATGCTGAAAGATTTTCTTTTCGGATTTTGCGTGTTTAATACCCATGATTAAAGACGCGTGGTTTTTATTATCTGAAATAAAACAAACGTTCGGTATGATACGCGATAAAGCTATTAACGACCATTCGTTTGCGACGTATGCACTCGTAAATAATAATGCCCCGTCTCTATCGTGTAAAGAAGCCAAATCACGCTCAAGGGTTACGTGATAGTGAGACGTCCCTCCAATATTTCGTGTACCACCAGAACCAGCGCCGGTTTGATCTAATGCTGTATGCATAGAATCAATAACGTGCTTATTTTGACCCATACCTAAATAGTCATTGGAACACCAATTAATTATATTTTTAGGAGCATATTTACCATACCATACTGAACGTGGGAATTTGCCTCTTTCTCTTAATATATCGTTAAAAACTCTATAACGACCATCATCTTTAAAGTCTTTAATTGTGTTTTTAAAATATTCAGAATAATTCATAGTTATGCTTCCACCAACAAATATTAAATAGCTATTATATATTGTATTTATTTAGTATTTATTCAATGGATCTATAAGAATAAGTAGGAGTCCAAACCAGACTCCCCAAAAGATTATTTTTTTAATTTTCATTATACTGTCTCCGCCATTTCTATAGCAAGGCTAAGTGCGTCAACTTTACGTTTTGCATTTCCACCGAACCAAGCAGACGCCATTCGTGTATCTGCTGAACGACCTAGCTTGTGGTCTGTCATATAAGTAACCGCGTTATACGCATTCCACCAAGTACCTGGTGCAAAATGATCGCCTGGCTGATTTTCAACGATATCCATTGCTTCTTTTGCGTTGCGTGCAAGCTCTTCTTTTTCTTTTGTTGATTTGCCAAAAACAACTCCAAAGAACTGAGTAAGTTGATTATCGGTATAACGTTTTGAGCCAAGGAACTCCGCAGCTTCTTTAAACTTTTCAACTTTGTTATGACCAAGGCCAAGAATTTCTTTGACACTATCAGGATTAAATACTGAACGATGATTAACGCGAACAGATGGCTGACCAACTTCGTTTAACGCAACAGACAAGGTGTTATTGCAAACAACACGTTCCATTACGAATTTAATATCAATGGACTTTCCATACATATGGGGGTTTGAAAATAAAAGATAACCTTTTACTTCGTCTCCTCCAAACAGAGAAAAGCCATCTTTTACGTCAGCCAAAGCCCAAACCAACCGGCCGTCTTTTAAAGAACCGGCCGTATCCATTTGCATGTCTCCTGCAGAAACAAAATCATTAAAAAATTCAAATGCGTCAGCGTTTTGTACCGGGTTCCAGCCAGCGCCAACTTGTGTAAGTACTTTACCATCCGTTGAACGAATGAGTGCCTTTTGACCAGTTGGTACGTTATCACCATTCCAACGCGCAAAACATTCTGATTCTTCAACTTCCCAGTTAAGACCAGCTGCATCCATCATTTCTAATGGTGTCATATCGTCAGATACTGGTGTGCCAAGACCGTGCCAAGGTAGACCTTTGCTTGCGCGATACGCCATTTGTGCTTCGCCGTTAACCATTTCAAGTTCGTGTGCCATGATATATATCCTAGTTTGGTTTCATTTGATATAATTATTATATCTGATTCTATCCGGAATGTCAATAGTTAATTTCGTTTAATTTAGCCATAGACATTTCAATTTTAGCAAATTTTTCGGAGTCACGAAGAGCTTTAAAGTATTGATCTGCTTGGCGGTGTGTAAATCCAGATGCCCATTCAACCAATTCTTTAGATCCATTCTTCCAAACATATGCTTTTACAGTATAAGATTCCATTGTGATTCCTTTTCATTTGTTAATATCAATATAACTGATTCTAAACGAAATGTCAATGGTTAATTTGATTTAATTTTATTTTTATCTATCATAGTCATTTTAAGATGGCCTCTTATTTGTTTAACTCATATACAGTATAGTACCGAAGTGCAGGGTTGTCAACCCCCTAATTGCCTATGCCGCCAAACTCAATGGCGACACTTCCTTGGCCAGTCCTTCAAGGAATTCACGATAGTCATCGCTCTCCTCTGCCAACTCGTCCTGCCACTCATCATAGGTGCGGTACGCTGTTGGATACTCTTTTTGGCTTAGGTCATTAGTACCGAACATAGCCATTACGAATGCAAGCGCATCCTGGACACGATCCAAGTCGCTTACGATGTAATCGCTCCCACCTTTCATCTTCCAGTAAGCATTACCACTGGAGAACTTACCGTCCTCACAGTGAGCGCCATAGTTTTCTAAGTACTGAGTTGATATAACGAATTTCATGATATATTCCTTTTCATTTGTTAATATCAATATAACTGATTCTAAACGAAATGTCAATAGATAAAATCAAAAAAATTAGTGTAGCTCAGTAGAATACATGTGCATAGAGTCTATCATTCCGTGTGTATATTTTTCATGGCCGTTTTTTATAAGATCAATAACATCAACATATTTGTTATTGGTTTTTATTTCAATAATTTTCCAAGTATCTTTTTTTTCACCAGCGTAATCGTCTATAAATTCTTTAGCGTCTTCTTTAGTGTTAAAACTAAAGGCTTTTGATATACCAAATATATCTGTTTTTGCAAAAACACCGTGATTTTTAAAGGCACCTAAAAAAACCCCGAGCTCTTCTTCGGCTACTATATATCGCATTAAAATTTATTTTCTCCTACTATAAAATTAAGCAGCAAATTCAAACCATTCTGGTATTTCTCTTTTAGTCCAAGCCATTTTAAAACGATGCTGTTTTGTTTGGTAAAATTTTCTATAAGAACCCACAATGTTATTTGGATCCATGCATTCAGGATTTGCTTTCATAGCTAACGGCTGTGGTGTCAAATGACCAATTGGTATGTTCTTAGGTAAAGAACGTAGCTCTTCACGAAGTAATTTATCAGTTGCGTGTATTTTTCCGTAACGATATTTATATTCATCACAAAGTGCAGCAAAATGTACCCAATGCCAATTATAATTGTTATTAGATTCAGCGGTCCATACGGTACATGGATGGTACATATGAACAGCCTTGTAGAAGAAGTTTTCACGGCTGTCAGGAAGCTTCCAGTACTTAACTACAGTCTTGCCTGATTTTGATCGACGGCGTTCTAGCTCCCCGTCTAGCATTCTGTGGGTCGTTGAAAGCATTTGTGCTGATTCAACAATCATTTTAACAATATGCTTATCGCACTGCAATTGTGCAGATTTTACTGGCGATTTATCAAGAATGAATAAGTTCATAGTATGTTTGTCCTACTCCTAAAATTCCTAGTTCTACTGATTTTATATGATTGCATTTATATTTCATTCTTTTCATACAAGTACATGCAAACCCGGTTTCGTGCATTATTACTTCGCAGCCTTTAAAGGTCCACGCAGTTCCATTAAAAGCATGCCCAACGGTATTAATAAATTTAGATTTAAAATACTTCATTTATGCCATTGCCTTTTCATGCCAAGCTGGATTTTTATCTTTAAGGATAGCTATCGGAGCCATTCCAAAAAGATAAGCATTTGCATAATCCTCAACAGTATGGTTTTTAATAAGCTCTTTCAGGAATTTTGCTTTAGTGATTGGACCTTTATGCTTGAAGCGCGCAATAAAAAGATCTTTACCTTTGCCGATGCGTGTAGGATGAACTCCTGGCTTATCTTCATATGTTGGACGACCTTCATATTCACCGGTGTATGTAAGGTATCCGCCGTAGTAGTTGAAGTCTTCTTTGTTGAACTTTGTCATAATCTATTCCTTTTCATTTGTTAATATCAATATAACTGATTCTAAACGAAATGTCAATAGTTAATTACCTTAAACACCTTTTATTTCTTTATATTTTTTACGAACTGCGAGAAAATGCGATAAGTAATCAAAAGTATTAATCTTAAAAACTTGAGATTCCGAGCCGTCAACCGCGATTAGGATCACGGCCTGTTTGATTGGAATTCCTGTGCGTTCAAAAAACGCAGCCGCATAAAAAGAGGCCTGAATAAAATATGATTGGATCCATTCTTCTTTCTTAGGTTTGCGAGAAGTTTTAAAGTCGATAATTGATAGCTCGCCATCATACTCTGCAATGCAGTCAACCTGACCTGCACATTTCAGTTTATCACTATAAAGAAATTCTTCTTGCATCCATACGTTGTCTATGCGATTGTCGATAACTTTGCGAAGATCGTTGAATGTGTTCAAATTGGCAGGCATGTGTTTGCCTTTCCAATCTTCTTTATTGTTTAGGTAATCTTCTGCAAGTGTGTGAACAGCCGTTCCTCGCCCAGCAGCCTGACGAGAAATTTTGTTTGCTTCTTCTTCGCCAACACGAGCTCGCCAAGCCAAAATTCCTTCTTTACTTAAGATACCTAATACCGTTGTAATAGATGGATACGCATTACCATCAGGTGTAAAATATTTACGGCCTGTTTCACTAGTCTTGCGAGTGAGTTTTGGGAGCACTAAACCGTGCTCTACGTGATTAAACATTTTTGATTCCTTTAATATTTGTTTTATTATATACTAATATTAAAAAATGTCAATAGTTTTTAACCTCTTCGTCGTATACGAGGTCTTGGGTACACTCTTTTTCCATAATGAACAGGGTCGTCATCAACTGTTCTCGGTCTAAAGTTTTTTCGAGGATATGTTCCACCGTTGACCGGTCTCTGATTGATCCATCTCGCAAACTTGTTTGGGGCCCCTTGCATGCTTTGCACGTCCATTGCGTTATCTGTGCCAGTATCACCCATTTGATTTTTGTTACAAAAATCTACGAGCCACTGAGTCGCTTCTGTCTGAGTCATATTTGGCCAATGTTCAGCAAGACATGCTAATATGCCGCATACCTGAGGACAAGCCATACTCGTCCCTTGATATTTTCCAAGATAATAAGTATTTGTTGGATCCCTTGCGTCATAAATTGTTGAGCCTGCGGTTCCAGAAACGGTGTGAAGAGCACTCTGTATCGCTGTACCTGCTGCAAAAATATCAACTTGACTACCGCAGTTACTAAAACTACCTTTATAATCTTCTACATTAATTCCTACAGCACCTACGGTTAAATTTGAATTAATACCAGCACCGCCACCAGTTCCTCTGTGCAACCACCATGAAAAGTTGCTACCGTTGTATGTTGCTAAAAATGAATTATCATAGTCTTGATCGCCAGGGTTAACTATCTTCCATGATTCGTTACCTGCCGCTGACATCGTTAATATGCCGTCACTTATTGCATCTTCAAAATCTGAAATTGACGATGTAAAGTAATAAGGCTGCGGTCCAGGAGAGTCATCATTTGTATAAAAACCTCTTGCTTGAAGTTCCGCGGTAGTTAATGACCTGCCTGGTGCAAACGTGGTACCCCTGTATGTTACTGACGTGACAGGCCCAAATAGACCAGAGTTAAATGAAAGCTTATTACCATAACTATGATTTGTGACGGTTGGGTTTTTTCTGCCAGTCACCGGATTGATTGGTTTGTTGTTATGCCAAGTTCTTACATAATCCCAATAAGTAGAAGAGTCTAAACCCAACGAACCCCAGCTAGGATTTGTTGGGTACACGCTTATATTATATATGTTAGCATCTCTTGCCCATCCTTGAGTATTTCCAGCAACAGTTCCACCGACGTGGACTCCATGATCGTTATCGGTAGTCCTTGCAGCGTTACTACCATCAGCATACGGTGTATAAGTGTATGTACCAGTTCCAAACCCTATGTTGTTTTGAAACCAGTTATATTGATTAATTCTCGATCCGCCAGAGCCATCTGAGTTAACAGCAAATTCAGGATGGTTTGGATCTATATGACCATCAAAAATAACCACATCAACATTTCTTCCAGATGCCGTTACGATCAAATCAGATATTAATTCGGATGTACCGTTATCGCCCCAGTTGGCGCGGCTTGATGTTTCTGATTGTCGCAATAGACCCCAATTTAAATCAGTTAAAGAAGTGTATGGAGGTCCACCTGCCGCCCAATCTTTAGCAAATATACCATCCTCTATCTTATACCCGGAAGGCTGAATGGTAAGATTTATAAGTTCTGCTAGATCGACTCCACGAACCCTATCGTCATTTTTTACCGCTTCGGCTTCTTCGTCAGTTAACATGTAATGAGTATTGCGACTTATAAGTCTCTTTTTTTCAACAGTAACTTCCCTGTCAGGAATGTATAAGCTACCACCAGGAGTTTCCATATCATCATAAAAATCGTCTAGATCCTCGTGATTATAAAGAGTAACTATCCATTCTCTTAACATTTATTATACCTCTAATTGAAGAGCAGTAACAGTTACTTGGACAGCTCCACTCGATCCTGATTTATTTGTAATCGTCATTGGTATATTTGTTGTTGCTGGAACTTCGCCGTTGTATCCAAATACTGCTGGTGAAATAACAACGGTTTCAGCGCCATTCGTTATAACTTCTAAGATTACTCCTGCATCTGGATCTGGATCCGTAAACTCGTTTCTACTTGCATCAGCAGTTCTTGTGGCGGCATTAATATACAATCTGACCCAAGCCGCTCTATTAGTTGTGATTGCGTAGACTGCATAACCTTTGAACCCTGTTAAGTTTATATTTTCAGTTGCATTGTGTGCCAAAGAAGAGGTAGTTGCTACCAGATTAGTTCTTGAAGCAAGGCCGGTGCCACCGCCACCGCCGCCGGCCGGTCCTTGAGTACCTTGTTCGCCAGTAGTACCTTGAGTACCAACACCGCCACTTCCTCCTATCAGGTAATTGTTGTTATCAAATGAAGATTTCCAAGTAGTAATTTGAGTGTCTGGGTTATTGTAAAATCTGCCAGGTTCTGCAATGTCATTAAACGATGCAGCTCCCACTAACTCTTGATAATACGGCGGGCTTACTTGTGAGCCATAAACTTTACCAGATACAACATCATAAACAACATTGTCTGTGGATGAAACACCACTAAAATTACCGCTAAATCTCGCATCCCCTTGGCTATAAGCCATGTAACCGTAAGCTTTAGGACCTCTAAATTTTTCGAGAACTGGATCGCCGTTACTATCAACGAATGTTGCATCCGTTAAATCAATAGTGAGAGTTGAAGCTGCGCTCAATGTTGCGCTACCAAACGGAGAAGTCTTTACAATTATTGTATCGCCTTGCCTATCCACGTCGACGATCGTAGAACCAAGCGTAGACCACACACCAGTAGTAGGTACCGCAGTGGAACCGTTAGCTATAATGACGTTTTCGCCGGGTTGAGCATTATATGCAACACCCCATGTACGCCCGCCTTCAGTACCGCCACCGGTTCTAAATGCCGTTAGTGTATGTTCCCTGTAACCTGCTTGCCCAAAAGTTCCTTCTGTCGTGAATGCAAGAACAATGCCAATCGTATCGTTATCGTATTGGCCACTTCTTAAAGTGGATGTTAAGGTGTAGTATGAATACTTAAGATCCGAAACAAAACCAACGGCAGTGCCAGTGTTGTTTAACCCAACTATTTCATTGTTTATGGAGTCAAACTGCCATTGCGATGCTGTAACGTCTGACGCATTTGCTGGGTAATTGGTTCCTGAATTGTGTGAGAACCTATACCAACTATTAAAAATTTGCTGGCTAGTCGGCGGAGGCGGCCCTGGTGTCGTAAAGTAAGCACCTACTTGGTTTTCTGCAGTCACTATAATTGGTTCTATGTTAACTAAATCGTCAAACTCAGCGTTGTTCGTATTATCTTTAGTATTATATAATACTTCACCTTCTTGACCTATAGGTAACGGATCTCCCCCACCTTCACCAGCAATACCTTGATTACCTTGAGCGCCTTGTGTTGAACCGGCCTGACCTTGGAGACCTTGGCCAGTAAGTCCTTGAGTACCTTGAATACCTTGACGACCTTGAATACCTTGACGACCTTGAATACCTTGAATACCTTGCGTACCCTGAGTACCAGCACCGGTGAACCCGCGGATACCTTGGAAACCCTGGCGGCCCATAAGGCCTTGAGGACCGCGTATACCTTGAGCTCCAGTAATACCTGTCCGTCCTTGCGTACCTTGGTTACCTTGTGCGCCACGACTACCTTGAATACCTTGGGCACCAGTAGTACCTTGGCGACCTTGTATACCTTGTGTACCTTGACGACCTTGAATACCTTGGCGCCCCTGAATACCTTGTCGGCCTTGAATACCCTGGATACCCTGGCGTCCTTGAATACCTTGAATACCCTGGCGTCCTTGAATACCCTGAATGCCCTGTATACCTTGAATACCTTGGATACCCTGCACACCTTGAATGCCCTGAATACCTTGAATACCCTGACGACCTTGAGTACCCTGTAGACCTTGAACACCTTGTACACCCTGGCTACCTTGTAGACCTTGAATACCTTGACGACCTTGAATGCCTTGTAAACCTTGGCGACCTTGAATGCCT
>Ga0206131_10004553_pt1 | contig 15108 bp, 11 predicted proteins | sample Helgoland_Spring_FD_148636 | JGI IMG/M metagenome (GOLD analysis project Ga0206131, IMG submission 148636) | Pelagic subsurface seawater microbial communities from Kabeltonne, Helgoland, North Sea - Helgoland_Spring_Bloom_20160517_1 | ecosystem: Environmental > Aquatic > Marine > Epipelagic ...
TTAATATTATGAAGAGAATGACGACCAGAAATGGAAGACAAAGAAGGTATTTCTCGGTGATGGTGGTGCTCGTGGTGACGTGCCTTCTCTGTCGCGGAGAGTTGCTTCGAAACGAGGAGGAAAAGGTGGTAAACATCATCGGCGCGAAATCGTCGGCAACTCGTCGTTCCTTACTCGCGAGCAGCGCTTTGATGACATCCGGGAACGGAATACACGACACGAATACCACGCGTTTTCCTTCGACCAAAAGAGTAAAACGAAGGCGGATGAGAGAATACGAAAACGACGACAACTACCGATGGGGCCCTGTCGCGAGAGAGCGCGATGATGAGAGAGATAAAGAAGGGAAATTGGAAGCTTTGAGGGAAGATATTCGCCTGGAGACGAAGAAGTTGGAAATCGCTCTGAAAGAAGAGCGAATACTGTTTTCCTCAAATGATGAAGAAGCGTGGAGAAAACAAAAGGAAACGAACCAACGAGATGAACAAGAAGTGCAAGAACATGGAGGAGGTATTGAAAAGTGGCCACTTTTGAAACAACACGAGGAAATGTTCGAGAGGTTCTGCGGCGGCGAGGGAAGCGAGAGCGGCGCTGGATCGATGCGAGAGGCGATGGGAAAGTTACGGAAACAGGCGGAGTCGTACGACGAATCAGATTCAAACGGGAACTTGGTGATATTTGAGGCGTATAATCCGTTCTGGAACGGGTTTGGGAATAACATGAGGCGATGGTTGAACTTATTTGTGGTGGCGTCCAGATTTGACTCGTTCGCTTCGTATTTCGATTTCGGCGCGTGCGGGATGGAGGAGTACGGGAGAAACGCGGAGAACGACGGCGTCGAAGGGAAAACGTTTTATCGACGCGGGAAAGATGGGCAATCTGCGTGTCAGTTTGACCCCGGGATGTTTTTCAAAGGCGACGGTTTCGATTGGCAGTGGACGCCGAAACGGGCGAATGAAAATCCAGAACGGTTAAGTCTGGCGAGCGTGACGAGAAACGCGACGATTTTGTGCGAAGAAGACGTGAGCGACGACGTGAGAGATTGTAAATTGTACGACGATAAGGATTTGGACCATCGACGAAGACTTTACGACAACGGTGACGACGCAACGTATGTGGTGAAACCGTTGGCGAGTTCTGGTCGAATGTCGAGAGAAGAGATTGATCGAGCGGAAGGCGCCGAGGCAAAAATTAAAGCCGCCAACGCCGATTGGCTCAGAGAGTGGTTCAAAGAGGAAGTCGCACGCGACGTGGATCGAAAAGGAGTTCGGGTGAAACTCACCATACACGACGTGTTTGTCATGCAACGCGAAGGAGAAGTACTTTTTAACGTCTATGGCATCGACGGGGACGAGCCTCCGCCAGATTTAGGCGACCCGGAGTTGCCGAAAGCGTGCTACAATCGACATTTTTTCCGGCCTCGAGAACACGTAAAAGAGGCGATCGAGGAGGTGTTTGAGAAATCTTCTTCAAACGGCGGCGGGGACATGAAAAAGTGGCGCTCGTGCGCGGCGATTCATTTAAGGACTGGGTTTGCCGATCACCAAGCGCAATGGGTGGCAAAGTATCGTATGCTCTCTGAAAACAAACGCAAGGAGTTGGAGGCAAAGTACCCGTGTCGTTCGACCGCCGGCGGGAGCGAGAGAACCGCCGAGCGATTCGTGGACGCTTTGGACGAAACCTTTCGCAAGTGCGAACCGGATTACTCAAACGAACGAATATGCACGCTGTGGCACCAGAAAAATGAAATCACGAAGCACGTGAATTTGGATATTGAAAACGAGAGCAACGTATTGAACGGGCGGCTGAAAACGTTCGATGTCGTTCAGGATTGTTGCGGCAGTTCCTTTCGCGAGCCGGACGTTGCGGACGCGATGGAACGTTGCGGATTTGTTCCGGAAGGGATGTATCCAGAGTTGGAAGTGAAGAAGAAAAATGATGATTTTTCGTCAACCAGTCCAGTGAGAGCAGCGCTTACCTGCGCGTTGCGCGCGTCCAAATTTCACTTAGAGTCTCTCGTCGAGGAGGACAACGACAATTCAGACGACGACGATTCAGACGACGAAGCGTTTGGCGTCTTCCTTTTAGGGGATTCGCCAACCTTCATCAAAGCCGTTCCAAAATTACCAAACATCGGTAAATATTTCGCGCATCAACAAGATCCAGACACAGTTGGCGTCACCATGGGAGATAGCGATTGTTCTGGAACCTCCTGCGTCGTTCGAAAAAAGGGCGAGAAACATTTGAGTTGGATGCGTTCCGTCGTCGACGCCTACGTCGCGAGTTTATGCGAGGTGACCGTACAGCTTCCCGGGAGTAGTTTTGCCAACGGCGCTATTCACCAACTTCGCGCGCCTGGAAGGAACCGAACGTCGTCGGCTTTTCTGTGGAGTGGCGAAGTCGTCTTGGGACAGCACTTAGCGACCCGAGACGAAACGACGAACGAGATTGCGAGAGAGACAAAAATCGGGTACGACGGGAACCTCGAAAATTACGTCGCGCTCGGCGCCGCGCATTGTAAAACAATAGATTGAGATTTAGAGAACTAATGAAAGTAGAGGTCAAATAGAAACATAACATAGCGTAAAAGTTAGATATATAATCATACAGATAGCAACAACAACATAAAAAAAAACCTTCCTCCTAATCGATTGATTCCAAATCGCGATACGCAAACTCCCCCGCATTCTCTTCGTCCAACTCCTCGTCCTCGATTCTTCGATCCGGCAGACGCCCGATGGTAAAATCGTGCACCATCCTTTTCGGCGGACGTTTCGTGCTTTTCACCATGTACATCTTCGCGTCGTCGTTTTCTTTACCTTTTCGACGAACGGCAACTAAAGGCATATCCATGGCTCGTTCCGCGAGAGATGATGGAGTCATCGCCAGCGGATTCGCTTCGTCTTCGTCGTCGTCTAAAACGAACGTTTTCAACGCCTCTTCCAATTTCAATCGGTCTTCCTCTCCGTCTTTGCTTCCCCCTCCTTTCTCGTCTAAAAAATACCTCGCGTTCTCCGGGTACGTCAAATACTTCTCCCCTTTCATCGTTTTCCCTCGCCTGTCTAACTCTTTAATGCGTTTCTGGACGTCTTTACCTCCGATTAAATCCGCGACTTGGTCTCCGCAATCGATTTCGGCGTAAATTTTCGCCAAAGCGTGTTCGATGTCCTCCAACTCCCTTATGTGTTTATTCCGTTCGGAAACTTCGGTTTTATACCCGTGGTGTTTCGATGAAGACGTGGACGCGTACTCCTCGTAATCGACTTGCAAGTGCGCGTACATCTTGGTCGTTTACGTCGTCGGTCAAAGTGATCAGAGAATTGGAGTTTCTTTTTGTGGCATTTTGAAAAAAAAGCGTTTTCGTATTTATTAGTACAAATTATACAATGTACATACTACGCGTAAGAAGAGTAATCTTTAATCTCTCTCTCTCTCTAATTTCCTCTCTACTTCCGCGACTGTTTCTACGATCCGTCTGGCTTTCAGTTCAACTTCCCCCCACTCTTCGAGCGGGTCGCTCAAACGCGTGATGGCGCCGCCGGCGCCGATTTTCATTTCGCCGTCTTTATACGTGACCGAACGAATGACCACGTTCGCGTCGAAGGCTTTGTTGCGACAGGACCAAAAGCCGACGCTCCCGGAGTACATCTCGCGGGGTTGTTCGTTTTCGAGTTCGTGTATGATTTGCGTGGTTCTGTATTTCGGCGCGCCAGTCATGGAGCCGGGAGGAAAGGCGAACTGAAACGCGCGAATGGGCGAAATCCTTTTGTCGTTGTCGTCGGCGTTGCCGTCTGCATGATTTTCACCAGAGGACGTCGACGGTAACGTCCCGACCACCGTCGAGACGAGTTGGTGTACCGTTCGATAACTCTCAATCTTTAACAAACCCGGTACTTTCACCGTGCCCACCTCACACGCCAAGGACAAATCGTTTCGCAAGAGATCCACAATCATCAAATTTTCCGCGTTGTCCTTCACGGACGTTTGTAAATCGCGCGCAGCTTTGACGTCTTCTGCACACCCGAGCGGTTCCACGCGCGCGATGGTTCCTTTAATAGGTTTCGCTTCCAAATTGCCATTTTGGTCGCACCGTAAAAATCGTTCGGGCGAGGCGCAGCACACGTACATGTCCGAAAAATGCGCCTTCTCTTCGCCCGCGCCGTTTGAAAAGTCAAAAAAAGCCGCATACGGCGCTGGATTGCGTTCGCGCAAAGCGTAATACAACTCTCGATACAGGTGACGGGTTTGTTTGTATGCACCCACATCTCTGCGCGTTAACGCATTCGTCAGACAAACTTCGTACGTGTGTCCGTCTAAAATGCGTTCTTGCGACGTTTTAATTTTCTCCATGTACTCCTCTTTATCGTCGCGCCATTTGAATCCAATAGACTCTGCTAACTGCGTGCAGTTTTGAGTCACCACCGTCTTTTTCGGCATCTCGTCGGCGACGTGTTTCACTTTATTCAGAAGGCTCCGATTAATATCTAGAGTTGTGGTCGCGAGCCATTCCAACGCCTCGAAGAGATCCTCCGTTTCCGGTCCATCTTCGGTGAGCGTCATCGCGTACACCATCTTCTTCTCGTGGTCGACGACAACCGCTTGGTCTACGAAATATAACGCCGCTTTCACCATAGTATTACTATTACTCGACGAGTCGTTTGCAAAGAAAATGGGCGAATCGCACTCCTCGCGCGTTTCGTACGACAGCGAACCAACGAAGCCGCACGCGAAAAGCAACGCCTCTGGTAGCCCTTTCACGCTTTCCCCATCCTTCACCGCGTTCACCTCGTCCACGATGCACGTGGCAAAATTCTCTTCGGAGACGTTAAATCTCTTCAACTCTTCGTCCATGTATTCTAGAATGCTGCCGTTTCCTCCGTGATGATAACTTTTCACGATTTCGTCTTGGTTATTCATGACGACCAGTTTGCCGTTCATTCGCGCTTCTACGCGTCGCCACAGAGGACCACCTTGGCACCCCATGACACTAAATCGCCCTCGCGGCGTGTCGTTGTCGCCGTTGCTGTCGTTAGTACCACTACTACCGTCTGCGGTAGCAGAATCCAGCCAAAATGCATTTTTCTTATCGCTAAATAACGTCCTGAACACATCTTCAGAGCGCGTGGGCGAATCGAGAAGCGAAACTTCCCGGGCGTGTAATCTGTACGCGCTTTTCTTCTGTTTCTTGTTACTACTTTTGTTGCTACTCTTCTTATCCTGTGTCTCCCTCGAAGCGTTTACGAGCTTCATCAAGACAGTCTTCCGTTCCTCGCTTATTGTTGTTGTTGTTTCATTCCCTTCTTCTTCCTCTTCCATCTCGCCTCTCTTCTCTTTCCAATAGGCGTCCGCGATGTCCATGAAATTCTTCACGATTGTTTTCCCGTGCGGCTCGGTACAAATAGACTCCGGGTGAAACTGAACGCCGTATTGCGGATACACCTTATGCCTCAGCGCCATCACCGTCCCTCCTTCCTCTCCTCCTCCTCCTCCTCCTCCGTTTTCTTTCTCGCTCTCGACGACATCCGCCCACGCCAACGCCACGAGCTCTTCTTCTCCTCTCACTTCCTTCTCCGCCTCCTTCCTTTTCCCAGGGAACAACGCCTCGAGCGAGTGATACCTCGTCGCCTTGAACACCCTCGGCACGCCCTTAAACAACAACCCTCCTCGACGACTTTCTTCTTTGTCTTCTTCTTCTTTAACTGTCACCTCGGACACTTCCCCGTGCTTCGGATGTCTCGCGCGGACGACATCCCACCCGTATCGAAACGCGATCGCTTGGAACCCAAAACAGACGCCAAATATTGGCACTCCTCGAACGAGTTCGTCTTTTGCATTTAACAACGCATCCACGACGCCCGAATCGCAAATGCCGCTCGACGGCGTCCCCGGCCCCGGGGAGATGACGATTCGGTCGATTAAGTGCTCCTTCACGAGAAACCGAATATCTGAGACAGAAATGGCGTCGTTCCTTACCGTCAGAGGAAGAGAACTATTATCTTGACACTCGGCGATGACGTGCGCGAGAATGTTCGAGTACGAGTCGTAATTGTCGATGAGTAACGTCCGAGAGTGGTGCTGTTTGTCATCATCGAGACGAGAACAGTTGGCGGCTTTCCCGTCGTTGGGGAAGTCATCCGTTATGGTGTCGACGCTTTTAAAGCCGCTCATACCGTTTCACGAAGACAGATGATCCGCGCTCTGATTAGCACCGCCACTGCCCTCTCTCAAACTGTGTTTCGTGATGATTTTGCATCGTACACGCGCGATACAGAGCCCGCGAAAGCGCACTCGTAGTAATGCGGTTTGTTGCTTTATCCAATCTTCAAAGTTTTTCCTCATTAGAGAGAACTCTCTTTACCTCTCTCTCTGAGTCGCGATACCGAAGCAATTCTCTCCTCCTTTTGCGCCTCCTCATCGTCTCGACGCGCACGACGAGGACATTCACCATTTACAGAGAACGCGCGGCGTCGTAAAAGTCCTCGCTTTTCTCCTCATCAGAACAGACACACCATGGGTGTTTCCCCAACTCCGACGAGTCAAAACGTCGGCGAAAAACTCATATGGATTGCCATCTATTCGCTCTGCTCGTCCTCCATGCTCGTGGTGAACAAACTCGCAGTCGCGGCGATCCCGTTACCGACGGTCGTTTCCGGCGCGCAGCTCGTGTCGAGCGCGATCGTGCCTCTTTTGATGCAACTGTGCGGGTACTCGGTGATTGGAAAAATGACCTACGCGAGGTCTCTCCCGTACGTGGTGTATACTTCCATGTTCGCCGCTGGGTTGTTTGCGAACATGAAAGCGTTACTGCTGACAAACGTCGGGGCGGTGATTGCGGCGAGGTGCTGTTTGCCTCTCATTGTTTCAGTGATTGAGTATTTCTTCATGGGGAGAAGTTGGCCGAATAAACGATCGATGGTTTCGCTGGTGCGTGTTTGGTGTTGGTGTTGTTCTTTCTCGCGCTCGATTTTTCTTCTCCTCAATCTTCTGTTCTTTCGGTCGTTGACACTCAGTTCTTCTCTGTTTCTTCTGAAACAACGTTATTACATTAATAGGGTGGCGTCGTCTTCTTCGCTTACTTGTACGTTTCCCAAGACTCCGGTATCGCCGTCGAAGGTTCCGAAGGGTTCGTCTGGCTCTTCATCTGGTGGATGCTTTTGGCGTTACAGATGACGTATGGAAAATGGATGACCAGCGCGATTGAGATGACCCAATGGGAGCGAGTGTTTTATACGAACGCGTTTGCGGTGCCTCCGAATATGTTGATTTGGTATTTTAGCGACGATTCGAGTCCGGCGAAAGCGCACGTGATGGACCGTTTGGACTCGTACCAGAAGAACATGTTGTTGTTGTCGTGCGTCATTGGGGTGTGTATTTCGTACAGTGGGTGGCGGTGTAGAACGGTAGTCACGGCGACGACGTTTACGTTAGTTGGGGTGGTGAATAAGATGGCCACGATTGCGTTTACGATGATTGTGTGGCCGAAAGAGACGACGTTTGCGAAAGTCGTCGTGTTGATTTTTTGCGTGTTGTTCGGTTTGTTGTATCAGGAGGCGCCGATGAAGGCGAGAAAGGAAGGGATGATAGAGGGAGGGAAAAGCGCGACGGAGAGTAACATCGTGAGCATCAGGTCACCTAGACACGTGCACGCAAAGTGATAGATTATATATTTGTTGTTGTACTTTTACTACTACTTTTTGCTTTTTTATCGCCGTTTTCTTCGGAGGCAAACACAGCTTTCCTCTCTCTGTCTCTGTCTCTGTCTCTCTCTCTGTGTGTGTGTGTATGTGCGTGTCTTTTATTAAAGCAAAGTAATCTTCTTCTTTCAACAACAAAACTTTATTATATTGTACTAAATGTCTTTTTTTTATTCCTCGGGCTGCGGATTTTGGCTCTCGTCCATATCGCTCGTCCAAAGCGTCAAGTTATCTCTCAACAATTGCATAATGAGCGTGGAATCCTTATAACTCTCCTCTCCTAACGTGTCCAATTCAGAAATGGCTTGATCAAACGCTTTTTTAGCCATTTGACACGCGCGTTCCGGCGCGTTTAAGATTTCGTAATAAAACACGGAAAAGTTCAACGCTAAACCGAGTCGAATCGGGTGCGTGCTCGCCAACTCGGCTTCCGCCGTCGCCTCCGCGGCTTTATATGCCAACAACGTTTGTTCCGCGGCTTCTTTTCGCTCCGCCCCACCTTTAAACTCCGCCAAATATCGCCAATAATCACCCTTCATTTTCTTATAAAACACCTTCGACTCTCCATCCGCGCACCCATCCTCCAAATGCTCTTTAATCAAATCCAATATCCTGCCGCAAATCGTCGTCAACTCTTCCTCCACGTTTGCTTTATAATCTCTTATTAACTTACACGTTTCCGAATTCGCGCCCGATTTACTCTCTTCTTTCGTTTCAATTGATGACATGATTCTCCACGACGCTCTTCGCGCGCCGATGACGTTTTTATACGCCACCGACAACAAGTTTCGCTCCTCCACGGAGAGTTGCTCGTTCGCTCCCGTTTTTGAGGCGACCTCGGACATGTACTCCATCATTTCATCGTATCTGTGTTAAAATATTTCCAAAGAAAGAGAGAGAGAGAGAGAGAGAGAGAGAGAGAAAATGCGTCAGCCTTTCGTGCTTTAAGCAAACGAGGAGAGAGAGAGAGAACAAGGAGAGGAATAAAAAATGTATCATCCCTCGCGAAACGCGCGAAAGAAGGTTTTGTGTTGGTTCACACGTGGCCTTTATTCATCGCCTTTTCGGCAGAAAAAAGAAAAAACTCTCTTTCCTCTCGCTTTTCGGTCGCTTTGACAGACATCTCTCTCATCACCATCGGGTTGTTTCAATATTCCCTCTTCTTACGCGCGCGAGAACACAAAGCCGGCGCTTCCGAAAAAAAAACGCGCGCGAACGCGGTTTCGACACATGGAAAACGAGTTCTCTCGCGCGAAATTGCACTCGCGCACGCCGCGTTCCGTTCGCGTTTCCCTCTTTTACTCTCAAAAACAAAATCAAACACACGCCAACTCCGCATCATCGGATGAAAAGTCGTTACGCGAGTTGACTTTTTGTCTCTCCGTAAAGGAAAAAAAAATGAAAACGCGAAATCAAAATCGTCGCTCGAAATCCACCCTCAAAAACCAACGCGCGACGCGTAAAAGCGCACAAAAGACGTACCTCTCCGCTTGCTCGGCCAGTTTCGCCTTGAACACGAGATCGTCGCGTTCCATTTTGACTCTATGTGATGCGTTTGTGTGTATATTTCGTTAAAGCGCGAACGATGTGATTTTAGTCTATTTATGAGCTGGAATCGAGCGAAAGTACAACTGAAGAGAGTTCGCGCAAAAAAAAGACAAAAAAACTTTACTTGTGTGTTTTCAAAGCAAAATTTTGAAGGAAAAAAAATTCAAAATCACTCTCGTCTCACTTTCGTTTGTTTCTAACACAAAAACAGACTCGTGTATACTACACAAAAGATAAAAAGATGACGACAGAAGAGAAGACGAAAGAAGAAGAAGAAATCGTCCCGACGAAAACCGCAGGCGCGATCTTATTCTGCGGATGCACGGATTTCAAGAACGTCGGACGGACGAAACAAATCGACGAATCGGTGTTTGCGAACGTGAACGTCCCTTCGAAAATTTCCACGTTTGAGAATGAAAATGATTTGGAGTTTACATTCATCGCGTCCGGTTCCGCGGCGGCACACAACGTGGCCATCGATACGAAAGGGAGGTTATGGGCGTGGGGGAGGAACGAGAACGGGCAGTTAGGGACCGGGGATAAAGATAACAGGAACGCGCCGAGTGTGGTGAAAGGGATTCACTTTGGCGAGAATGCAGACGGCGAGGGCGAGGAGGCGGTGAAAATCGTTTGGGCGGCGTGCGGGAAGAACCACACGATTGCGATAGATTCAGAAGGTGGGTTTTACGCGTGCGGGTCGAATAAGTCCGGCCAACTCGGGGTTCCCATCACGTGGTCGAGGCAGAAGAAGAACGTGGACGACGAACGCGTGGAGTTTGTGAAGAGCGCGAGCGCGACGCAGGCGAAGTTCGTGAAAGCCACGTGCGGGGTGGATTTTACCGTGTTGACCGACGCGGATGGGAAGATGTGGTCGTTTGGATGCCCACAATACGGACAGCTAGGCCACGGGGACGATCACGAGTACAACATGAAGGAAGGCACGGTGAAGTTGGCGTACGAGCCGCAACCGACGCCGAAGATGATTAGGAGCGGAGATTTGAACGCGGAGAAGGATTATAAAGTCGTCAAAGTGTGCTGCGGACACAATCACGTGGCGTGCTTTTGCGAGGACGGGAAACTTTACACGTGGGGGAACGGTGGTTACGGCAGGTTAGGCCATCGCGTGCAAAAAGACGAGTTTTCACCGAAAATGGTAGAAGTTCAAGGGGGCGATAGAAACTTGATCCCGAAAGACGCCATTTTGGCGTGCGGGAGTACCGCGACGCACTTTTCCGCGTGCATGGGCCAGTTATACGCGTTCGGAAAGTTGAAAGTGAGCGGCGATAACACGATGTACCCAATGCCGCAGATGGATTTACAAGGTTGGGTGTTGAGAGATTTCGCGAGTGGCGCGGTGACCTTCGCGACGTGCCAAGACGAGATGACCGTGACGTGGGGCGCCGGCGGGTACGGCGAATTAGGCTACGGGCCAGAAGGAAAAAAATCGAGCGCGTGCCCGGATGTGGTGCCGTCATTGCAAGGGAAGAGAACGATTATGGTCGCGTGTGGGTTAGGACAGACGCTGTTTTTGGTGAAGAGCGAAGACGTGAAGGAAGGCGTGCCGGTGTTCGAGCCGTTGCCGGAAACGAAAGGCGGAGAGAAGAAGAAACAAGGCGCGCATTTGATCAAACCAGGGGGTGCGAAGAAAGCGAAGAAGTAATCGCCACCGCGCGTGTTGATGTGTCGTCTCACGTGTGTGCGTGTGTGTGTGTGTGTGTGTGTGCGTCATCATTATATAAAATGGACCAATTATTATTTTAATTAAAAATTTTATGAAGTCAGTTGAAATAAACACAAACCCGTGGTCTACGCACGGACTTTTTACCAATAATATAAAACGTCATCAGTATAGTAAGTAACCACACATACGCACGCGCAAACGCGTTCATTCGTTCGATGCATTTAACTCAAACCCATGATTTGTTCGGTTTCCGTGTCGACGCTAATCTCGTAATACGCCGGTCTGGTCGGTAACCCCGGGATGGTAGGGAACGCGCCGACGAGCGGTACTAAAAAGCCAGCCCCGGCGGATAATCGCAAGTCACCAATCGGTAACGTGAATCCAGCCGGCGCGCCTTTCATGTTCGCGTCGTGCGAGAACGAGTATTGCGTCTTGGCCATGCACACCGGCAAGTGGCCGAAACCTTGTTCCGTGAACAAAGCAATCTTCTCTTTCGCTTGCTCGGAAAACTCCACCCCGCCGGCTCTGTAGTATTCCTTCGCGATGTGTTCCACTTTCTCTTCGATGCTCATGTCTTCCGTGCTGTAACCGAGCTTAAACTCGCTCGCGCTCGCGTTTTCCTCGCACACTCTCGTGACAGCTTTGCCCAACTCGGTGGCGCCCAACCCGCCTTCGGCGTGGTGCGTGCAAATTTCAACTGCAGACGCGCCCGCCGCTAACGCAGCTTGTCTAATCGCTTCGTGTTCCGCCGGCGTATCCGTCGGGAACGCGTTAATCGCAATAACCACTGGAATTCCAAACGATCTCGTGTTTTCGATGTGTCTGGTCAAGTTCGAGCACCCGTCTTTGACCATGTTCACGTTTTCTTCCAAGTACGCGAAATCGAGCGGCTTACCCGCTTGTACCGCCGGCCCGCCGCCGTGGCATTTCAACGCACGAACCGTGGCAACAATAACCGCACAGTTTGGTTTAAGCCCTGAGGATCGGCACTTTAAGTTGACAAACTTTTCCAAACCAATATCGGCGCCAAAACCGGCTTCCGTGACCACGAATCCGTCTTTACCGACCATCGACAACGCAATCTTATCGGCGATAACGGAGGAGTTCCCAGTCGCGATGTTCGCGAACGGACCAGCGTGAATCAACACCGGCGTTCCTTCCAAAGTTTGCATCATCGTCGGTTTAATCGCTTCCAACATCAACGCCGTGACCGCACCAGTGACGCCCAAATCGTCGCAGTTCACCGCCTCGCCCGATTTGCTCGTTCCGACAATCATCTTCCCGAACCTCTCGTCCATATCTTCCAAGCTCGTGCACATGGCCAACACCGCCATAACTTCCGAGGCGACCGTGATATCAAACCCGGTTTGTCTCGTTTGGCCTTTCTCCGTCGGCGACTCACCAATCGTTATTTGTCTTAAAAATCGATCGTTCATATCGACGACTCTTCTCCACGTGACTTTATCGGCGTCCAAATCCAATCGAACAAATTTCGATCGTTCCTTTTCCGACCATTCGTCCGGGTTGGTCTTCTCAATACCTAAACGTTTCAATCGTCTGGTCATGTTTCTGGCAATCTTTCTCTCGCCTTTCTTGTTTGGCGGAAACAACCTCTTAAACAAAGCCTCGTCGCTTTGCGTGTTTTCGTGAAACATCCTCGTATCCACCGCGGCGGCAATCAAGTTCGTCGCGATACCTATCGCGTGAATGTCTCCGGTCAAATGCATGTTCATTTCTTCCATGGGGATGACCTGAGAGTACCCGCCTCCAGCGGCACCGCCTTTGATACCAAAAGTCGGACCCATCGACGGCTGTCGAATGCACGCCACGGCGAATTTCTCCAAATGCGCGCCCAACGCTTGCACCAATCCAATCGTCGTCGTCGACTTCCCTTCCCCCAACGGCGTCGGCGTAATCCCAGCAACGACCACGTAGTGTCCTTTATTCTCTTCCGTCATTTTCTTTGAGATCTTATCGGAAATTTTCGCCTTGTAATGCCCGTACGGCTCGTATTCCTCCATGGAAACTTTACACTGCTCCAACACGTGAGAGATGCGAAGAGGCGTCGCGGCTTGCGCCACCTCGATATCCGACGGCACCGGTTTCACGATGTTCTCCAGCTTCTTCCCGGGTAAACTCATACTTGCCGTTGCTTTCGTGGTCACAGAACTAAAACTTCTTCTTAAAACGCCCGAAACTCTCCGCGTCGACGACGATGAAAACGACTTTGGATACGATGAGATTTTCGCGATTTTAAACACCGCTTGTTGCGCGCTCATTCGACGGACAACAGAAAAGGGGAGTAAAGGAACGCGCGCGGGTTGTTGTTGTTGTGTGTGTGTGCGTGTGTATATGTATATATATATATATAAACCGCAAGAACCGCGCAGAGAAAGAAGTAAGTGTCTTCTTGTTTGTGTGAGGATTAGTTCAGTGGATAAATTGGAAAAACAAGTCTCTCGGTTGCCCAAAAAGGACCTCTCGAAAGGACAAAGGAGTCTTTTGTCTTTTCTGGCTCAAGGAACACGTCTCTCGCTCTCTTTCTCTCTTTGTCTCCCCAAAAAACTTATTATTCAGCTTACGTTTAATTTCGAAATTTATATCTCCACTCGTATTCGCGCGAGCGTTTCAATTATTCTTATATTGCAACATCTTATTGATATATTGCAACAGTAATATTGCTCTGTAGTGTCCGTCGTCGTTCTCGTGACTAAAGGATGACGACGGAACCACCCAAGCTGGAGAGGAAGCTCACCAGAAGCGATAACTTCGGGAATAAATATCTCAAAGCGGTATCCTTACCCGTCGCGTGGTACGATTTCGACACCTTGAATCCGAACACCGTCCATCACGAGAAGCCGTTGAAGCTGACGTTGATTCTCATTCACATCGTCGGCCTCGCGGCGTTTGTCGGGCAGTGCGCGTATCATTACCTGGACACGATAAAGGAAACAACCGTTATGGCGAAGGATGTGGACGGCGTGTCCGGTTGGTCGTGTAAAACGCTCGTGCCGGATCCTATTTATAGTTTGAACATGTCGTATAACGAGTGCGTGAACGAACACTACGTGAAGCCAACGGTGGAGAACTTGGTGAGATACGGCTTATTCGGACCGTTGGTATTTTCGGGCTTCGACGGTGGTCAGCCCGAAGATTCATACGACGGTCCCTGGAATATGAGTACTGGGTTGAGATGGTCAATCAACACGATGACTCTGTATCACAAACCGTTCCCGAATCTTTCCGACGTCGTCTATACGTACCCGTCGACGTGTATCGTTCCGTTTTACGCAGGGTACGAAAAAACTGAAAAATTCAATCCTGAAGATGGGTACACGTCACCGCTGGAAATGCCTCTCTCAGAGGCATACAAACGAGGCTACGATTTTTTTAACGGCTACGGGTTCATCGGTTTAGGAAACAAAGAACCGGAATTCGATGATACGTGCAACGTCAATCAACCCTGGAATTGCGGAAAGTACGTTACTTTTCATCCGTCGAGCGAGACTGATTATGTCGCTCAGTGCAATGGTACCATTTCTGAGGAGGAGCAAGCGGACCTTTTCGCCAACGGCACCTACGCGTTTCCGCACGTTTTCGCGCAAGAGTTGAAGTGGAGCGCACCGGCGAACGCTCAACCGTACGTCGAAGAAGGCAAAGGAGATTACTTCGTCGTGTACAAACCAAAAACGGTGGGCATCACGCCGCTCTATCCGAAGACAACGACTCTTGAATTAGTCACGAACACGGCAAGTCCGAGAACTGCGACAACGTTTTTTGGCAAAGAGCGATGCAACTTTTACGAAAAACAAATCGCCGTCGAGGCCTTTGAATACATTTTTTCGTGGCCGAATTGTCATCCGTGTTCCATCTTCAAGCAAAATTCGCCCTTCTTCTGCGAACGCGACGTCCAAAAAACGTGGCTCAACATATTCGCCCTGAGCATTTCGAACACGCTGTTCGTGATGGGTATCATGATAACTTGGGCGCCGTTGCTTCTTCGAGTCTTTCTCGGGAAGTACGGATGATGTATATGCTCGTATTTAATTGACATTTATACTTTTAAAAGTTGTACCATTCTGTTACATATCTCCATAAAAAAGCGCATCACCCACACGCAATTATACTAAAGAGAAAGGACGCTCTGTATACACATGGTGGAGAGAAAAGAAGAAAAAGAGAGGA
>Ga0206131_10004557_pt1 | contig 15090 bp, 13 predicted proteins | sample Helgoland_Spring_FD_148636 | JGI IMG/M metagenome (GOLD analysis project Ga0206131, IMG submission 148636) | Pelagic subsurface seawater microbial communities from Kabeltonne, Helgoland, North Sea - Helgoland_Spring_Bloom_20160517_1 | ecosystem: Environmental > Aquatic > Marine > Epipelagic ...
ACACAAGAACGTTAGCATCCATATACAAAGAGTTGAGGAGGTTAAGAAACTGCCACCTAAAGTAAGATTAGAGGCAGTCAAGCTACAAGGATAATGTATAGCGTATGCAGCCTAAAAAGCAGGAAATGATCAAATATCTCCTGTTTTTTAGGCTGCATTTCCTATATTATAAAAAAAGAAAAAACAAACATGCATAAGTATTTATATACAATAGTTCTATTAGGTTTTCTGCTTAACTCCTGTAGCTTTCCAACGACTCAAGAAGCAGAAATAAAATATTCAACACGACCAGCTTTTCAAGTTCCTCAAAATATGGAATGGAAAGCAGTTGGACTTGCTAAAGAACTTGTGAATATAAAAGAGAAAATGGTTATAATTAGTGGTGGCTCAAATCCATTACCTCTTTCTGAATGGGATGCATTTAAAGTTAGATTTTCCTGGCAAAAAAACATTGACAGACATATTTTAATCAACAAAACAGCGCTTGTTCGCTCTCCTGGTGCTAATTCTGATTGTAAGGGAAAAGACTGTCTGATTGAGCGCGCATACAAAGACCATTCCTGGATTGAATTAGCTCAACCTTTGGCTGTTGATTTCATACCTTCTAAAACAGATTTGTTAAAACCTGAGGAAGGTTATCTGGTTGTGAAGGTTATTAAAAAATGTCAAGTACTACGATTTGAAAATGAGATATATCAGCTGACTGATAATCAAGGTAATTACTATGTAATGCACGCTACTGAAGTAGGAGCGCCTAATTTGGACGTTGTTTTGCCTGAAGGCTGGATACTCAAGAAAGTACCTTTGCAGGAACCCTTAGTTATTTTACCCTTTGGAAATGGCGAAGAATGTTATTTTAATATCGTAGGAGACCATCTAGGGCAAGGGTATCACCAGTATAAATATGCGAACGCATATTATCCTGAATAAAAACAAACCATGTAATTACTCAAAGCCTATCCTGTTGCACTCTATATTGTTCAATGTTTTGTTTATAATTTATTGATTATCAATGTAATAATGTTTTGGTTGGCTACGTTTTGTACTTGTGCTAAATCAAAAATTATACTAATTAAAACAGTGATTCATGAAAGTTATAATCAATTTCGTAGGGTGTTTATTTGTTCTATTTTTTTGTTTCCTGTAATCCTGATGATTTAAGCGATCAAGTAATTGATTCTGGGGAATGCCCAGAAAAGTATTTCATAGATACTATTTGTTATGAGTCCTATCTAACTGGATTAGAGGTTAGTGATGATTTGATAGACCAGTACCTGGTCAATGCGGAACGTTTTAAGGTGATGTTAGTCGATAAAATTTACGATCTGAAGAATCCATTGTGGACCATTAAGCAAACCGGGGAATGGGTCATTTATTATCATATTGAAAATTGGGAGGGACCAGTGACTGCTCTAGCTATAAGCAATCTTACTGCAGAGTATGAGCTCCTTGCCAATCAGTGGCTAGAGGGATTGACTGATTTTGATCCAAATGCACCTGCAAGCGTTCAAATAAAAGTGTTTGGTTTTGTATTCAATGAAGGGGTGCAATTGGATGATAGTTTCCTGAGTACTTATGGGGATTATCCAATAGTAACGAATTGGCAAGAAACCGATGAGGAGTCCCCTTGGGAGATTGCTTTCAGAAATGATAATAGCATCTTTGATCAAAATTGGTATAGTCTACAGGATTATGATGTTTTAAAGGTTATGGGTAACCGATCAGACGTCGAATCTACGGTGAATTATTCACCCGAAAGTTGGGACGCTTATGTACACCCGGAAAGTGTAGATATGTTTTACACCAAATTTTGGCATAAGACGGGCTGGGATGCAGTTGCTCAAAGACAATATTTAAAAATTGGCGGATGCATCACAGATTATGCAACAGGTGAAACACTCACTCCTGTGTTTGCTCATGAGATGGGACATACCTTTTTCCATGATGATGTTTATGATCGTGGAAAATTCCCTGATGCTGACGGTCTAGAGTCTATAATGAATGATTGTTGTGGGGAGATAAGTAATTTTGACCGACTGATACAGCGAATTGTGTGGGAAGCTCAGGTTAACCAATGATGTAAAACTGCATATAATTATAGGACACTAAAACTATATTGTATAGAAATGACAAATGCAGTCAAAAGAGCAGGAAGTTTTAAGAATGACTTCAGCTATTTTGACTGCATTTTTTATATTTATAAAATTATTAACTAATATGTTTTAGTAAGGTAAATAGTAACAAAATAAAATTTGAAATAATGCAATTCTCATTAAAGTGTATTTTTTTATTACTTCTGTTAGCTAGTCAAATGAGTTACGCCCAAGTCAACTGGGACTGGGCCATCTCCGGTGGTGGTGGTACAGAATCTTATTCAAATAGTAGGGGACATGGAATCGATTTTGACAATGATGGAAATACCTATATGGTTGGTGGGATCAGTTCTCCTTCCTATATAGGTGGATTAACCTTGGAAACTTATAATATCAATCCAGGATGGACGGATATATTAATTACAAAATATGATGAAACGGGAAATCTTTTATGGGCAAAAAGTGCAGGTGGGCAATTTCACGATTATGCAAAGGATATCGACATCAGTGATGATGGTCATTTGTACGTATGCGGTATTTTTAAAGGTCAGGCTGAGTTTGATGAATTCACAATTGGGACAGCTAATGTTTTGTCTTATTTTGTTGCTAAGTTAGATACTGAGGGTAACTTTATATGGGTTAAACATGGAGATGCGGCTAACGTATTAGAGAATAGAAATCATAATTTAGCCATTCATGTGTCTAATGATGAATTTATTTATTTTTCAGGTTATAGTTATGCTGGTGATCCAATATTAGGTAGCTCATTTACTACACCTGGACCGTTGGGTTATACTACTTTTTTTCTAGCTCAGCTAGACCTTGCAGGTAATACGAATTGGGTTCATTTTGTAAATAATGAGGAATATGGAGGAACGGGAGGCAATATAGGTCTAGATATAGTAGAGGATCAATTTGGGAATATTATATATGCTGCGAATATTGCAAGGAGACATAATACTTCACCCACTAGTGTGACTTTATATAGTAATATGATTATGGGGAAGCTGGATAACTCAGGTAATCCAATTTGGGAAGAGGAATTTGGAGATCCCTCCATATCTGTATGGTCTGGATTTCCCTATGGAGTTACAATAGATGAAGATGGAAATATTTATGTTTGTGGTATTTATTTCAAAAACTTCATATTATCTAATTCCGGGAATACAGCTGGTAGTGGTGGGTTTATGGCTAAGTTTGATTCTATGACAGGTAATGTGCTTACTGCTAATTCATTAAAGGCATCTAACGGAACCATACCACATATTAATGATGTCAGTTACGATGGAATGGGTAATGTAGTATATACTGGCCATATATATGGTACTGTTAATTTCGGGGGTATCAGCTTAAGCCCTGTATCGACAACATATAATTCGGATATTTTTGTTGCAAATTATGATACCTCAGGAAATTTGAATTGGGCGATTCGATATGGACATGAAGGTTATGATGGATCTAATGCCATTCATGTTAATGAAAATGTGTTAGCGATAACAGGGTCTTTTCCAGACAGTTTAACCTTTGGGACCAATACAATTTATGCAGACAATTACGATACCAATGCCCGGGATTTATTCTTAGCTGTAAGCCACACAGGGGATACAACTAATTTGATTCAGTTGCCTAATTCAGAACTAAGTTTCAATATATATCCCAATCCAGCTTCCTCACAAGTTATTATAGAAACGGTTGATGCATTAGAAAATTATACAGTTGAACTGTATACCATGGATTCTTATTTAATCAAGCGTTTTGAAAGCTTAGAAGACAATCATATTGATATTTCGAATTTATCTGCAGGCTCATATCTTGTTGTTTTAAGAAATGAGCAAGTTTCACTGGTCAAAAGGTTTATAAAAGTAGATTAGCATTTGAATAGTAGACTTCTTTACAGCAGTTATACTCCAATAACTAGATAACCTCTTAGGAGTAAAGTCTATAAAAATTAATAATTTAATTATAGTATTAATAGTAATTGTATTAAAAAACCCTGTATTGCACTTCTTGTAGTACAGGGCTTTTTATTGGCGGCTTAGGCAATACAAACCTGACCGTTAGGCAATTTTGACTGTCTTATTCAGCGTATCGTGTGGGAGGCTCTGATCAAGCAATAATTTTTAATCTACTTTTCATCATTTCATCAAAAGGGATGATTTTAATAAAAATGGACTACAACATTGTGATAAATGCATTAAAACGTATTTTACACATATCGTAATGTAGTATATGAAAACAATTAAAATAAGTGAGTTGATATTCTCAATAGGGTTCTTTAGTCTATTAGTAATTTCTTGTTCTTCCAACCAGAAAAATGTGGATGTTACAATACAGGATAAAGAGTCCTTCACCGAGACTTTTTCTAATATAAAAGAAACGACTACCGCTGCTGAAAATCAGTTTGAGGAAGTTCAAGACTCACTGCGGCAAGTGCTTTTATAGTCAAAGTCAAATGAAAATCTAAAAGCTGGATTACTTCAAGAGTTCTATCTGAGAGCACTTGTCTATCAAAAAGAGGATAAGATTTTATTCAATCTTCCGTTTAATATCCATGGTCTTGACTGCGGAGCTCCGGACTGCTATTCCACTGACATTAGCTTTAGTATTGCCCTGAGTGAACCCCTTGAATTTCCTGATAATGTATTTCAAATTAATCGAACAGGGTTGTATTGATAAAGAAGAAGCAAAAAATAGTGTATTCATTCTAAAAGAGGAATCACAAGACTACCTTAATTATTTTTCGGAAGAATTAAAAAGTAACTTGATTATAAAGCGCAATAGTGATTTGTATTATTATCCACATTTGAAACCCAATTATATTTCACCCTTTAAGATAAGTATCTTATCTTTGCACTTTATTTCAATCATTCATTAACAAAAAGTATAGCATGCAACTGTACAATAAGTTAAGCGCCGCGGAAAGAGCGCAATTGATTGATGAGGCTGGGAAAGACCGTTTAACGATCTCTTTCTATACTTATCATCGTATTAAAATCCCTCAAGAATTTCGAGATCAGCTATTCATTGAATGGGATAAACTGGATGTTTTAGGTAGAACTTATATTGCCAATGAGGGGATTAATGCTCAAATCTCTGTTCCGGCTGAGCATTTCGAGTCTTTAAAAACTCAATTGGATAGTATTTCATTCTTAAATGGAATCCGCTTGAATGTTGCGGTTGAGCAAGACAATAAATCCTTCTTAAAACTGAAAATTAAGGTTCGAGACAAAATCGTGGCCGACGGACTCAATGACGATTCTTTTGATGTGAACAAAATTGGAACGCACTTAAGAGCAGAAGATTTTAATAAGATGATTGAAGATGAGAACACTGTTCTTGTTGACATGCGAAATCATTACGAAAGTGAGATTGGCCATTTTAAAAATGCCCTTACTCCAGATGTGGATACCTTTCGCGATTCCCTTGACATTATCGAGCAAGACCTGAAAGAGCATAAAGAAGAAAAGAACCTGGTTATGTATTGCACAGGCGGAATCCGATGTGAAAAAGCCAGTGCCTATTTTAAGCACAAAGGCTTTAACAATGTATTTCAGCTGGAAGGCGGAATCATTCACTACGTGCAGCAAGTAAAGGAGAATGAGGAACTAGAAAACAAGTTTATCGGAAAGAACTTTGTTTTTGATCACAGACTGTCAGAGCGAATTTCGGATGATGTTATAGCCAATTGCCACCTTTGCGGCGCTCCTTGTGACACCCATAACAATTGTGCTAACCAGGCCTGCCATTTATTATTTATTCAATGTGATGCTTGTAAGGAAAAACTGGACAGTTGTTGTTCGACCGAATGCCAAGACATCGTCAAACTTCCCAAAGAAGAACAAAAAGCACTTCGAAAAGGAAAAGAAGATAGCAATAAGATTTTTAGGAAAGGGAGATCAGAAAAACTTAATTACAAGCAAAGTAAAGGTTAAACTGCTTGCGGTTAAGCTAAAAAGCGATGCAGAAGTCTTGGGGGATATACAAAGGTTTTAATCCGCAGACCAATCCTTTACATAAATGGAAGGAACCGAAACCCGTGGGTTGTCAAATTGACCTAAAGCCTAGGATAGACTGGTGGAGTTCAGGAGGTGTTGAGTTTGATTTTAGAGCAAAACAGCGCAATAAAGCTCTTGGCAAATGGTTGTTGGCTATTTTTATTTTAATCGGCACCCGTTGTATTTCCCTAGGCATTTTTGCAGCTACCATGGGTATGTGGCTTCCAAGTATCTAAATTAGTGTGTGTTATCTTGAGCTGTTTTCTTGAAAATTGCTGAAAAGATTAGATAAATAATATCTTGAAAGTATAAATTACAGACTGTAATACTGTATGTAAAACATTTGGCGGATAATGCTGATTTTAAGTTTGTTACACTTAATAAAAATTGTATCTTTTTGAAGAGTTTAGACTCCGAAATGCCAAACGTTTCATATACTTGGCCGTTAGCTATCATTAAAACAAAAGGGGAATGAAATTATTAGTGAATATATTTATCCTATTGTCAGCAATTATTAGTCCAAATTTTGTGTCTGCCCAAACACCAATGCAAGTAGCAGGCATAGCTACTATAACCGCCACTACTTCGGGGAATTGGACTTCTACGTCCACTTGGGGCGGATCTTTACCGGTAAATGATGATCGTGTTTTGATTCCTAATGGAGTTGCTGTCACGGTTGACGGAATGATATCAGGAGAATTCAAATCTATACGGATCGCAGATGGCGGAAAACTGCAATTTGTCACAGATGTTGATACTGAACTGCGAACAGAATATTTGTTTAGTTCGATGATGGGTACATTAGAAATTGGAACGAGTACAAACAAAGTTTCTTCCAACGTAAAGGCAAGTTTGGTATTTGCTGAACGAGGCGGTACTACAAATACTTTTGACCCCGAACGCTATGCACCCGGAGCTGTATTGATGGGAACTACATCGATGCATGGGTCCGACAAAACCAGTTGGCTGACACTACAGACACAGCCGTCAGCAGGAGCTTCCCAATTCGAATTAAGTGCCGCTCCAACAGGGTGGCAAGTTGGGGATAAAATAGTAGTGACCGGCACCGACCCCATTACAAATGCTTCTATCTCTAATACATCAGAATTTGAGAAAGATGAAGTGGTTACTATTACAGCTATTTTGGGAAATACAATAACATTCACACCTACATTGGTTCGTGACCATAAAGCACCTGCTCAGGCTACTGATTTAGATGTTCATGTCGCTAACCTAAGTAGAAATATTGTTGTTTCATCAGAAAATACAAGTGTCACTTCTATAAGCGGGGATTACCGCAAACCAAGAGGTCATCTAATGTTTATGCATACACTTGATGTAGATTTAAGGTATGTTGAAGCAAACCATTTAGGTAGAACAGACAAGTCTATTATTTTGGACGATTGGGATTTTGAAGATTTGGACGCCAATCAGAATACCGGAAGTCCCATAGCTAATGGAGGAAAAAATCCCAGAGGTCGTTATTCAATTCATTTCCATAGGGGAGGATTAGATGTTTCTGTTTTTCCAGCCAAACCAATCACCCCGCTACCTACACCGGCTCATGTAGAAGGCTGTGTGGTCAATAATGATCCGGGGTGGGGATACGTAAACCACTCCGCTAGAGTTAATTTTAAAAGGAATGTAAGTTATGATGTAGCAGGTGGAGCGTTCAATACCGAATCAGGAAACGAAACGGGTTCTTTTATCGAAAACATTGCGATTAGAACGGTTAATCCAGCAAATCCTATTATGGTAGCACCTCGTCCGAGAAATTCTTATACAGACGGTGGACCAACAGAAGCATTATCAGATATTAGAGAGAGCAGACAAGATTTTGCTTGGCAAGGTGATGGGTTTTGGCTGCATGGTACTGGTGTGACTATAGAGGGCAATATAGTAGCCGGATGTACAGGTCATGCCTATGTGTACTGGACGGATGGTCTGGTAGAAAAAGGATTGGGTATGGCCAGGGGCGATATTGATGCTCATGTTCCGGCATCGGAATTTCCCACTCTGAACCAAGACTTGCACGACTGGAAATTGACTTTTCCCAACTTTGTATTAGATATTTGGTATTTACAACCTAGACCATTTTTGAATAATACTGCTTACAATTTCGTAAGGGGTGTTCAGACTTATTATGTGCATACTGAATTTCATCGAAAGATAGAGTCTGATTTAATTGATCCTAACGAATGGATGAATGACCTGCCTGATATATATAAGGACCAGTTGAATTTGGTATTTGATGGCACTATTCTCTGGAACATAGGACGAGTTGGTTTTGAGCATAATTATACAACTAATGTTACTATTCAAAATTCGAGATTAGTTGGTTATAACGGACGGTCGGGTATCGAAAACTATGGTACAAACCCTTTGCCTAACTATGTCCCCGATGAACCTGAAGTAATAGGATTAGATTTGGATTTTTTTCATAATACGCATCGCTGGACATTAAACAATAATATCATTGAAGGTTTTTCTGGTAATTCAGTCGGAATAGCCCTACCTCAAAATGCACAAGTCACTGTAAATGGTGGAACCTTTAATAACTCTGGTAGGGATATACTGATAAGTGCTCCATCCGCAACAATTGATGACGGTGAAGAAGGAATTGGGTTTGGAATTGGTATGCTTTCGGTAAAACCTATAAAATCTGAAATTCTAATTCAAGGAGACATTATATTCCAAAATGAGAATGATAACCTCGTTATGGAGCCTCAGATAATTTATGATGAAATCGGGCAAAAAGGATTTCCTTTGCTGGACGACGCTAGAGGGGATTCGGAGTTTTTTATGAACCCACAGGAAATCATTTTAGATTTTGGGCCATTTACTAACAAAAGAGCCTATTATAATGCACAAGATGCAGATTATATTCCTATAGTATCTGGTAGCTTAGGAAATGCCTGTAGTATTAGTGATCCCAGCGATTGTATAGAGAGTGAGTTCGTAGACAAAACCAATCTTCAGTTATTTGCTCAATTTGAGACTTCTTATTTAAGTGCTATCACTCCATCTAGTGCCGTTTCACATCCGATAATCATTGGTGGTAAAATAGCAGATGCTGGAGATTTAGCAGATCCTGATATAGAAAGTTACTGTCCTGAGTTATTATACCCAAACCCAACCAGCGGTATTGTCAAAGTTCCAGGAGATTTTACTAATTATACAATACAAATATTATCTTCTAATGGTAAACTTTATCAAAATTTGTCAGGCCAAAACGGTCCGTTAGAAATAGACATCAGCACTTTACCTAATGGTTTACATTTTATGAAAATCATTTCTGGACTAACTAATGATAATTGCATTAAAAAAATAATCAAGATGAATTAATAAATGACATGCAAATTTAAAAAGAGAAAACGATAGCTAACAGTGTATATGACGGTCATGTCGACTATGCGCCGACTTGCCGCATATAAGAGCCGTTGGCATCTATTTAAAGGGAAAAAGGGTGTAAACTGGCTATCTAAAGAGCTATATAAGCGGTCAAGCTTAGGGATTGTTGAATAGAAAAAGAGATTCTAAAAAACCCAGAAATCAAGAATACAATTCTTAAAGACTATGTTTTTGTTCCTTTAGTGGTTGATGACAGAGCAAGTGCTGATGAAAAGTTTTGGAAACTCAGTATGTTTTCTGATGACACCTTGAAAAGAGTTGGTGAAATAAATAGTCAGCTTCAGATAGAATTGACACAATCAGGGTCTCAACCAAAATTTGTAATCGTATCCAATAACAACAAGGTTCTTTCTACAATTGGGTATACAATGAATACAAATGAATTTTTGAACTTTTTAGATTGAAGAAATAAATCCATCCTACTCATTTCTTATTCTATATTAATGCATAGCTTTTAATAAGTACTCATCTTTGCATTCATAATTACATGCAATATTTGAAATGAATAAGAAAGTTTGAAATAATTAAACAGTCCTATTTATAAATACATATTATTGAATACAACTAAAAAAAACAGGGCCTTCATTTTGACCTTTACTTTTGTTAGCGCAATAGCTTTCATTTATCTTTTCATAGCTGTAGGATTGGTACCCTACTGGCAGCAGCTATCGGGAATTGAAATCCAAGCTTGGTGGTCAGAGCATTTTGTTAAATTTGGCTTCTTGATGATCTTCATTCATCTACTATCCATTATTACAGGTGTGTATGCATATAGACTTCACCGTAAGGAAGAAAAAGAAATCAAGAGGCTTTGGCTGCTGGGGCTCATCACTTTGCTGATCTGTCAAGCCTTTAACTTTGTGCTTTATGGCGGTTTTTATAATGCCGCATTAATGTCAGGAACACTTGAACCGCAAATTGCATTAGACACATTCGATAATTGGGATTTTTACCATAAAGTAAGAACTGCTTTTGTTTTAATCAGTTTAGGCGCTCTTGTAGTTATTGGCACTAAATCTAAAAAATAAACAACTATGACAAATTCAAAAAATCGTCCCAATCAAGTAAAATGGATAGCTATATTGATAGCACTAACCTTCAGCAGGTTTTCAGTTGTTACCTTTTTCCCTGGTTTAGAAATGTTTGGTGGACCTGAACCAAACGAGTGGATTGGGCCTTGGTCCACTGATACAACCTTAGGCTTATTAGCACCACTGATGGCATATTTGGCTTTTAAGAAATCCGGATTAAGACTTTGGGGCGGATTGATTGCTTATAATTGTATTGGAGCATTTGATTATGCCAATGGACTATTAATAGAATACCTTAGTCCACAAGTGTTAAATCCACCAGAAATGATTTTTGGAGGAATTGGACTATTCCTTTGCATCCAATTGGTGGTAATCTATTTACTGTTTAATAAAAAGGTAATCAGTTATTTCTCGCAAGTAAACTCTTAGTTATTAAATAATTCACAACCAAAATAAACAAAAAATTACCTGTTTAATTTGGCTGTTTATTTATCAAGTATTCAAAGTGCTTTCTAAAAGCCTAATACCTTTGGTTATTGATTTTAAAAGTGCTTTACAAGATCTAATAATGCGTTTAATCCTAGGTTAGCTAACGGTTTATATTCATTTTAGAAAAAATAAATTTATTACCTGGCTGAGGAAAAAAAAGTATATTATAATCTATAAAAATACAATAGCGGTTTGTTTGTAAAATCAAACTGCTATTGTATTTGATTAAAAGACTACTAAAGAGTTAGATTCGTATTACAGTAATGCCTTTTTAGAGTCTAAGTCTTCTGATTTAGAATTGCATTAAGCTCTGCTACACATTTTTCAGTTTCTTCAAAAGGGAATAAATGTCCTCCATTTTTAATGGGAATGAATTCAGTTTTTGGAAATAGGTGCATTATAGAATCAATACTTCTAGTATCTGCAATTTCTCCAAGGCTTGCGTACAGGTAATAACTTGGAATGCTAAGTTTGATAGGTGAATAAAAGGGGTGAGTCAAGGCAAATATTTTGCTCTCAAGCTCTTTGTTGAATGCCAACTTTATGCCTTTTTCTGTTTCTTCCCATCCGTATTCAATGTAATTATTAAACGAGGTATCACTAAAATTTTTGAAAAGCGTTTTGTTTCGTAGTTTTTCCGCCAGAAATGCCCTTGAGGGAAAATGATCAGATCGATTTGCTGCTTTTTTTGCCAGTGGCATGATCTTATGCGAAATTCTGAAGATCTGACTGATGGCCATTGCCCACCGAATTTTTCGTGACAAAACAGGTGGGTCCATCAGGATGAGTCCTTTAAAAAGATCGGGTCTTTGCTCTGCTGCAAATGCCAAGACTATTGCTCCAAAAGAATGACCGATAGCCCAAACAGGTTCAGTATAATTAGCTTCAAAGTAATCAATGATCTCCGGAGTAATATCTTTCCACGAGCTTTTTAATGTATAGTTTCCATGGCCCAGTTTGGAAATATAGCTGATATCAAATTGTGGTAAACGATTAAATAAATCAGTATATACCTCAGCAGGGAAGCCATTGGCATGTGCAAAAAATATCTTCTCTTTCATGACGCTAAGATATATTTTTGTTCTAAAAGATTATGAGGGATGACTATACATAAAAAGACCTAAAGTGCATGGAAAATGGTTTAGCAATCGATATGGATAATCAGATAAGAATACAAGCACCAAATTAAGTAAGATCAGCATCTTTAAACTAAAAATGGAATGAGATAGATTTCATTGATATTATTTAGAATATGCCTAAAGAAATGAGCACTAAAACACAAACAAATAATGATTAGAATACAAATAGTATTAGTTATAACATTTTTATTTCAGCAGGTTGCAATTAGTCAAACTAATCAAGAAGGACAGTTTTTGCAAAAAGTTGGGGTTTTAGATAGCTTATATTCCAAAAGCCTAGAAGAACACAGGGAAATATATGTGCAACTGCCTGCGAATTACGATCCTAATACAAACCAAAAATATCCTGTTGTGTATGTATTGGATGGAGAAGTATTCCTGCCTACTGTTAACAATGTTCTCAGTTTTTACAGTGGTGGTTTTATGCCTGAAATGGTTATTGTGGGTATTTCAAACAGTAATAATAGGATGCGTGACTTAACAACTTCAAAAGTCACGGAGATGTATGGAATGCCTTTTGAACAAGAACATGGAGAAGCAGCTAATTTTAGTGCGTTTATAGAGACTGAATTAATTCCATTTGTAGAAAATAAATATCCTGTTACAAGTTTCAGAACCTTAATAGGGCACTCCTATGGCGGTTTGTTCACAATTTATACACTGATTAATCAGCCACATTTATTTTCAAATTATTTAGCCATTGACCCAAGTCTGGATTGGGATAAGCAAAAATTATTAAACGAAGCAAAAGCAGCACTCAAAAGGCAAAATTATAAAGGAAAATCGCTCTTTATATCTTTAGGCGGTCAATTACATCTGCAAAATACTGATGTCACTATCGAGAATGTGATGCAAGACACATCAGCGTTTACACTATTTGCAAGGTCGAATATGACTTTTTCAAACATGGTAGAGCAAAACAAAAACAATGGGCTATCTTTTAAATGGAAGTTCTATCCTAATGATTTGCATGGAACAATTCCATTGCCTTCTATAATGGATGGTTTGATCTTTGATTTTGAATGGTACCAGATGGAAAATATCAATAAATTCAATGATCCAGAGACTTCAAGAGAAGTATTATTTACCATCATAAACAATCGGGCTAATAAACTGAAGCGTTATTTTGGTTATGACGTTCCGCCTTATCCGCAAGACATATTCAATGTGCTGGGTTATATGAGTTTAGATATGGAGCAATTAGAAAAATCTAAAATGTTTTTTGAATTTGCTATTAAGTTTTATCCAAACAGTGCTAACGTTTATGATTCCATGGCAGATTATTATGAAAGAAACAGGGATTACAAAAATGCGTTGAATTTTGTAGTCAAAGCTTTTGAAATAAGCGGTGAAGAAAATCATAAGCAAAGGATTAAAGACCTAAAAGAAAAAAATAACTGAGCTTAGAATCGGATCTGATTAATCACTAGCTAACCCATACTTTCGAAAGTCCTCGCAGACTTTCTATCTGTGTTTTGTTTACTAAATATAGTGTCTAGGCAGGCAACGGAAGTATAAATTTATCAGAAGTACTTCGTAAACTTTTATGTCAAAACTTGCTTGAATTAGCAGATTCCTCTGTTGGTGAGTCCCGCTTTTTTTTGTAGTTATACCAATCAAAAGCGTAGTAAATTGGTTTAAAATAAATGGAAATCAAATCTTAAATATATAGACCTGGTATAGAGTGTGTTATACTATGGTCTTTTAGATCGTGTGAAGGTTTGTCAGATGAGAGATTGATGTTCACTTAAAAGATTTTTGGGTTGAAAGTTCTTCTGTAAGCAACATATATTTATTGTTTTCATATAATAGATGTGAACCGGTTATGAGAATGAAATCATAAAAAAGGAGTTGTGGTCACAACTCCTTTTTTATTTATTTGTTTACATGAATATATTGAATATTTTTATTTTTCAAATATTTCTTTGGAGAACTAATGTTATCTATAGATCTTAATTTGTCAAATATTATTCAATTGTATACTTTGTGTTAAATAACCAATTGCTCCAAATAACCACACGGCATTCAATTTATGTAATTAAATACCTCAATGCTCATGAGTAAACCTCTACAATCTCCAAGCAAAGGCAACAGATCTCTCTTTATGTTGTCGGTTCTTTGTATTTTATTTCAGTCATTTATTGCCTCAAATCCTTTGTTGGCATCTTCTCCAAGGGTCATTTATTATGAATCTGATATTTTGAGGCAGGCTTATAATTTGGAGGGATCTGACAGAATAATAATTGAGGGGCTAGAATGCGGCGAAGAATACCAGTTCAATGTAAATAGCTTCCCAAATGAAGCCTTTGTTGGCATCAAAGCAGTGAATGGTATAAGACTTAGTCCTAACCAAAGCCGTCATCGTTTTATTGCGGAGACTAAGAATGAATTGACTCTGAGCCTTTCAGATTTGAATCAAGATTTTATTTTTTCACTTTTAAAAGTAATAAAAGATGAGCCTGAGCCTGCTAGTCAAAATATGATGGCAGTTATTAGTGCATCAGATGCTAGTGCTCAGACATTGATACAGGATGTCTTTATTGGTGGTGGTTGTTTCGATATTTCTGGAATAGACTACATTGGAGACAATAGGGCAAAAGGAGAGTTTATCAACGGTGCTACTAATATTGGTATAGATGATGGTGTGATCCTTAGTACAGGAAGAAGATGGACTTGCTCAGGCCCAAACGCTGCTGCAGGAGTTAGTGCTGATAATAATGATCCAGGAGATAACGACCTTACTCAGTTATCTGGGGTCGCAACTAATGATGCTGCAATTTTGGAATTTGACTTTATTCCTACAACGGATGAGATTTCGTTTGAATATGTATTTGCTTCAGAGGAGTATTGTCAATATGCAACACCTGGAGCACTTTATAATGACGTATTTGGTTTTTTTCTTAGTGGTCCTGGCATAAATGGTCCATTTTCT
>Ga0206131_10004559_pt1 | contig 15087 bp, 14 predicted proteins | sample Helgoland_Spring_FD_148636 | JGI IMG/M metagenome (GOLD analysis project Ga0206131, IMG submission 148636) | Pelagic subsurface seawater microbial communities from Kabeltonne, Helgoland, North Sea - Helgoland_Spring_Bloom_20160517_1 | ecosystem: Environmental > Aquatic > Marine > Epipelagic ...
GACCCATCAAAAAGCTAAATCCAACAGGAGAGATCAAGATGAGATATAAACTTGCTGCAGCCGCTCTGACAATGGCCTTTGTCGCACCAGCATTTGCGGAAGATGCCGTATGCTACAATTGCCCACCACAATGGGCTGATTGGGCCTCAATGCTGGAAGCGATTGACAAAGAAATCGACGTCCAGATGCCACATGACAACAAGAACTCGGGCCAAACCCTAAGCCAGTTGTTGGCGGAAAAGAGCAACCCCATCGCCGACGTGGCCTATTATGGGGTAACGACAGGTATCAAGGCCGGCAATACGGGCGTGGCCACAGCCTACAAACCCGCCAAATTTGATGAGATTCCCGAGGGTTTGAAGGATCCCGACGGCAAGTGGTTTGCAATCCACTATGGGTCTCTTGGCTTTTTCGTAAACGTCGATGCACTTGGCGGTGCTGATGTGCCTCAGTGTTTTGCTGACCTGACCAAACCAGAATATCGCGGCATGGTTGGCTATCTTGATCCGTCATCAGCCTTTGTTGGCTATGCTGGTGCTGTGGCCGTAAATATGGCGTTTGGCGGTGATCTGGATAATTTTGATCCGGCGATCAAATACTTTAATGATTTGGGTAAGAATTATCCAATCGTACCCAAGCAAACGTCCTATGCGCGTGTCGTTTCAGGCGAAATTCCGATCCTCTTCGACTATGATTTCAATGCCTATCGCGGTAAGTACGAAGAAGATGGAAACTTTGAATTTGTGTTGCCCTGCGAAGGTTCAGTCCGCGTGCCTTATGTGATGAGCCTCGTTAATAACGGTCCGCATCCCGAACTTGGTAAACGCGTTTTGGATTTCATCCTGTCTGACAAAGGTCAGGCGATTTGGACTAACGCCTATCTCCAGCCAGCGCGCCCCGTTGAACTGCCTGCGGATGTTGCGGCAAAATTCCTACCGGCAAGCGATTATGAGCGCGCTGCAGCGGTGGACTATGCCAAAATGGAAAAAGCTCAAGCTGGCTTTGGCGAACGTTACCTGTCCGAAGTTAAGTAACTGATCCCCCCAAACCAAGGGGTCGCGCCATGATGCGCGGCCTCCGAGGATAGCTATGACAAACCGAACTTTTGTAATGGTGTGTCTCACGCCACTATTTATCTTTTCCTTGGCGTTTCTTGCGCTTCCGCTAATCCGGTTGTTCCTAGTCTCTGGCGAGAGTGATGCGGGCTGGGCCATTTATCTCGACATTGTGCGCAAGCCGCGGTACTTAAACACACTGGTGCTAACAGTTCTGGTTTCACTGGCGACAACGTTTGCGGCTCTGGCTGTTTCGACCACCGCGGGCATGTTTCTAGTTCGCAACCGATTTCGTGGGCGTGGAACTTTGCTGGCTGTGCTGACCTTGCCACTCGCCTTCCCCGGCGTAGTTATCGGATTTCTCATCATCCTTTTGGGCGGTCGCCAAGGGCTGGTAAACCAACTGACACCCGGACACGTTGTTTTTGCTTACTCCGCAATTGGCTTGTTTTTGGGATATCTATACTTCTCGATCCCGCGTGTCCTGTTGACGGTCATGGCCGCCGCCGAAAAGCTTGATCCTGCCCTAGAAGAAGCCGCACGTACGATGGGTGCCACCCCTTTCCGCATTGTAATGGATATTATTATCCCTGGGCTGATGCCGTCGCTGATTGCTTCGGGTGCGATAGCCTTCGCCACCGCTATGGGTGCTTTTGGCACGGCCTTCACGCTGGCCACGAACATCGATGTTATTCCGATGGTTATTTACACTGAGTTCACATTATCCGCTAACATTGCCATGGCCTCTGCTCTGTCAATTGTCTTGGGCATCATTACTTGGATCTTGCTTCTGATTGCGCGATCCCTGTCTGGTTCAACTGTGGCTGGAGGAGGCTGAAAATGTTCAAATCCAAAATAAAAATGTTGCAACTTGCCGTCACTCTTAGCGCCTGCGCCTTCCTTTTAGTGCCTACAATTCTTTCGGTCATGGCGGGACTTACCGTGAACTATTTCAAAGGGATTTCCTCTGGTCTCACTTTGAAATGGGTCTACCAAGTCTGGGAGCTTTATGCCGACAGCATCTTTCTTTCCATGTGGCTGGCCATTGCCTGTTTGTTCTGCACATTAATTATTGGCCTGCCTGCTGCTTATGGGCTTGCGCGTCATCCCGGTTGGTTGTCGCGCCTGTTGGAAGAGTTTATTTCATTGCCGCTTGCGGTTCCGGGTCTGGCTTTGGCACTGGCATTGTTGCAGCTATACGGTTCGATGAAAGGCTTTCGTGCTTCATGGACGTTCATTTTGGTGGGCCATGTGCTCTACACCTTGCCCTTTATGGTACGATCGATTCTAGCGGTTCTTGCCGCCATGGACCTAAAGACGCTTGAAGAAGGTGCGGCTTCGCTTGGAGCATCGCCATGGCAAAGGTTTCGCGACATCGTCGTACCCAACGCCATGCCAGGCATTCTGGCGGGTGCGTTGACGGTCGTGACACTTTCCATTGGTGAATTCAACCTCACCTGGATGCTGCACACACCCTACCTCAAAACGTTGCCCGTTGGCCTCGCTGACAGCTATGCGTCCATGCGGCTTGAGATTGCGTCAGCTTATACCCTCGTCTTTTTTATACTGATCGTACCTCTGCTGATGGCCATGCAATGGGCTTCTGCGCGTGCACAAAGGATTACACAATGACATTGCGTCTGACACACACCGCCAAGACCTATCCTGATGGCACTAAAGCGTTGCTGCCCACCGAACTTTCCGTTGACAAGGGCGAGATCGTCTCGCTTCTTGGTCCATCGGGCTGCGGAAAAACCACGTTGTTGCGCATAATTGCAGGGCTTGAGACGCCTGATACCGGAAGTGACATCTGGTTTGACGATGACAATGTGACGGCGCTTCCTGTGGAGCGCCGCCAAGTCGGGATGGTGTTTCAATCATATGCCTTGTTTCCGAACATGTCTGTACGCGCCAACATTGGCTACGGGCTAAAAATGCAAAAACTTCCTAAGTCGGAGATTGACACCCGCGTCACCGAAGTCTTGGACATGTGCCAGCTACAGCCCTTTGCTGGACGTGCGGTAACGGCGCTGTCTGGCGGTCAACGACAACGGGTGGCGTTGGCCCGTGCCATCGCACCCCGCCCAAGGTTGCTTTTGTTGGACGAGCCGCTCTCGGCGCTCGATGCATCTTTGCGCGAAACGTTGCGTGACGAGTTGGCCATACTTTTGCGGGAATTCGATATTACTGCGATCTTCGTCACCCATGACCAAGACGAAGCGATGGCAATCGCTGATCGTGTCGCCGTCATGTCGCATGGCCGCGTCGTGCAAAGCGGCACACCCGAAGACCTCTATCGCAATCCGACGTCTTCCTTTGTTGCTGGATTTGTTGGAAACGCGATGTCCCTTCGCGGCAGGCAAGATGGCACAACACTGTATTTGAAGGGGGGAACTCTGTCACTTCCGGCAGACGGTATGGGGCAGACAGTTTTTGTGCGCGCTGAAGATGTTCGGATTGTTGAAAGCGGCCCGCTGCGTGGAAAAGTAGAAACTGTTACCTTCTTCGGAACGCACTACCGTATCGGCATATCTGGCATCACGCCTGACATGCTCACTTCAATCCATTTAGGACAAGATGCACCTAAAGTGGGGGATATGATCAACGTATCAATCATGCCAGAAACCTTGATGTTGTTGCCAGAAGAGGCCGCTAACGCATGACACGTATCATTCAGATTTCAGACCCTCATATCGTCCCGCATGGTCAACTTGCCTATGGCCAAGTAGATACTGCGAAGGCACTTACCGATTGTGTCGAAACGATCAACCGCAGCCTGCCTGAGATTGGTCCCGTTGATATGGTTATTGTCGCAGGTGATCTGACTGACTTTGGCACCAAGGAAGAATATCAACGGTTTTGCACACTTATGGAGCCACTGGACCTGCCGTATCGTGCGATTCCCGGCAACCATGATGATGTGGCTGTGATGCGTGCGTGCTTCTGGGATCAGTCATGGATGCCACTTGAGGGCCCGATCAATTGGGCTTTGGATTTTGGCGACCTCGCAGTGATTGGCTTGGACAGCAGCGTGGCTGGTAAAGCCCATGGTCACCTTACCGATGAAACCTTGTGTTTTCTGAGCGAAACACTTGACGCCCAAGAAGGCAGTCCGACCATCGTCACAATGCACCATCCGCCAGTTTTGACCGGTATCGAGAAGATGGACATCCAAAACTTGCGCGACAGCAAACAATTGAAAAAGATCTTATCGGGATATAAAGGCGAACTGCGCTTGACCTGTGGACACGTACACCGCAACATTGTCACTTCCTTTGGCGATGTGATTTGCCAAATTGCGCCAGGCGTTTCGCATGCGGTGACCATGGATCTGCGCGCAGGCGCCCCCAATTGTCTGACCAAAGAACCCGGCGGTTTTCTTCTACATGAAATACGTGGCGGCATCATGAGCCATCACATCCTAGTCGGACGATATCCCGGTCCGTTTCTGTTTTATCCAGACAAATGAACCAAATGGGAAAAGCGAAAGACATAAACCACGGATGATATAAGCATCATCTCGGTGGTAGTGCGTGCCTCCAGCGCAGCGGATCTTCTGATCTGGGACTTTAGATTGTTACACACATGAACTGAGCGCGTCTTTTGGCACTGTAATGCAGCTCACGGGTCTTTGGCGCGGCATATTTTGTATGCTTGAGTGGCAATGGATTGGGCGACCAGGTTTTTTGCTTTTTCCAACTGTTCTGGTATTTTATTACCCACATCAGTCCAAGGAAATTCATTGACTTTTGGCTATGTCATTACTCAAATCGGAGGTGCCGATCCAGATATTTCCGCTAAATATATAAGGATGGGTTTACCCACAATTCAACAGTATGGTGAAAGAACCCGATACCGTGGCCTCGCCGCATCGCTCACGTCTAATCGTTGGATAGACCATGTAAATCGGTCGTGCTTCTTGCAGCTTTATTTTGTGCGCTCTTGATAGCATCAGCGCTAATTATTTATCGAAGTGAAACAAGTAGTCCACACACGTTCGCCACGATGATCAGAATCGCCATCGACATAAACTTTGCAGACATACAAGCTCCCCTCGCAAATGACGTGATACCAACCGGTATCATAGTCCTCTTCATTTGCGCCTTTATTAATTTTTTTGCCGTTAACAAGCATGTTCTCAATCGCGCTATTTTCCACTAACCGATTTAATGCTCTCACACTGTCTTAAGTGCGGCGCTCACAATACGCAAAAGCCGACTTGTGTTGTCGATGGTTTGGGCGATTATGGGTTTGTTTTGACAACATTCCAAAATGATCTTGATTTCTGACTTTCGATTATCGAGTGCCCTTTATTTTTACAGATTGCATCTCCAGTACTGATTGACATGCCGGGGGGAATTGAGATTGCCTCATCCCAAAGAACATTGTTAGTTCTATACAACTGGCAGACTACGGTTCCGGTTTCTGTGGTAACTGACACAGGGGTTGTGGCGTAGTTAGCGGGATCTATACATCCTGTTAGGGTGGCCGCACTGGCCGTTGAGATAACCAGCTTGAGTATGTTTTTCATTAGGGTTCCTTAAGTAATTTTATTGCAATATCATAGCCTTACCAGAATAGTCTCACGGGTAATTTCGAGAAGTCACGGCATTGGTGCGTCTGCTATTTTCAATGAATTGAGATTTTGTTATGTGTTAGGAATGTTTATAGTCCGTAAATCTGCGATAAGATAGGTCACTCAATGCAACGCAGTCAAGCAACCATAGCGGATATTTGAGGCAAAGTTAATAAACTTTTGCGGTGAGCCAGGGTACCAGTTGAAATCCCATATTTTTTTGAGGATAATTTTGAACTCAAGCGCCTTCGTGCCCGTTAGATTACGCCGCAAAACTGAGCTAATTCCCGGTCTGTTAATTGTATCGCGCTGTAGTATTTTGTGATTTGGCCTGTGGTATCGCGTCGGCTGAGACTGTCGCGAGGTCCCATGACTGCTGCCTATCAAAAAATGGTCTCTGAGGGGAACGCATAACTCCACTGAATGCGGACACGTGCTCGATATTGCCGGTTTCATTATCGTCTGGCATCAATTAATTGAGGCCGTTTTTAGTCACTTGAATTGGCCGCAGAATAATTGTTTCCAAGTGTGAACATAGTAATTTTGATTGTCTTGCTGCAATTTTTCAATCATATTTTTGTGCGCCGCTTTCGCGTGCAAATCTGGTTGGAAGGCCATTTTTTAATAATGAATGATTTTGCGGCACGCGGGTGTGGTGGTTTTTAAGTATTTGCCTGATCTCATTTTTCATTTAACATTATTAATGCTAGGAATATAATTTAAATGTGGTAATCTGAGGTGAGACGCCCGGCGTGGGTGTATTTGGTTGAGTTTTAAAACCTTTGGTTCAGATTGGTTGAGGGGGCATTTCGGATGCTCTTCTTGCCAAAAAGCGTTACAGTAAAATTTTCAAACAAGTTATTTATCCTGTTCAATTTGCGAAAGTCGCTGTGCTTATCTGGGTATGAAGGTGTGCTGAGATTAATAGTCAAACGGGGGAATAGGACGTGAATAAGCGAATTTGTGTTATTGGGGCTGGCCCATCCGGTCTGGCGCAATTGCGGGCGTTTCAGTCAGAGCCAGGTGGGGTTTCGCGCGACGTGGAAGTCGTGTGCTATGAAAAGCAAGCTGATTGGGGTGGTCTGTGGCAGTATTCTTGGCGGACTGGTACCGATGAACATGGCAATCCTTGTCACGGGTCTATGTATCGTTACCTTTGGTCGAATGGTCCCAAAGAGGGGTTGGAATTCGCGGACTACAGCTTTGAAGAACATTTTGGCAAACCGATCGCTTCTTACCCGCCGCGTGCCGTGCTGTTGGATTATATTGTGGGTCGTGTGAAAAAGGCCGGAGTGCGGGATGCTATCCAATTTAACACACTTGTGCGCGATGTTCGCGCGGTTGGTGACGGCTTTGATGTCACCGTGCGCGATTGCTTGCTTGATTGTGAAACTACAGAAAATTTTGATCATGTTGTCGTGGCGTCGGGACACTTTTCGGTCCCAAACCTTCCGCATTATGAAGGTTTTGAACACTACAATGGCCGTATTCTGCATGCCCATGACTTTCGAGAAGCTATGGAGTTTACCGATAAAGACATCTTGATCTTGGGCTCTTCTTATTCGGCCGAGGATATTGGCTCGCAGTGCTGGAAATATGGATGTAAATCGGTGACGGTGGCACATCGGACTGCCCCGATGGGGTATGATTGGCCCAGTAACTGGCAAGAGGTGCCGGCGCTGTCACATGTGACTGGACGAACGGCGTATTTTATTGATGGCACGTCGAAAGATGTGGATGCGATTATTCTGTGCACTGGCTATAAGCACCACTTCCCGTTTTTACCAGATGACCTGAGATTGAAAACGCCGAATGTTTTGGCCTCGGATGATCTGTACAAAGGTGTGGTGTGGAATCAAAACCCAAATCTATTTTATTTGGGTATGCAAGATCAGTGGTACACTTTCAACATGTTTGATGCTCAGGCGTGGTATGTGCGCGATATAATTATGGGGCGAATTGCGGTGCCTGATCTTACGGTACGGCAGGCCGATGTGGCGAAGCGGCAGGCTGAAGAAGCTTTGTTGGCCGATGACTATGCCTGCATCGCCTATCAGGGCGCTTATACGCAGGAGTTGATAAATGAGACTGATTACCCCTCCTTTGACATCGAGGCTGCGAACAAGGCGTTCTATGAGTGGAAAAAATGCAAAAAAAAAGGTATAATGGAGTTTCGAAACCATGGCCACGTAAGCCCAATGACAGGTGCAAAAGCACCTGCTCATCACACCGCTTGGGTGGATGCGCTGGATGACAGTCTGGCGAGCTATCTGAAAAGTGAGTGATGCGAACGAAAAGTAAAGGCGGAGAGAGCAACGGTAAAAGCTCTGAAACGCATTGGTAAATGTTGATCACAACTTCAATTGTTCCAATTCTGCTATTCTGCGTTTTGGCTGGCCTATTTGATTGGTCCAAAAGTATACCAAAAACGGGGAATAGTGTATTTATATGCCTGCATGCTAATTTTTTTGGAAAAAAAGTTGTAATTAAGTTGGTTTTGACCAATAAAGAAGCCGTAGGTTTTTCTTGAGAAAAGTTTCGGTATAGTTTTGGTACATAAACTGACGCCGTTGTAGGGTGCACATGCTCCCGACAAATACCAGAAACGGGGCGTTGATCGGGGCTTGGGTCATGTTGTTTAGGGTTGGTGTACGGCTAAAAAATCAGGCGTTGAGCGAAGAACTGGGCGCAGTGCAATAACAAAATTTGTGAGGCGTTCAATAATACAGACAAGCAGGGGTGAACCTGCGGAGACAAAAAACAGCAATTTTGCCGCGGTCATTCGGCCGCTTTAACCAGGAGAGAAGAATGAAAAATTTAGTACGCAATGTGACAGCGGCGGCGCTGTCGATGACGCTGGTGACAGGTCAAGCCTTTGCCAAGGATTCCAGTAAACCGATCGTGATCCCGACTCATAACTGGTCAAGTCAGGTCGTTATGGCCTATGTGATCGGTGGCATTTTCGAAAGCATGGGAAATAATGTAGAGTATGTGCCCGCCGATACTCAGGCTGTATATGAGGCTATTCGCAATGGGGATGTCACGATTTCGCACGAAGTGTGGCAGTCGACTTTCGGAGCCTCGTTTTATAACGCAATGGCAAAGGGTGGTATTATTGATGCCGGCACGCATGCTGCGATGACCTTGGAAGAGATGGGCGTTCCACAATATGTGATTGATGATAATCTGTGCCCCGGCCTGCCAAATTGGGAAGCGTTAAAAGACTGTCCGGAAGTCTTTGAAACGGCGGATTCAGGCGGCAAGGGCCGTTGGCTGGAAGGACCACAAAGCTGGCACGGAAATCAGATGCCTGAGCGCCTTGCTGGGCTCGGGTTGGACGACAAATACATGGTGAAATTTGCCGGCTCTGCCGATGCGCTTTGGGCGGAACTTGCCTCTGCAAAAAAAGAGGGTCGTGGCGTTATTACCTTTAATTGGACGCCCAATTTCACTGATGCTGAAGGCTTTGTCTTTATCGAGTTTCCAGCCTATTTTGACGGATGCCGTGTCGGTGATGGCGGCGATGGTGCTTGCGGATCTCCCAAAGGATGGCTGAAAAAAGCTGCAAACTATAAGTTCCCTAAAACGCACCCGGCGGCCTATACAGCGTTTAGCAAAATATCGTTCACCTCGACAGATATTGGACAAATGGCGGCGCTTGTCGACATTGATAAAATGAGCCATCAGGATGCGGCAAAAGCTTGGCTTGCGGCGCATGAAGACGTGTGGAAGCCGTTCACCGAATAAGTATCGTCTCAATCGACCCTGTAACGCTTGGTGGTGTTACAGGGTTACTCTTCGTTTTCTCAGTCCTGCACCGAGAAACAGATTATCCCGCATGTTGGCTCTGGTTTCGCAGGGTGTACACGTAATCTTTTATACCCCGCAGTCACGCTTAAGGTATAAATCCGCACTATCGAGTTGATTAGGAAACTTCCCATGTCTTCGCAGAATGAGGCGATTGCCGAACCAAAGCCGGTCATAAAATGCGCGTCAGTTTATAAAATTTTTGGCGAAAATTCAAATAAGATGTTGCAACAGTCCAACGGGCACGTGGACGCTCAAGTTTTTCAGGATGCCGGCTGTGTTGTTGGTGTCAATAACGCCTCGTTTGACGTGTATGAGGGCGAAATGCTTGTGGTTATGGGGTTGTCTGGATCGGGCAAGTCGACCCTTCTTCGATGTATATCGCGTCTCACGGACACGACTGCTGGCGACATTTTTATCGACGGTCAAGATTTGGTTGCGATGAACTCGAAACAACTGATCGAATTACGGCGAAACAAAATGGGGATGGTATTTCAGAACTTTGCGCTTTTGCCGCATAAAACCGTCTTAGAAAATATTGCGTTTCCTTTGCAGGTCAAAGGCTTCGGGACTGACGAAAGCGTCAAACGCGCCTTTGAAATGGTCGAACTGGTGGGTCTGAACGGACGTGAGAACTATTTCCCGCGGCAATTGTCTGGGGGACAGCAACAGCGCGTCGGAATCGCGCGTTCGCTGGCAGTTGAACCTGATATTTGGTTCTTGGATGAGCCGTTCTCGGCGCTTGATCCGCTTATTCGCAAAGAAATGCAGGATGAATTTTTGCGGCTTCAAGGGGTGCTGAACAAAACAATTTTATTTGTAACCCACGATTTCAACGAGGCGCTGCGTCTCGCGGACCGGATTGCGATTATGAAAGATGGGGTGATTGAACAGCTTGATACCCCGGCAAACATTGTTCTGCACCCGGCTACTGAATATGTCCGTAAGTTTACCGAAGATGTGCCGCGCGAAAAAGTTCTTAAAATCGAAGCGGTGATGGATCCGATTGATGACACCACCGAATTGGGGTCATTACAGGTATTCAAAGATGCGATTATCGAAACTGTTGCAGAATCCGTGCTGACCGAACACAAACACGTCGCCGTTGTTGATGATGCCGGGGTCGTCGTCGGGGCGGTCCATGCGTCTAAGGTGATCAGCATGCTGTTTGGCAAGTCTGACCCGGTCGAGATAAACAGGTAGGGCTGACGCATGGAGTTCTTCGCTAAAAATCCCAAGCTTTCGCAATTTTTCGGGCTTCTGGCGGTGTTTTTTGCCCTTTATTTTAGTATTTCGCCTTCTGAGACAAATATACTCTGGAGACTGCCCTCACTGTTTGCCGGCTTCCCAGCGGCGATCAATGTCTTTGTCGAGTATCTGATGTACGATTGGATGCCGATTGAAATCTACGATCCGGAACTTGAGGATTATGAAGAATCTGCGCTGATCAAAGAAGTGACTAGGGGGTTCTCGCGCGGGGTTCTTTTTTGCATTGAGCTCATTCGTGATATCTTGCTCGGCGGTGTGAAAACCATCGTCGCGTTTACCAGCTGGGACTTTGTCGGTGAAAATGACTGGGCGATTTGGCCCGCCTTGCCATGGACCTTCGTTTCGGGTGGCGCAATGCTGCTGGGCTATGCGCTCAAAGGGCGAGGGTTGGCGCTTTTGGCGGGGTCGGCGACGGGGTATATTGCCATTTTCGGCCAGTGGGAACCTGCAATGGAAACCCTTTCTTTTGTTCTTGTTGCTGCGCCGGTGTCGTGTCTTCTTGGACTGTTATTTGGGGTTCTATGCTATAAAAAACGCAGTGTTGAAGCCGCGTTGATGCCGCTTTTGAACATTGCACAGACGATGCCGCATTTCTCTTATTTGGTGCCGGTGATGGTGTTCTTTGGTGTTGGTGATCATGCGGGCGCGATTGCAACGATTATTTTTGCGACGCCGCCGATGATCCGGCTGACGCTTTTAGGGCTCAAGCGGGTGCTGCCCGAAGTTGTCGAAGCGGGAATGATGAGCGGTTGCACCACCTACCAGATCATGTTCAAAGTTCTGATCCCAACGGCCCGACGGGATATTTTGATCGGTATAAATCAGGTCATTATGCAATGTTTGGCAATGGCGGTCATCGCGTCTTTCATTGGTGCCAAAGGTCTTGGCTTCAATCTTCTGCTATCGCTCAATCAACTGCGGATCGGTCAAGCTTTGGAACTGGGGATATGTATCGTTCTGATCGCGGTGGTTTTAGACAAATTGTCTTTGGCATGGGCCAATAAACAAACAGACTATTTTGCAGACCGCAGTTTTTTACAACGGCATAAATATGGCCTTGCGCTGTTTGCGCTGTTTGTGGTCAGCATTGTTTTTTCGGGTGCTGGACGCGTCCTGTTTGGTGATGGGATAAACTATTTTCACCTCATTCCGCACAATAAGGGTATTACAACAGAATTCTTTTGGCAGGCTGGCGTCGATTGGATGGTTGATAATTGGTATCAGGGTTTGCAAGGGTTTAACACGGCGCTGATCAGGGACGTTCTGATGCCGATGAAATATGCTTATTTGGGGATGCCTGTAATCGCAACCTTTGTACTGGTGATGGGGCTTGGTTTTATTATTGGTGGTGCGAGATCTGCGCTAACGGTTGGTGGTTTTGTGCTGTTCATCGCTTTGACTGAATGGTGGGACCGCGCCTTGATCACTGCTTACATGACGTCTTTTGCGGTGATCGTTTCAGTGATTCTCGGGATCACAGTCGGGACGCTCTGCGCGCAAAATAATTTGACGAGTAAGGCGATCTTATTGGTCTGCGATACCTTTCAAACGTTTCCGTCTTTCATTTATTTAATTCCGGTGATTATGCTGTTTGGGGTCACTGACACCTCGGTTTTGATTGCCGTCATTGTTTATGCCACTATTCCCGCAACGCGTTATACGGTCGAGGGGTTGCGCAATGTGCCCCAGTCGCTTCAGGATGCAGGGTCGATGTCGGGGGTCAATCGGGTACAACGGTGGCTGAAAATCGAACTGCCGATGGCGTTTCCACATATCATGCTAGGGATCAATCAGACGGTTATCTTTGCTTTATTTATGGTCATTATCGGTGCGATGATTGGCACCGATGATTTGGGGCAATATATTTTAAAGGCACTCTCTGATAAGAATGGAACGGGCAATGGGCTCATGCTTGGATTGTGTGTGGCCTTCATAGGCTTGGCTGTTGATCACCTGATCGTCACTTGGGCAAATCAGCGAAAGGCAATATTGGGGTTGGACTGATGGGTGTTAATCCAGTTTTCGAAGTTCCTTGGGAACGCAAGGGCGTTATCGCGCCGGGCCTGCCGATCTTGCCACACGGCACAGAACGGCATCCGGTGCCGGGGGGGGGGTCACGTGCTGTGGCGCTGTCCAAAGGTGATGTGATTTCTGTGCTTGACCGCGAAGGTCTGCAACCGGGCGAAATAGTATTTTTCGCACCAGACCGGCGGTCTGATGCTGCGATGCTGGGCGCGGTTGGCAAGGGACGGCCCGAGGCCACAATCGCAACGCTTGCCAACGGGTCGCCATCGGGGAAAAAGGTACTCAAAGCACTGGATGCGGCCAAATTTGACATCGGAACGGGTGATGCAATCGGGTTGTTTCAAGAGGGGTCTAACCCTGGAGATATGGAAAATTTCACTTCACTATGTGATGGGTTGCTCATTGTTGCCGCTCCCGGTGGCCCGATGCAGCCGCAAGCACAAGATGCCCCAACCGAGCTAATCCTGTATATCCGCAGGGCAAATCCAGCGATTGGTAAACCCGATATTGGGCCACCAGATCCTTTGGCAGATCCGGTGTTGGATTTCAATATTCAACCCGGAAACGCCACTGCCTATGAGGTCAAAGCAGGTCAGTATATTCAGATCCTCGATGTCAAAGGTCGTGAGTGTTCGGACTTTCAAGCGTTTTCGCGGCGTGCATTGGATAAGGGCATCGAGCGCGATATCGACCCAACCACCACGCGAACGCTGATGGGTGCGCTCTACCCCAGCCCAGGAATTTTCAGCAAATACTGGTCTGTGGATCAAGAGCCTTTGGTTGAAATCGTGCAAGACACCTGCGGTCGTCACGATACGTTTGGATTGGCTTGCACCGCGCGGTATTACGAGGATCTGGGTTACCCCGGACACGCCAATTGCTCGGACAACATGAATATCGATTTGGCAAGATATGATATCAAACCGCGCGGCGGCTGGCCGGCGATTAACTTCTTCTTCAATACAATGCTGGATGACACAAACGCCATCGGCATGGATGACCCGTGGTCGCGACCGGGGGATTTTGTGTTGTTGCGGGCGATGTCGGATCTGGTTTGTATCTCGACGGGGTGTCCCTGTGATGTCGATCCGGCGAATGGTTGGAACCCGACCGATATTCAAGTGCGTACCTATAAATCAACCGAAGAGTTTAACCGCTCGATTGGCTATAGAAAATCTGCGGAGGCGGATGTGGAAGACACAAAAAAAACAGCTTTTCACGATTGTTTCGCACGTCATACGCGCGATTTTGTCGAATATAATGGCTATTGGCTGGCCAATCAGATGACCAATCATGGGGCCATTGATGAATATTGGGCCTGCCGGGACAGGGTCGCGGTGATGGATTTGTCACCGCTGCGAAAATATGAGGTGACCGGTCCGGATGCAGAGGAACTGATGCAGCTTTGCGTCACCCGAAACATGAAAAAGCTATCAGTGGGTCAGGTGGTTTATACGGCGATGTGCTATGAGCATGGCGGGATGATTGATGACGGCACGGTGTACCGTTTGGGCGACACTAATTTTCGTTGGGTTGGTGGCAATGATACCTCAGGGTTGTGGCTGCGCGAGCAGGCGAGCAAACGCGGGTTGAACGCTTGGGTGCGTTCATCGACCGACCAGTTGCATAACATCGCAGTACAGGGGCGGTTCTCACGTGAAATTCTGTCAGAAGTTTTCTGGACGGCACCCACTCAGGCCAGCATTGACGAACTGGCGTGGTTCCGCTTTTCGGTCGCCCGCCTTGGTGATGTCAGTGGGCGGGCGGTCGTAATCTCGCGCACCGGGTATTCAGGTGAATTGGGCTATGAGATTTTCTGCCATCCCAAAGACGCAGTTGAAATCTTCGACGCCGTCTGGAAAGCCGGAGAGCCGCATGGAATGACCCCGCTGGGTCTGGGGGCACTGGATATGCTGCGGATCGAGGGCGGGTTGATTTTTGCTGGGTCGGAATTTGACGATCAAACCGATCCGATGGAGGCTGGGATTGGCTTTACGGTGCCGTTGAAATCGAAACTGGATGATTTTATTGGTCGCAGCGCGATCGAAGAACGCAAAGCGCATCCACACCGCAAACTTGTCGGCTTTGAGATCGAAAGCGGGACGGTACCGTCCCCGGGCGATTGTGTGCGGGTCGGCAAGGCGCAGGTGGGCGAGATCACTTCGGCCATGCGCTCGCCGATCTTGGGCAAGGTGATTGCCTTGGGTCGGGTTGCCATTGCGCATTCCACACCGGGTACCCAGATTGAAATCGGTCAGTTGGATGGCCAGCAAAAGCGGCTCAAGGCCGTTGTTTCGGCGTTCCCGCATTTTGACCCGACAAAAGAGCGTGTGAAAGGCAATTATAGCTAAGGCG
>Ga0206131_10004569_pt1 | contig 15070 bp, 38 predicted proteins | sample Helgoland_Spring_FD_148636 | JGI IMG/M metagenome (GOLD analysis project Ga0206131, IMG submission 148636) | Pelagic subsurface seawater microbial communities from Kabeltonne, Helgoland, North Sea - Helgoland_Spring_Bloom_20160517_1 | ecosystem: Environmental > Aquatic > Marine > Epipelagic ...
CTCTCCCATCTGTTTTTATCCCATGAGTATGTATAAACTCCGTTGATAAAATCGTTTCGTGTAAATCTTCCTTTACAATCTAAATAAATTAATAATTCTAAGTCTGCGTCTTTTAACCCGTAAGTTTTACAGACCCACTTTCTAGTGAGCCTGTAATACTTAAGGATATTTAATTCACGCAGATCCTGCGCGGTTAGTCTCAATTTACTATCCTACTCCTAGTAAAATTGAATCAACAGCAGTGATACCAGCTGGGTAAGTTCCAAGAATATCATTACCTAGATCAATCACTCCACTGTTATGCGGATGAGCATTGATAAGATCAACTATAGTTGCCATCACAGCGTTCTCAGCGTCAGCTGTAATTGAAAAGATAACTTCGTCATAAGATTTAACAGCTGCAGCCGCTGTTTCACCAATAGTAGGTAAAAATAAAGGTCTAGAGCTTTTAAATAATAAGCTTAGCTTACCATCTCCTGCACAACTAACGTGTAGCAAGTTTTCTAGTGGCCACATTCCAGCGTCATCAGCCGCGTCAACCACTCTAATAAATTTGTGTTTCATTTTCTTTGTTTTTTTAATTAATAATTGTTTTATGTTTTGAGTTTAAGGGTTTGGGTTTATGGTTTAGGTTAATCCACTAGAACTACGTCACCATCACGAATGACCCGGTAAAGTACATCTTTCCATGATATGTCGTGTCCAGCATGTTTATCATAATATATCGTATCACCATCTTTTAATCCCTCGACTAAATGTCCACACGATATTATTTTTGCTTTTATATAACGGTTGTCTACATCTGTGTCATCCGTCATTATAAGACCAGCAACCTTTTTAGGCTCTGTCTTTATTCTGTCTACTATAATATATCTATTGATTGCTTTCATTCATTCTCATATTTGAAATTACACAATCTGCAGATATAATTGTTGATACTACACTTACTGCATTTTTAAGTGCGGACTTGGTTACAAGTACAGGATCTATGATACCAGCTGAGATCATCGTGGCTCTCTCACCAGTTACTACATCAATACCGTAACCTTCGTGATCTTCGTATCCATCCATCATAGTTATACCAGCATTGTCAAGCACAGTATAAAAAGGAGCTTGAATAGCTTTTAGTAGTATCTCTTCACCCACCGCTTTAGCGGGGATTTTTTGAGATGCGTTTAATAGCGCAACTCCACCACCTGGTACAATACCTTCCTTTAACGCTGCTTTTGTAGCATAGATAGCATCTTCTATTCTATCTTTCTTTTCTTTAAGCTCTACTTTTGAATCAGCACCTACTTTTACCATACCAACACTACCTGATAGCATAGCTAACCTTTGTCTGTGTTTCTTTTGTATAAACGGGTTTTTCTCCCATTTATCTATAGTCTTATTAATACTAGCAATTCTCTCCTCCATTTCCGCCTCTGGAGTATCTATAGTAAGTACTGTATTTTTATCATCAGTTATAGAAGTATAAGCTTCTCCTAAGCAATCTATATCTATAAGATCTAAATCATCACCTAGTTGTTCGTTTATTACCTTAGCACCAACAAGAAAAGCAAGATCAGCTACGGTATCGTCTTTAGTAGGACCAAAGCCTGGTAAATCAACAATGTTCACTTTAATGTTACCTTTTACCTTATTCATAAGTAAAGCAGCTTTAACTTGTTGTTCTACTGGGGCAACGATTAAGAGCGATCGTTTGCTTTTTATAACATGTTCTAGTACTGTTTGTATTTTTCTTATGTTTGGTATTTCTGAAGATACTATTAATACTAATGGGTTATCAAGCTCACATATCTGCTTGTCCTTATCAGTAACGAAATGTGGGGATGTGAGTCCTGAGTCGATTTGAACACCGTCAACTACCTCGACGTATGTTTCTTCAGTTGGAGACTCTTCCATTAATACCACACCATCTTTACCTACTTTAGTATAAGCCTCCGCTATAATCTCACCTAGTTCCGCATCATTATTGCAACTTATTGAACTAACAGATTCGAGCATATCGCCTTCGATCTTGACAGAAATCTTATTTAGGTAATCGTTTATCTTCTTAAGACCGGATTTAATCCCGTCTTTAATTTCTCTTGTGTTAACTTCACTCTTGCTAACCTCTTTTAATAGTGATTCAGCAAGGACAGTAGCTGTAGTAGTACCGTCACCTGCTTCTCTCACTGTATTTCTAGCAGCTTCTTTAATAAGGGTTGCACCCATATTTTCAACCGGGTCAAATAAGACAACAGATTCTGCTACTGTTACACCGTCTTTTGTTATGACCGGGAGTCCTCTGGCGTCTTCGTATATAACGCACTTTCCAGATGCTCCTAGGGTTGATTTTACTGCTTTAGCTAGTTTTTCAACACCAGCTACTATTTTACTATTTGCGTCGTTGCCAAAGTTTACGTCTTTGACAATCTCGCTTGGTTGATTGTATTCCATGTATTAAATTAAATTTGATTAAATTGTGCTTTATTCGAAAGTTTTTACAACCTTTGGCCCTTTCGTAGCCTCTAACTTGTCTGTAAAGTGCTTAACACTACCATTGATAGCCGTCTCCGCCCCTTCTATTGTTTCTCTACGCGTAACATCTTGCCAAGTATCCTCTTTATCAGGGTTTTTGCATTCTGTTTGATAAAATCCATTAGGTAATTGGGTTATTCGCCAGTTTTTCTTCTCAGCGAGGTGTTTCCAATGTTTAATTGTTGTTTCATTTGGTTTTAGGTTGCCAGTGTATGTACTGGTCTTGTAGTATAAATAAGTCATTTTTGGTTTTTTTGGTTAATTTGACTAGGTTTAGGGTCTATCCCTATTTTTTTAAGATGTTCTTCTTCCTTTAGGTTTGCTTACATCTTGTTTGCTATTGCTTTCAGCTAACTTTGTAGTATATGGATTACCTTTCCATGTAAACTCTTTCTTACCAGCTTTTCTAGCCGCAGCAAAAGCTTTTTTAAACGTTAGTTTAGCATCATTTGGTTTAGAAGCTTTTTTAACTTTCTTAGACATTAGCTCTTGGTTAGGTACTAAATTACCTTCTAGCTTTTGTTTTGTTGAAAAACTACCTGGCGTTCTAGCTATAGGCTTTGCATAACCTTCTTTTTCCATTTGTTTTCTTACGTTAGGCCCAGCACTTTCGTACTTCTTATCAACTCTTCTTTGCGTACCTCTTTTTAACTGCTTACCTAAACTACTAAAGAAATCACCTAACTTACCTTTAGCTGGAGAATACTTCATTTTAAATCCTGATCTTGCCATAATTATGTGTTTTTCATTTTCTTAATACTAAAGCCTTCTCTTTTGGTACCTTTACCATCGTTTCCTCTATTAGCTTTAACTGACTTAAATCTACCATCCTTGTGATCGTAGTCTTTTCCTTTTATATTTTTACCTGCTTTAATAGCGTCTCTGCGTTTTTTTTGATTCTCACGCTTTTTCTTCTTACCATGCTCAGACATCATAGCCTTCTTATCTCTAATGGCTTTCGCTTTAGCCGCTTCTGGAGATAACTTTTGCTTTAATTTTATTGGTGATGAGTTCATACATAGTATGATTACATAGTAAAATAGTAATTTACAAATGCATGGTAATAATTACCAAAAGTGTGACACTAGCCTGTTACTCTAATACTTAGCTACCTAATGTCACATAAAAAATATTGTGAATATAGAATTATAGTGCTGCCCCCTATCCCCCTGGTACCCAGCCAATTACAAAAATGGTTTTTATTTAGCCCACGGGCCTGGTTATCAACACATTACGTCAGAAGTTTTCACGTTTTCATTATCGTGTCAATATGTCATGACTATCTGTCATAGATCGTAACAACTATTCTTACAAACTAAATACGACACACATTGGATAATATAACTGAAACAAATAAATATTAATTAAAATAATAAACTTATCAAAACTTTAAAATTCAAATCAAATCAAATATTAAAATTAAATAATCAAATATATTTTCCTTATTTAATTCATAACTTACCAAATAAATTTGAAACATTTCCAATCAATTCAATATTAAAAATTAATTCAATTATATATATTAATTCAAATAACTTTAATAAAAAATATCAAACAAATTATATTCAAACTTTAAATTATTCAAATATAAATTCTAATAATATTAAATAAAAATAAACTTCACAGTCAGACAGTGGGGGCAGTGGGTGAACACTATAAATATCAAATAAATAAAATATATACTTTTACAAACTAAAAACGAATAGTAATGGATAATATATATAGAAATACAAACAAATAATAATTAATAATAACTTAAAATAAATAAAATGTCAAAGTTAAACAAAGTTGAAGAACTAAAAACTAAAAGATTTGTAATCAGAAAGTCATTAATCGGTAAAAATACTGTTATCACTTTCACTAACAAAAAACAAGAAATTGTTTCTTATAATCATGATGAAGTGTATAATACACACTCTGATAAATTTGAGTCAATGAATTGTTTTCAAAAATACAAAAGTTACACTAACTCTAATTGTGTACCAAAGTTTTGTAGAAATTTACAAACAATTACTGAATAATAGTAAGTAATTTTCATGTACAAAAGTGGTAGTTGAGTTACATTTCCCACTATAAAATATGAATGACCAAGTATTTGGAGTACACTGTAGTAATGGTTTTTGTGAGTTCGATTCTCATACTACAACAAAAATACAATATAAATACGACTTGTATTGGATAATATAACTGTAAATAAATTATAAATTAAATAAATAAAAAATGTTAGAAACAATTAAAATTAAATTATTAAAACTATTATTAAATAATATTTTTAAATACAATCAAAATGAGTGTCAAGAAAAATGGTTAGAAACAACTGTTGATGACTTAACTTATTTATTAAAAAATTAAAACTATGTTAAAAGTAAATCAAAATGATATGTTCAAGAAGAACATGAGTAACAGAGAACTATATCTCTTGTGGAAAAAAATAAGTAATAAATCAGTAAAAAATAAGTAGTATGAAAATAGATAAAGTGAGAGCTCACAGAGAAGAGTTAAAAAGAATATTATTCAGTGTACCAACTGAAGGTAGAAAAGTAGTAAAAACAATTACAGTCACTATGATGACAAATAAACACTGGAAAGGTTATGGTAACGTATCGATCGATAGTGATGGACCAGATGGTTTTGTTCACTTCGGTACTTCACAGAAAAACCCAATGGAATATGTACTAAATAGTAAAGAGTATAAGTCAGGTGAATACCAATTAATAGTAAAATAATATGAGAGATTTCAGTATAACAAAGAAAAAAGGTGAGTGGTATAACGCGAAAGTGATCGACTCATATGGTAATAAGTATCAAAACTACTTTGAAACCGCGAGTGAAGCGAATGACTGGATATACTATATCTGGGAAAAAGAAGAGTGGTTTAACAGTGTAAACTCACAAGAATTATTGTATAAAGCGATAGAAAACTGTAAAAGATTAGATAAAAATATAAATGTAAGAGAAATATGAAGAAGAAAATAACAAAAGAACTAGAGTCAAATGTAGCGGAATTAGTAATATTAAGTATTTTTACTATCGTATTAATGTATTCACTATAATGGGAGCGTGGATAATACTCATACTGATAACTATAATGATCGGAAGTTACTTACTAAACGATTATACAAATTAAATACGATTACTATTGGATAATATATATATGAAATGCAAATGTAATAAACAAATCCCAAATGGTCGAGTACGTCTTGGCTTCAAAGTATGTGTCTCATGCTCTTCAGTCGAAGCGTATGGTTGTGCACCAGTAATTAATCACAAAACAGGTAATTCCATACAAATTATGTCAAGTGAAGATGCTAAAAAAATAGCAAAACTAACTCGTCGTAAAGGTTATGGTACCATGCTAGGCTAATGAAACTAACTAATAAACAAAAACGTAGTGTCAAAAGGCGAGTACAACTCGAGCAAGGTGTTAGTACACCAGGTACTAGAGTGTTTGTTAGTAAAAAAATATATACAAGAAAAAAGAAACATAAGAATGAAAGAAATTGACCAAATGCTCAATCAGTGGATACATAATAGTATCATACGAGCGAAATTAAGAGAATTAATAGTAAAAGAAAACTTTAAATCATTTGATTTAGGAGTAGAAGATGGTAAACAAACAAAATAAATAAAATATGAAAAAGAAGTGGATCACCGTATTAGATTACGAAACAAGTAGGGTATATCAATACCAAGTAACAATAAACAAGCACGCTGAAGACTATATTGTCTTTAAGGGTCATAGACTGAGCAATGTAGAGTGGATGGAACACCAATTCCACGCAGTAATTACAAAATAAATACGAACACTAACGGATAATATAATCAAATAAATAATATAACATGCAAACAATCAAATTCCTAAAACCAGATCTAAATACTGGTAAACAAAAAATTAAGCTTAACGGCATAACTTATAAGCCATATACAATATGTGACTTACCTGCTAACTTCGGTTGTCTAGAGTTTAACGGCAAAGAAGGCGTCGGTAGTTGGTTCAATTACAAAGGTTTAACTTATATCTACGACAACTAATGAAATTTAATATACAAGATAGAATAGTGCTAGACGAGATGGTAGACACTTTCACGGCAGAGATGCACAAGAATCAAGACGATGCAGAGTTAATGGACAAGAGACCGATCATTACTAGAGAGTATTGGTTACAAATGATACAAGAAGTACAAAGAAAGATAGATGACTTTACAACAGTTAAAGCATTAAATCAAAGTAAAAAATATAGATAATATGAGAGTAACAAAAGAAATGTTAAAAACAAAAGGTAAATACTTTAAAAGCGGACCGAGATATGCTGTAGTATCAACTCAGATGGACTTACTTGGTATAACAGATGTTAGTACGCCAAGACAAGAGAAAAATGGTACAATAGTGTGGAGATTACCAATCAAAAATCACGATAATAGAAATCCAAGTTTTATTGAAGTAGCTAGTTTTAAAACTGGTTATGTAAGAAATCAGAACAGTGGTTACAGTAATTATCAATTAAATAAAAGATGTGAAGGTGAGCCTGAGTATTTTGAATTAGACAACGGTGATTACAGAAAATTTACTACTAGATCTTGCAAGTTAATACCTATCGAGATTGATAGACTAGAGTACTTAATAAGCTATTGTCTCAAAAACTATTATATCAAAAGGGCTAATCAAGTAGTTGAAGGTAAATATGTTAGTCAATGGTATCACGACTGGAGTATGGAAAGAGCTAATGAAACTTATGGTAACTCTCACTACACGCCTAAAATAGATGGGTTAGAAACTAGAGTAACAAACTTAAGCTTACAAAACGAAGTATTACAAAATAAATTAAGTAATGCTATTAGTCCTACTAAACATCAGTGTGTAATAAATAAGCTACACAACTTAGAAAATAAATTAGCAACAATAAATAGAGTATCAAACTATGAATCAAAATGAAAAACTAATAAATAACATGAAAAAATTTGATAAACAAAAACTACCTAAATGGTTCAATGGTGAACTATATAGCGAGGGTGCTGAGGTAAAAAATAGATTTAGCGGTGACAGTTGCCAGTTAAATAATGTAGAATTAAGTATGTATGACTTCATTATGGGTGCAACTCAAATGTATGAAATGGGTATGTTTAATTCACCTAAGCACGGACAAGACTTAAGAAAAGGTCTTGACTGGTTTAGAAAGAATAATGCCGAAGCATATATGATATTGCTAGATTAAAAATATACGAAGTGAGGGTGGTAACAAACTCTAAGGTTCGACCGATTCTGGTCAAGACGAAAGACTCTTTTGAGGCTTGGTTCTTATAAAGTAGATCCAGATAAGTGTGAAGGGATAAGGTAGAACAGCGGGATAAAGCAAAAATGTATGATAAGTAATGGGCGGACTACGGTTGTCGCTGAGTGATAGATTACATAGAACCACACCCGCTCCACTTCGTTTTAATAAGGTGCGTGCTTTAAATTAGCCGCCTGACAACTAGAGCTGGCTCACCAAGGTGGTAAACAACATAAGTGTGCTGATCGACGGATTAAAAGGTTCGAATCCTTTTCTAGTTACAACACAAACTAAATACGAATGAGTTTGGATAATATGAATATAAACAATTAAATTAAATAGATATGAATGCAAAAGATTTAGAGCTAAAGATCTCCGGCTTAGAAAAGGCGATCCAAGAACACAAAAGTGATGCTAGTAGATACGAAGACGAGTTAAAAACAACTCAAAAACAATTAGCAGATGTTAATAAACCAGAATTAACAGGCTTACAACTAGACAATATACAAGAAGCTATCGAAAGAGCTGTAGATGATTTCGACTTTGATGACGTTGAAAACTATGATAAAGAGTTTGAGATTGACTATGATGGTAGAATACAGCTTGCAAACTTTGATTTTACTAACACACAAGAGTTAGTTGAAATTATAGTGGAAAAAGTACACAAACTGTTTGTTGAAGTTGAAGATGAAGAAGACAATAGCCAATTAAATACACAGACAGTAGCAGAAAAAATTATATAACATGAAGTTAATAGACAAAGTAAAACCAGAGGTACTAGATGCTTTAGCACAGTCTAAAATAAATTATAGCTCTAGCTACAGAAGTATAATTGCATCGCTATCAAGCACTGATAGATATAGACAATTAAGTATAGATCAAGTAGATCAACTAATAACTTTCTTACCAAATGAGTTACATCCAAACGGTAGAGCAGATTTTTATTACGGAGATTATTTACTACAAGAAAAACATCAATTATGACAGGAAAACAAGTAGAAAAATACATTATGAGAGATCTTGGTATGATCCCAAGACACGATTGCTACGCGTTAGCAGATGCTATAACAGATATGGCGGAAGAATTAGATCACGACGAGTGTGAATTATTGTATCTATTACTAGAGAATAGACCTATTGATGCTATACACACGCACAGCTATGGCTTTCACACAGCAAACGGCAGATATATTATTAACACATTAAAAGAAAAATATTATGAGTACGAGAGCGCAAGTTAGATTTGCAACACGCGAAGATGGTGTATCATTCAGTGAGCACCCAGATAAAATACACGCGCAGTTTTATGTGCATAGTGATGGTTACCCTGAAGGATTAGGTTTACAAATAGCCTGTTCAATATCAAAAGACTCACCAATTACAAGTTTCTACGGTGAAATAGAACACGTACAGACTTTACATGGTGATCTAGATTATATATACTATATATGGTCTGACTATGATAAATCCACTTGGATAAGTATATTTCATATGATACCAGCTTATTGCGAAACTTGTGGTCAAGATGCGCCACTTGAAAGTAAAAACAAATGTATATTTGTAGGTACACCAGAAAAATTAATAACAACGTATGGTTCTCAGTTAGATGAATCTTATTACAAACTAAATACGAACGAAGATGGATAATAAACGTGTATCAAACAAACAAATATTAGATAAGATCAACGATCTTAAAGTAGGTGAAGAAGGTCTTAACACATTAGCTATCAAGATAGTAAGTCGCATGGTTAAGCTTAAGTCTATGGAAGACTGGTTCGATCACGTTAACAGAGCTGACATCGCTGGTTCTGTTGCATACCAAGACCTTGAGTTAACCGAAGAAGAAGAAGCGTTAGGTGAAGCTGCAAAGCTAATGACACTAATGAATATGTTTCAAGAAGAAGAGCAGTATGAAAAATGTGCTATTATCAAAGGGAGAATGGCACAAGTAAACAAAATATTAAGAAAAGGAAAAAAATAATGATGAGAAAGAAACCAATGCTAGCATACCCTGTTAGCAACAAACCAGTAGACTACAACAAACCAGTGTTTATGCAGCCAAAGCTTGACGGCGTTCGCTGTATAATACAGTGCGAGCAAGTAAATCACTTTAGCAGACCAATCGAATATGATATAAAAGCATACTCACGTACAGGTAAAGAGTGGAAAAACATAAACCACATACTCGAGCAACTAGCTCCTTTCTTTAATAAATACCCTCACGTTATATTAGATGGCGAACTGTATAATCATGATCTAAGAGACGATTTCGAAACCATCATATCATTAGTCAGAAGACAAAAACCAGACGACATAGACATGCTAGAATCAGCAGATCTTGTACAATTTCATTGTTACGATATCATAGACGAACAGCTACCATTCGATCAGCGTATAGAATTTGTCAGCGAAGCGTTGATGTTGATGGGCGATAGTATACACATTGTTGATACTATACAAATACCTAATCAGCTTGAGGCTGAAGAAATGCACGAAGTTAATATAAACAGTGGTTTCGAAGGCTCTATATTACGTACTAACGACAACTATGCATGCAAACGTTCTCATAACCTTAGAAAGTTCAAAGACTTTCACGATACCGAAGCTACTATAACAGGCTGGGTTGAAGGCAAAGGTAAACGTATCGGTACTATCGGTAAGTTCTTAGCTATTGACAGTGAAGGTAATGAGTTCGGTATGCCTGTTATGGATAAGTTTAAGTATCTACAAGATAACTTCAAGCTCATGCAGGGTTACGTAGGTAAGACTGCCACGTTTACATACTTCGAACGTACTAAAGCAAATAGCTATAGACATCCACTTTTTAAATGTATTAGAAATTATGAATAGATATGAACAAGAAACGCACAATAATATAAAACGTATTGCCGTAGCGTTAGAACAATTAGCAAAGTTATTAACAAAATTAGCGAAAGAACAAAATGACTAGAATAAACGTAGGCATACCACCAGCTGACCTTGTTAATCAGCATTTAATAGCTGAGCACAGAGAAATTAAACGTATACCAAATTGTATTGCTAAAGGTAAATATAATATGGATGGTATACCTGATAAGTTTAAATTAGGTACGGGTCACGTTAAGTTCTTCTATAACAAACTGTTATACCTTAAGAACAGATATACTAGCCTGTATAACGAGTGTATTAAACGAGGATTTAATGTACAGAACTATATAGGCGCGTGGGATAATGTGCCACAAGAACTAATGAATGATTACAAAGTAGAACCAAATGATATAATAATAATAAAGAAAAGAATAGATGAGCGAAGACCTAAAACAAAGAATTAAGGAATTTAATGAAATTAAATATCCTAATGATAATGAGACAAGAATTATTATTACAACATTAAAACCTATGGGGACTGTGACAACAGCCCCTAAAGTATAAGAGTAATAGGCTAATGTCACACGAAAGAAATATAAAACTACTAAATGATAGGCGCATCGTATACAAGAGAGATCCTGTTGACGATGTACCAACCCATCAAACCGATAAGTATATGTTCTTCGAACAAGGTACTTATGAATGCTATACACTGTTTGCGTCTAAAGCTAAGATCACGACTTATAAGAGCCTTAAATGGCATCTGTTAACGTTGTGGTATCTTAACCCAGATCTTGATCAAGATGAGTTCATGCAAATTGCAGAAATCATATCAATCAAAGAACAAGGTTTCACTTCGTTCACAATACACATCGATCTTCTTAGAAAGATGGTATATGAGGTTAGCATGTTAGACTTAGATGAACCACCTAAAAACAAACTACGTAAAGTAGTATTTAAATATGGCTGTGGTCTAACTAAAGAACAGAAGCTGTCTATAGTAGGTGAATTAATAGGTAGATCAAAACGTATACATGAAGATGATATATACCAATGTATGCTAGATTTAAATGACTTAGGTAAAAAGATTACCATAACCCAATTAGCATTGTATTTAGAATGTTCTACTAGAACAATACATAGAAACATGAGCGAACAATTAAAACGAGAAAAAGAATTATTAAACCAACAATTATGAGAAGATTAATATATGATATGTACTACGCTGACGAGATCAGCAAAGACATTGCAGGAAAATTACTAGATAAATTAACACAATTAAGAGATAAAAGAAGATCAAGATGGTAAAAAATTATTTAATAGACATAGACGGTACTATCTGCGATGATATACCAAATGAACACTCGTCCAAATTTTTAGAAGCTAAGGTATTCCCTGACGCTTTAGAAAGATTAAACAAGTGGTATGATGAAGGTCATATTATAACATTCTTTACGGCTAGAAGAACCGTGCACAGAGCTATAACAGAGTATTGGTTGAAAGCTAATGGTTTTAACTACCATGGATTAATCATGGATAAACCAAGAGGTGGTAATTACCATTGGATAGATAATTTAAAAGTACAAGCCACACAATATTTAGGTAATTTTACAGAACTTAAAAAAACTAATAAAACAATAGAGACATTCGATGAAACATTATAATATACAAAACTATATAAGGTACAAGAAAGACCTTGAGTCAACCTTAAACAGATTAGAAGGCAAGATGTGGGACGAATACACTAGAGATGAGCTTGTTATTAAGTTTATGCCTCTTGTAGAAAATCTAGCTAGAAAGTTTGCCACGTCACAACAGGCGTCAGGAGTTATGGCAATAACAGACATGATACAAGAAGGCCACATTAATTTAATCAAAGCAGTTGATCGTATTGATTGGGAAAGAATAAACACATCTGAAGACCCTGAGAAAACTTTAAAAAGTTTTTTGGCTAAGCGTATCAAAGGCGGTATACGTAGAGAGATAGATAAAAACAGGGGTCAAATGAGATTACCAGAACACGTTACTAATAGTATACGTAAGAACTTTGGTAAAGACAAAAAAGCTGTAGCTATGTTCTTTAACTCTATATTCTTAAGTATTGATGCTGGTACTAGAGATGACGATGATCTGTTTTTACAAATTGAAGACAAGTCAGAACCTTACAATCAAGATTTTTTAAACATGTACTTAACAAGTTTATTGAAACAACACTTAGTAGACAAAGAATACCAAGTGCTAAGATTAAGCTATGGACTTGATTGTGATAAACAATCTGCTAAGCAAATTGCAGAGCAATTAGGCATTGAAGGTAGCGGCGCTTATGTGAGAGTTTCACAGTTAAAAAAGCAAGCGGTTGACAAGTTAATTGCTAACGTAGATCACTCACAAGTGCTTGACTATCTATAAGTTAAGTGAAGTGATCAATGTAAATTTAAAATTAAATGTGTGATTATAGATATACACCAAATATACCAAATATGAAAGAATTAAACCAAAAATTAGCCGTCGTACAGACTGAGCTAAAAGCGAAAAAGTCTTCGTACAATTCGTTCGGTAAGTATTACTTCCGTAAATCAGAAGACATCCTAGAGGCTATAAAGCCTTTCTTAGTGAAACACGGCGTTACAGTTACAATCAATGAGGAAATGATATCAACTGACCCTGTTCCAACGATGCAATCAACAGCAACATTTTCAGATGGCAAAGATGCTATACACGCAACAGCACTAGTCGGTGTAGACCTTAATCAAAAAGGTATGCAAACGGCTCAGCAGTTCGGTGCAGCCTCGACTTATGGTAAGAAATATGCCTTAGGTAACCTATTGCTTATTGATGATACAGAAGATGCTGATGCTGGCGCGAAACCAACAGGCGCTGTAGATAAGATCAAGCAAGCAGCTAAGCCTAAGATTACAGCAGCACAGTTAAAGAAAGCTAAAGAATATGTAGCAGCAGGTGGTAAAGTTGAAGCAATTGAATCTAAATATAAAATAACAGATGAACAAAGAAAAGATATTACAAAAGCTTAAAATAGACGAAGACTACTACGGTGAATTTGGTAATCAGTTCTTATCCAACTCTCATGTTGGTAGATTATTAAAGGATCCGTTAAACGCCTTCGAACCAAGCAAGCCATCACCAGCGTTTTTAATAGGTGGGTATTTCCATACTTGTATATTAGAACCAGATAAACTAGAAAAGTTTAAGGTTGTAAAAGCAAGCACAAGAAATACAAAAGCTTATAAAGATGTTGCGGGTGGAGAGCTATGTCTACTAGAACGCGAGGTAGATATGATTGAATTAATGAGAGAGAAAGTAATGAATAACGATATATGTAGAGACCTTATTACATTAGGTAACGTAGAGTATGAGGTACCAATGATCACCGAGTTATTCGGTAACAAATGGAAAGGTAAGGCAGATATTGTTAATCATGACGAGAAGTTAATCATTGATTTAAAAACAACAGCTGATATTGAGAAGTTTCAATGGTCAGCGTCTAAATATAACTATGATTCACAAGCTTATATCTACAGTAAGTTATTCGGATATGAGTTTTTGTTTATAGCTATAGATAAGAACACCCATAAAATCGGTGTGTTCGACTGTTCACCACAGTTCTACGAAAGAGGTGAAGAAAAGGTACGTAAAGCAAGCGAAGCTTATGACTTGTTTTACAAGACCAAGGACTTTGATCCTAAACAGTATTTCATAAGCAAAACCCTATAAAAATATAATCATGGGAAGAACTAAATCAAAAATCTGTACAGTAACAGGAATCAAAACTAGTGAGAAAAACTTTTACAGCAACCAGACGCACGTTAAAGCTGTAGATAACATTAGAAGAAATACAGATGTAACTAAAGATCAATTAACAAGAATGTTTAATCAAATAAATAATTACTAATGGCAAGTATAATAAAAGCAAGTCTAAATCTAGACGCAATACCTAAGGATAAAATCTATGTAGGTAAGAAAGGTAAGTATTTACCAATTACAATTACTATAAACGATGAGTTAGATCAATTCGGTAATCAAGGACCTGTAGTTGTAGAGCAGACTAAAGAAGAGAGAGATCAAAAAACACCAAAGACTTATTTAGGTAACGTTAAGGTTGTTTGGTCTAACGGCTCAAATGTTGAACCAGCTCCAAGAGAAGGTGCTCCAGCTCCGGCTGCGACAGCTCCTCAAGCTGATGACCTGCCATTCTAAATGAGTAAGGAAGAGATCAATGGATTTCTGGTTGATAAATACAATCAGCATGGCCTAAAAGAAGGCGCAGCGCAGGGGATTTGTCCCCTGTGTTCGTCTGATAGGAAACCTAAGAATGCTAAAGCACAATGTGCTAGCTACGATTGGGAACGTGGTCTCGGTACCTGTCACAACTGTGACACTACATTTCAGTTACATACTTATCAACGTAAAGGT
>Ga0206131_10004582_pt1 | contig 15038 bp, 15 predicted proteins | sample Helgoland_Spring_FD_148636 | JGI IMG/M metagenome (GOLD analysis project Ga0206131, IMG submission 148636) | Pelagic subsurface seawater microbial communities from Kabeltonne, Helgoland, North Sea - Helgoland_Spring_Bloom_20160517_1 | ecosystem: Environmental > Aquatic > Marine > Epipelagic ...
AGAAACTTTTCTTGTGCTTTCATTTACAGTAGGCTTTGGTTTTTCTATAAATTGACTTTTTGCTAACTGATTTTTTGCTATCTCTAGCTGTGCTGGAGAAAGATTTTCAAGCAAAGAAGGATCTATTTCCTGACTATGAGCATATGAACTAAAACACAGAATTAGTGGGATTAAGGAAATTGCTAAGAGTTTTCGCATATCTTTTTAAAAATTTTTTTTTAATTATATAGCGTGTTTTAATAAAAAGTTAATTATATGTATAATTTAATTACATTCCAGGAATAGAGACTCCCTTAATTTCTAGTATTGGTCCTAAAACTTCATTTATTTTAGTATTTATATCTTTATCAGATAATGTTCCAAGGTTAGATTGAAATATGAACCTATACCCTAATTTTATTACTTTCTTTCTATCATCTTTATAAAAATCAAAGATAAATGAGTCTTTAATTATTTCATCCGAAACTTTATCCAACATGCCTATAAAATTATCAAATTGATACAAATCATCGATTAAGAAAGAAAAATCTCTTGTACTAGATGGGTATTCAGAAATTGGTTTGTAATCAATAAAATTTTTAGCTTTTTGCATATGATCAAGTTTTAAGAAGAAGCTCTTTGGTATATCGTTTACGGGAGTTTCAACATAAAAAATTTTATCTTTCTTCTTTGTATCTATGCTATTTCTTGAGATCTCAATTATTTCAAATATATCATTATCAATATTTTCATTTACATTTAATAAGTCATTGAGATACTTTTTATCAAGTTTTTTTGAAAAATTATTATAATTGTGGCCTTGCCTTCCACTTATTATAAGTCCTAATTTTTTTTGTTGTTTAAGTTCTTTATCTTTTGTATAAATATCACTAATTTCAAATAGCTTTATAGAGTCTTTTTGCCTTCTTTCGTTGTATATAAGGTTTTTAATAAGAGAGTCTTTTAGAGAAATTCTAAAATTATTTCTATTTTTGTCGAGAGGATTATCTATATTTATAGATTCTTTTTCCTTGTTTGATGTAAATGGAAAGTTGATAACTTCGTAATAACCATTTTTAACAAAAAATGATTCTAATTTAGATACTTTTACCTCATCATTATTTACGAATTTTTCAAGACTGATAGGAGCACTTTTTATATTGTTATAGCCTACAACTCGTGCAATCTCCTCAGCAAGATCATTGTTTGTATGGATATCATGTCTGTAAGATGGTATGGTTATCTGATTGGAGATATTAAATCCGAGACTCTTAAGATATCTTAAGTATTCATTTCTCTCAAGAGAAGTTCCGAGAATTTTATTAATTTTATTAACATCTATTTGCAATTTGGTATTTTGCCTTTGTTCATAAGTAAAAGATTTAAATTTTAATGATTTTATTTTTGCATGATCTTGTACAACTTTTATAAATCTTCTCAAGGTCATTTCTTGCGATGCAATATCAACACCTCTTTCGAACTTATGAGCAGCGTCTGAAACTAAATTATATTTAACTGATTTTCCAATTATTGATTCTGGATTAAAGTAAGCGCACTCAACTAAAACTCTTTTTGTTTCTGAGGAGCAGGAAGTTGATTCACCCCCCATAACACCTGCAAGGCTTATAACTTCATCATCTATAGTAAAAAGACAATTACGATCTTTAAGGGTAATCTCAGAGCCTAATAATGTTTTAAAAGTTCTATTGCATTCTTTATTTTCAAATATTAATTTTTTTTTAATGGTATCTTTGTCAAAACAATGGGTAGGCTGACCTAACTCATATGAAATATAGTTAGATATATCAGTAAAAAGATTTGTTTTTTTATTACCAATAGCATTAAAGTAATTATCTAAATAAGTCCTATAGCTTTGAGTTTCCTCTTCAATTTCAATTTCTAAAAAAGAAATTTGAGGGCAATCTAATGGAGAAAGATTTTCAAAATCAATTTCGAGATCATTGATATTATTATCAAAAATATCAATGGGATCAGATTTGCCAAAAAATATATTTAAGTCTCTTGCAAGCCCTAATAGCGATAAACAATCTCCTCTGTTTGGGGTTAACTCCATATCAAAAATATCACCGCTTATCTCGTGCTCATGGCCAAGTTGAAAAAGCTTTTCAGATAGTTCTTCTTTTGAAGGTTTTTCAGATAAAAAATTTATCAAGTCTTGATATAGTATCTTCATTTGAACTGTTGAAGAAAATCTAAGTTCGATTTATAGAATTCTCTAATATCATGTACACCATATTTAAGCATAGCTATTCTTTCAACCCCTAAACCGAAAGCCAGGCCACTATACTGATTAGAATCTATGTTACAATTTTCTAACACAATAGGATTCACTATTCCGCAACCAAGAATCTCAAGCCACTTACCTTTTTCCGAAAGTATATCTACTTCAGCAGATGGCTCTGTAAATGGAAAATACGAAGGTCTAAACCGTACTTGAATATTATCACCAAATAACTCAAAAAGAATACGATTTATAAGATCTTTTAAATTAGCAAAAGTGACATTATGATCAACATAAATACCTTCTACCTGATGAAACATTGGAAGATGAGTTGCATCATCATCTTTCCTATAAACTTTACCTGCTGAGGTGAATGCAATTGGTGGCTTGCTTGCAAGCATGCTTCTTATTTGAACTGGTGATGTATGTGTTCTTAAAACATTTTTCTTTCCTTCAGCATAAAAAGTATCATGCATTTGCCTGGCTGGATGAGATTTTTTGATATTTAACATGTCAAAGTTAAATTCCTCAGTCTCAATTTCTGGCCCATAAACTTCTTTAAAACCAAAATCTGCTAAAAGATTAAGAAGATAGTCTTTGGTTTGATTTATAGGATGAAGACCACCTAACTCGTTGGATATAGCTGGTGGATTTATGTTGTCTAAATTAGACATTGTAAAACTAATTTACAGCTGTTTTAACAATCTTCTCAAATGTTGAAGCATCATTTATTGCAAGATCTGAAAGGATCTTTCTGTCAAGCAATATATTGCTTTTGGATAGTCCATTTACAAGAACTGAATACGATACACCTAAAGCTCTTGAGCCTGCATTAATACGTGCAATCCATAGCGCCCTAAATTCTCTTTTTCTGTTTTTTCTATCTCTAAAAGCGTATTGAAGAGCTTTAATATTAGATTGCTTTGCCGTCTTATAAAGCCTACTTCTGGCTCCGTAATGGCCTTTAGTGGCACTTAAAACTTTCTTGTGCTTAGCTTTTGCTGTTACTGATTTTGTTACTCTTGGCATATTATCTATTAATCAACTTAGAGGCCATCTTAAGTACAATGCCTGAAAGTTTATTTAATCCTCTGTTATGTCTTTTTCTTTTTGTAGACTGCTTAGTAAGAATATGATTTCTGTGAGCGCTTTTGCTTTTTACAGATGAACCTGTTTTCTTAAAACGCTTAGCTGCTCCAGAATGTGTTTTTAATTTATATCCCATTTTCTTACTCTAAAAATTTAATTATTTATTCTTTTTTAAAGGGGACATAACCATTAATAACTGTCGGCCTTCAAGTGATGGCTCTTGGTCTACTTGAGCAATCTCAACTAGCTCATCTTTGAGTCTTGTTAAAAGCTCAAGGCCAAGATTGCTATTAAGAATCTCCCTACCTCTAAATCGGACACTTATTTTAGTCTTATCTCCGTCAAGAATAAAGCTTTTTATTTTTTTTAATTTAATATTGTAATCACCTATGTCAGTAGAAGGTCTAAATTTTATTTCCTTCACAGATGTTCTTTTAACTTTAGCCTTTGATGATGAAATACTTTTTTTCTTAGCAAATATATGCTTGCCGTAGTCCATAAGCTTGCACACAATTGGATCTGACCCAGGCGGAGAAACTTGAACTAGATCTAATTCGGACTGTTGAGCCTGCTCCAATGCATCTCTGAAATCAATTAAACCATACTTCTCTCCCTCTTGACCAATGAGCATAACTTTGTCTGCTCTAATTTTTTGATTTATAGGAACTGTGTTTTTTTTACTTATAGCTATAATAATTTACCGGTTAATTTTTAATTAATTAATGTTAATTTTGGTTAATAGACTTTAACAAGCGTTGATTTTATAGCATATCATACAAATATCAAATAGATTTATGGCTCTAAAATACTTTTGACCCAATTCCCATAATTTAATTTATAAAACTCGCGCTTATTAATCCTGAAATCATTACCTCTCCAAAATTCAAATTCATAAGGAATACATCTATAACCACCCCAATATTCAGGACACACAAAAAGATCTTTATGTTTAAATGCCAACTTATATTTTGATTTTACTAGGTCAAATGATTCTATTGGCTTGGATTGATATGAAGATATTGCTAAAGCATTTTTTTCTATACTTCTTGTTGCAAAGTAAGATTGATTCTCTTTTATGTCTAGCATGCTGACTTTTGCTTTTATTCTGACTTGAACTTGTATTGATTGCCAAAAAATCGAGATAGAGACCTGACTATGATTTTTGAATTGCAAGGCTTTTGGAGAATTATAATTTGTAAAAAATATTAACTCATTATTTTCAATTTTTTTTAGGTTAACATAGCGTGAATCAACTTCTTTTTTAGATGAAAATGATGATATGCATATTGCATCTATGTTTTTTTGATTATTTTTTAAAGCTTCTGTGTAAAACTCATGGAATTTAATATATGGTTTATCTTGATTTAAATTGATGAATTCAATCAATTGAATCTCCATGGAATTTAAGGAACCAATCATATGCATCCACTATTCCCTGCTCAAGTTCGATGGAAGAGTTCCACCCTAATGAACTTAATCTCGAGCTGTCCATAAGCTTCTTTGGTGCGCCGTCTGGTTTAGAGCTATCAAAAACTAAAAGACCCTCATAACCTACAACATTTTTTATAATTTTTGCGAGATTTTTGATAGAGGTTTCCCTTCCAGAACCAACATTGATATGTGAACACATAGGTAAAGTATTTTTTTTAATAATTTCATAATCTAGGTTTTGAATAAAAATTGATGCGTCTGCCATGTCATCTACATGCAAAAATTCTCTCATTTGATTTCCAGACCCCCAGATAGAAACACATTCTTCTTTATTTTGCTTTGAAAAATGAATTCTTTTTATTAGAGCAGGTATAACATGAGAGTTGGTAGAATGATAATTATCATTTGGTCCATATAAGTTTGTTGGCATTACTGATCTATAGTCAGTGCCATGCTGTCTATTATAGCTTTCGCACATTTTTATGCCTGCTATTTTAGCAACTGCATATGGCTCATTTGTTGGTTCAAGGTAGCCACTTAATAGTGAGTTTTCAGCCATAGGTTGATTGCATATTCTTGGGTAGATGCAAGAACTGCCAAGAAATAATAATTTGTTAACCCCTGACCTAAAGGAAGAATTAATAACATTATTTTGAATCATAAGATTTTCATAAATAAAGCTAGCTGGGAAATTATCATTTGCATAAATACCTCCAACTTTAGCTGCAGCAAGGTAAACTTGATCCGGTTTGTGTATTTGCATGAAATCCATAACATCAGCTTGATTAGTGAGATCAAGTTCTTTTCTTGATGCTGTTATGATTTCAAAATTTTTATCTGATTGTCTTAATGCCCTTAATATAGCACTTCCTACCATCCCATTATGTCCAGCTATAAAAATTTTCATATAAATTTACTTTTACTTAATAGTTAAAATATCAAAATTCTAATCTGTGCTCTTCTAAAAATGCGAATTTTTTTGCAAGTTTTATGTCTTCTTGCATCATTTCTTTACACATTTCTTGGGCGGTTATCTCTGGAGACCAATTCAATTTGTTTTTTGCCTTAGTTGGATCACCAAGCAAAGTTTCTACTTCGGCAGGCCTGAAGTATCTTGGATCGATTTTAACAATAACGTCTCCAACAGAAACACCTGGTGCTTTATTACCAACCTTTTCTTTAACAATACCAACTTCTTCAATACCCTTTCCTTTAAACTCTACAACTAACCCAACCTCATTTGCAGACCACCTTATAAAATCTCTAACAGAGTATTGAACTCCAGTGGCAATAACATAATCATCTGGCGTGTCCTGCTGCAACATCATCCATTGCATTTTTACATAATCTTTAGCATGTCCCCAATCTCTAAGCGAGTCTATATTTCCCATATAAAGACAATCATCTATACCAAGAGCAATTCTTGATATACCAATAGTAATTTTTCTTGTGACAAATGTTTCACCTCTTTTTGGTGACTCATGATTAAAAAGAATTCCATTGCTTGCATGCATGCCATAAGCCTCTCTATAGTTTTTAACTATCCAAAAAGCATATAATTTTGCAACCCCGTACGGGGATCGAGGATAGAAAGGGGTTTCTTCAGTCTGAGGAGTTTCAATTACCTTTCCATAAAGCTCAGAGGTAGATGCTTGATAGAACCTAGTAGTTGTAGTTAAGTTTGCAGCTCGAATTGCATCAAGTATTCTTAAGGCTCCAAGCGCATCAATATCAGCAGTGTATTCTGGCATCTCAAAACTAACTGCAACATGACTTTGAGCTGCTAGGTTATATATCTCGTCTGGCTGAATTTTAGATATAATGTTAAACAAATTTGTTGGGTCTGATAAATCACCATAATGCAACTTGAAATCACCAGTCTTAAACTGGCCTTCATCATACAAATGATCTATCCGCTTGGTATTATAAGAGGAAGCTCTTCTTTTAATACCATGAACAATATAACCTTTCTCCAATAATAGGTCTGCAAGATACGAGCCATCCTGGCCAGTAATACCTGTAATTAAAGCTACTTTTTGTTTATTTGTTTTATTCATTTAAATATATTCTTCCTTTTTTTAAAAAATATGAAAGGCGCTGATGTTAGCAATTTGAATAATAATTTTATAAATGGAGCCATAAATCCAGAAAACTTATTATGTTCAACATATATATTAATTAGTTTTAAATTGTTTTGTAGTATAAATTTTTTTGAGCTAGATGAAAAACCGCCCTCAGAAAGATATGATGCAATTTTATTTGAAGTTGCAATTATGGGTTTTTTTTGAAATATCTTCAAAAAATAATTTATGTCAGCGGCTGGATCATTAATATCAAATAATTCTGATTTAAGTAGCATCCTTTTTCCAAAAGTTGAGAAATGGGGGTTATTAAAGCCAAATTTAATAAGCCCATATTTATGTGGCCAAGACGGTGTGATTCTTGATATAGATCCATTTCTAAAATGAGCTGCATTCATAATGAATAAGTCTTTTTGGTGCATCATTTCTATGATGTAAGAAGCTTTAAGGTTATTCGAGAAAAAATCGTCAGATCCAAGCCAGCCAATTATTTCTCCATTTGATGCTTCGAGACCTTTATTTAGAGCATCAAAAATACCTTTGTCTTTCTCTGATATAAAATAATCTCTTTTTCTAAGATTGGCGCTAATGGACTTAATAAGGTCAGGAGAGGAGCCTCCATCAATCAATATAATTTCTACACATTCAGAATCATCAAACTTAATAATTGATTCTATTGCTTTAATGATTCGTGCATCATTGTAACTTGGGAGTATGATGCTAATAGTAATATTTTCTGATGTTGGCATTGTTTAGTTTTTATGCTTTTCCTGAAACTTAATCCAATCAACTAATTCACAAAGCCCATCTCGAATATTGGTCCTTGGCTCCCATCCCAAAAATTTTTTTGCTTTTGAGTAATCTGCACATCTACCCTTATCTCCTGTTGGCTTATCTTTGTTGAAAATTATAGAAATTTTAGGATCGATTATATTTACTAGCATCTGAGCAACATCTTTAATAGAAGTGCAATTTGAAGGCCCAATCTGTATTGGTTCATGATTGTTGTTTGTATTTAAAGTTTGAGTTAGTGCCTCAATAACGTCATCAACATGAACAAATGCCCTACCTTGAGCTCCATCTCCCCAAACCTCTAAAATCTTATTACCTTTTGAAGCCTGAATTGCCCTGTACGCTATAGCAGGAATTGCCTGGGCTTTATTAGACGAATAATCACATGGAGTTCCATAAACATTATGTAAAACAAGCACATTTGTATTTATTCCATTTTGACTCATATATTTTGCATCCAACTCACCCATAAGTTTACTCCAACCATAGGCAGATTCTGGATTCGCAGGAAATTGATCAATTTCTTTCATTGGCTCCGCGTTCACTCCAGTTTGTAGTTCCAAGGGGAATGAGCAAGCAGTCCCAACATAAACATATTTCTTCACTTTAGCGATTTCACATGCCATTGCAACAGTTGCATTTATTTGGAGATTTTTTCTAAATATAAAACCTTCATTTGAAAAAACATAACCTATACCAGCTACAATATCAGCAAGATGAAATACGCAATCAGCATCATTTAAACAGGATTGCCATTCTCCGGGATACGATAAGTCAGCATGAATAAAATTACATAATTTATTGCTCTCGTGTAGCCCATCTAAGTTCGATATGGATCCTCTCCATAAGTTATCTATGATAGTCACTTTATGCCCGCCATCTAAAAAATTTTTTGCAAGATTTGATCCTATCATTCCTGCCCCGCCTGTGATAACAATATTCATAACAAACTCCTATCTATGATTTTTTGCTTAATTTTATTAAGAAAACTGAAGAGAAAATTAATATAAATGGGCTCAAGAATAATATCTCCATCAAGGCATCTATAATTCCACCATAAAGCTCACCTCTGACAGTTTGAAAAAAGCTTGCTGCAAAAACAACAACAATCATCAAATTTTGGGGTGATCTTATCACACTATTTATTTTTATAATATTCATAACTAAAATAATAATAGCGTTGTAAATTAAAATTCCAAAATACCCAAAAAAGTAAAATGATTCAGCTATACCAGATGAAGAAAATGTCCTATTCATTTCAAGCATTAGCGGATCAAGAGCTTTGGTGAATTCTTCACCAAAAGAGTTAGTGGTAATAGATAGGTCAGTTTCAAATAATCTTAAAAAAATCACATCCACAATTTTATATAGTCTTGCAAATGGGGATATTTCTACATCCATTTCATTATCAATTTCCATGACAACAGCTTTAAGAGTGTCGAAGGAATGACCAACTACAATCCAAAAATCTTCATAGTAATATAAAAAATCTTGAGTTGTTAAATCTGCGCCCTCTCTAAATGCTGCTATAAACATTAGAACGGGGGCGCCAAGAAAAAAAAACAAGATACAGACAATCACTATAGAAATTGAACTATATGGAATCCTTAGGTAGTAAAACACTAAAAAAAATAAAAATAATATTGGGGGGAGTCTCTCTCCCACGAAGATAAGAGTTAATGTATAGATAATAAAAAATGGTAACCATATGAATCTTCTTAAATAAATCAAGATAATTGACATAGATATGAAACACAACTCCAGCAGGAAAGTAAGTAGACTCTTTTGAACGCTTAACTCGCCGCTCTTCAAGGCACCATAACCCTCATTAAAAACTGCTAATGCTTCTTTTATATTAAAAGAAACAACAGAAAAAAATGAAAGAAAAAAGAGGGAATAAAATAAAAATTTAAATTTAATTTCACCGCTATATAAGTTTCTTTCACGAATTTTTTCCTCATTTACTGTAAAGAATAAAGAAAGAATAGCTACTACAAGAAAAGTAGAAATTATAGATAAAATTATGGACCATTTATCGTGTGGAAGGTAAATGGCTTTTAAAATCAATCCATTAGTTAGAAAATTATCTGGTGATAAAATAATGGGAGGCAAAATAAAGACAACACCAAAATAGAAAAAATATAAAGATAATAGTGATTCTCGTAATAAGATTGAAGTTGAGATCAGCAAAAACCAAGAAACAAAATTCATATAAATCCAAGCTTCATAGTCTTTAGAAAAGGCAGCATAAGAAATCAATAAAATTGAGCCACCAGTAATTGAAAATATGACTAAAAGCTTTTGTGCTAAGTTCAGATTTTTTGTCATTATTTAATTTTTTGCTCGATTAAAGATTTATTGTCTAAGAATTCAAATTCTTCAAGCCAAGAATCTGAGGACAAGTTATAAATTTTGATAGAATTTTTTTCTGCAATTTTTTTATATCTTCTGTATTGCAAAATTAACTTTTTCATGTTTTCAAGATGATGTATTATACCGGATCCCCACCTTTCCTTATTCGTAGCATTAGATCTTATATCTTTATCTTCAGTGTAGAAATTTGTAACTGTTTTACCATAATCACGCAGCACAGTATGGTCACATCCGCATAAATAAATATTTTTGTATCCCATCATAATCAATATAGGAAGTATCATTAAAGGGCCTGTATAAGGTTTTAGTATAGGCCTTGATGGAGATATCCCGCCAAGAACTAAGCCTTTTTCAAGCTCTAGGTAAATAACTTTTCTATTTAAAAAAATCTTGTTCTTATTAACTAAATTTTTTGTATCTGAAGATAAATAGATTTTTGTATCTTTATGTAGAATTGAATCAGCTTTTTTAAGCCATTCAATATACTCTGATTCAATTAGTGGAGAGTGGAAGGGAGCAAAAAAATGGCCTTTAAGCAACTCTGATTGAGCAAAATCATTTAAAAAAAAATTACTAACTGAGTAACAGTCACTATTATTGATTATACTAAAATTAAAATTAGTTAAAGATGGGCCTGTGGCAAATAAAAAAGCTGATTCAGAAGTTTTCATTGGCAAATCAATTTTAATTCTCTTAAAAAGCAAGATTCTTAAAAAGTACTTAACAGTAATAAAAAAATCCAAGGCCCAATAAAGCATAAATGGGGGAATTAAGCTTTCCAAAAACAAGAAAAACTTAGTTTTTAATTCGATATTTGTGTTTTTAATACTCATTGTATAATTTTAGCTCTTATTGAAATAAAAAGAATTATAGTTGGAGCAAACAAAATTATCTGTGAAATATAAAAATAATTATAGCTATACCCGTTTTTTAAAATAAAAAAGCCTACTAATAACCAAGCTATAGCAGAAAAAACTGAAATAAATCCAAGAAGAATTGTTTTCTTTAGAAAAATTGCGTAGTTGACAAAATACAAATAAGCTGGAAAAAAGATATAAGAGAGGGTCATTATAAAAACATAATAACCGACCATATTAAAACTATTGCCAAAAATAAAAATATAGAATCTTTCCGGTATTAAATTAAATAAAAAACCTATGAATGCTATAAATAAACCTAAAAAAAACAATTTAAATAAAGTTAATCGCAAACTTTTATTTTCTAATACATAAGATTTATAAATATTTGGAAGTAAGATTTTATATACTGAATCAATGAAAGCAGAAATTGCTAATATAAATATTGATGCAAGACCTATATTAGAAGCAATTGTAATTGGTATTTGATCTAGAAATAAAACTTTATCAATTCTCAATCTTGCAATATTTGATAATGAATGAAGCAACAAAAAGAAACCGATTCCCAGGGAATATTTTATAAGAATAATGTTCTTAAAAATATTTTGGATAGTAATGTTTTTTAGGTATGGCCATAAAAATACCAAAGAAAATATAAATCCAATAATAATAAAAAAAATTCTTATTTCCATGCTAAGGCTATCAAGCACTAATAACAACAATGTAAGATTGAAGGCTAATAATTGATTGCTCAATCTTGAAATATTGTATGTCTTGAGATCTGCTCTTGCTATTGCAACTAGACTAATCATATTGCTCATACTAATGATAATTGCTCCAAGGGATATGAAGGCAATAAAGTATTTTTGGATTATAATTGAGTAGATAAAAAATAAAGAACCAAAAACTATGCTCAAGCTCAATGAGGCGCTTTGAACGCTAATTGCATTAGGCTTTCTATGAATTAAAGCTGATCTACTTATTGCTGCATCCTGCCCCAATGTAATTATCGTTGAAAAGATAAAAAGCATAGATTCATAATACAGGTAATCTAGATATTCCTTGCCAACAAACGCATTTGTTATAAAAGGGACAAGTATGAATGGTAGTAATTTTGAAATTAACTCAATTAAGATTGCTAATAAGTTATTATTTTTTATCAGAAATAAATTACTAATATTTTTCAATTTGATTTTTAATTTGGTCCTTAGCTCTTCTGATATTGGTAAGCTCGAACTCTTGAAATGTTTTTGAATTTAATCCAAATGAAAAAAATACGGCCTCACGGTTAGATTTAATAAATAATTTATTAAGGTTTGTAATAATATAATCTAGCTTGTCATATCTCATAACCCTAAATAAAATCCTTCTTAAATTTGATACTATAAAATTTCCAGGATATCCCCTATGCAAAATATATGTTGGAAATAAAATAACATCTCCATCAAGCAAATTTGGTTTAACAATTTTTTTATTTATAAAAAATTGAGTTGAAAGATTAATTTTGTTTAAAGGGTTTTGCTTAATTAAAGCAAATTTATAAATTTTAGAATTAGCTGCATCACTGTATGAAGCATAAGTTCCATCTCCTAAGTCTCTATGCCATCCTCCAAGAGTATTTATATGATAATCAGAATGGGAGGATATTTTTAGCTCTTCTGGTTTTATGTCTAAAGTATTTTCAATGGCTGAAAGCAGTTTATCTGTAATCAAAAAGTCCTTTATATCAGGATAATAATCAAAAAGCATTGGAAGGACTTTTCCATGCAATAAATTAATTAGATTATCTTTATCAACTTTTTTTTCTAAAAATTTATAAAAGTTACTTAGCTGAGTTTTGTCATATATGCCGCGCAACCTGAACACACCATTGCCATAATGCTTTATTTCTACATTATTTTTATTTAATGTCATTAAGAAAACTAAGCGCCTTCCAAAAGCCCTCACCCTCGTTTTTATGCCCTTGCCAGATTTCTGGAATAAATGATATTGATGGAATATATAAATCCAATAATCTAAATAGCTCATTAAAGTCTACATCTCCTTTTCCAATCTCTATGCCCTCCCCATCAGAACCCAAAGCATCAGAAATATGAAGATGAGTAACATGCCTACCCACCTCTTTAATAAAATTATGTAAATTCCAATTATAAAAATTACAAGCCATAACAGTATGTGAAATATCTAAACATAGATAAATATTTTCATTATTTTGACAGAATTTGCTCATTTCCTCTGCTTTTAGAAATAGATTATGAAAACTCTGCCCTCCAAAATGCCAAGGGTATGGGGGCATTGATTGGATAGAAATTCTTACGTTTTCTTTATTAATTTTTTTTAATGAATCAGATACTAAGTTATACATTTCATTTTTTTCATTTTCACCAACAAACCCAGATGAAGAGAAGCCTCCTGCATTCAAAACAATGACTGGGTCGGTGGTATTAGGAAAATATTTATTTAGCTCTCTAGTTGTATCACAAACTCTATTAAGTTCACTGATTGATCTATCCCTATACGCTTCATCAGGTGATGCTAGGTTTAAAATATGATCGCCTTTAAATAATTCGGGACTATGAACAACGAAATCCATCTCTTGGGGACAATCTATGTAATTTGATATTTCAAGATCTAGGTCTTGATAGCTTAAATGAAATTCAACAAAATCAAAGTTAGATTTTTTTGATAAATTACTGTAGTCATGATATCTCACAGGAATTCCAAATGGTCTATTAAAATTATAATTCTGAGGCCCAATAACATCATCAAGCAAGTCAGATTCATAGAAAAAATCACCTTTATCTATATCTCTTTTTGCTATTTTTCCAATCAAATCTAATTTGTATATAGGCTGCAATCCTTGCCCTGGGCTTTTGATATCAATATTTTCAAATTTTATTTCTTCCCCTATGGATAGCGCTTCTTTACAGATAAGACTTTTTGCTAAGGTGTCTCTATTCATCATCTCGCCTTGAGACAATGTTCTATCTTTATTGGTTCCAAGAGATTCTTCAACAATCCTTATTTGATCAACCATATTTTTAAATTCACTAGGCAGCAATGATACTTTGTGATCATTCCCTTCCATTGATTTATCAAATGTAAAATGCTTCTCAATAATTTTTGCTCCCATTGCCACTGCAGCAACTGGAACTGACACACCTCTCTCATGTCCTGAATATCCAACTATCTTGCCAGTTTTTTCTTTCAATCTATTTAAATAGGAAAGATTGATATCTTTAAAAGGTGTTGGGTATGTTGAATTACAATGCAAAAGAGCAAATTGGGCCCCAAGTGATTCTAGGTAAGAGGATGAGTTAGTGATTTCATCCTCTGTGCTCATTCCAGTCGAACAAATTAAAGATTTCTTAGTAGCAGCAAGTGCTTCAAGAAAGTCATGGTTTGTTAGGTCTGCAGATGCAACCTTATAAGCGGACATGCCGTATTTCTCTAGCTTCTCTAAAGATGATCTGTCCCAAGGAGTGCACAGTGGCGGAAGACCAACTTCTTTACAATAATCAAAAGCCTTAAACATGTCAGAATCACTTAATTGAAATCTTTTAAGCAAGTCCATAGTATACTGAGCACCTAGATCAGCAGAGTCATCTAACTCTGAACCATCTTTGTATAAATCTTTAATGTTTCTCATCTGAAATTTTGCACAATCAGCTCCAGATTCTTTGGCAAGATCAATTAGTTTTTTTGCATTATTCAAACTTCCATTGTGGTTGTTACCTATTTCAGCAATTATAAAAACTTTAGAGGTATTATTGATTACATGACCTTCTATTTGTATACCATCCTCTCCTTTAAAAGCTAAAGCCTTTATTCTATTGGAGTCATCCAGAAGCGGGACGATCTCAACCCCATTAACAAAAAGATTTTCAATATCACTTTTATGCGAATTTATTGAAGAAGATTTCACTGAAGTGTTCATAACAGATGCAATTTCATCAGATAAATTAATATCTTTTCCTTTTGTAAGCAGTCTTCGCAAATCTCCATCAGAGAATGAGCCTAATAACATGCCATTAGAAGATACAACAAAAATAATTTTCATTTTATTTTCATTTATCTTTTTTAGTGATTCATGAACAGATTGACCTGCCTCAACTAGATAATTAATCAAATCATTGCTAATTAGCATTTTTATGTTCCATTTTTAAAATTAACTCTACAAGATTAAAATCGATA
>Ga0206131_10004591_pt1 | contig 15028 bp, 15 predicted proteins | sample Helgoland_Spring_FD_148636 | JGI IMG/M metagenome (GOLD analysis project Ga0206131, IMG submission 148636) | Pelagic subsurface seawater microbial communities from Kabeltonne, Helgoland, North Sea - Helgoland_Spring_Bloom_20160517_1 | ecosystem: Environmental > Aquatic > Marine > Epipelagic ...
TCTAAAGAAATTGTAGATGTAAAACCTATGATAGAACAGATTAATAGTATTAAAGAAACATTATAATAAAAAGAAACGGGCGTTTCAAATAATAACAAATAATAACAAATAATAAAAAAATAAAAATTATGGAAACAATTTTAATAATAAGGTCAGTTTTGTCTACTTTAGGTGTAGTTGCAATAGTATTATCTATTGTAAGTGTAGTGAAGAAGTTAAAAGGTAAGGTTGATGTTGAAACAATGAATGACATAGAAAGAAGTCTTAGAGAAGACATAGAAAACAATTATAGAATAATAGATAGAAATGTGGAAGATATTCACAATATATATAATAGAAAAATAGAAGTTTTAGAAGGTATAATATCTAAAGTAGATAGAAGAATAGATTCTAGATCCGATAAATTAGTCGATCATATGTGTAGGGAAATGAATGTCCTACACGATAAGATAGATAATGAAAGTAAAAGTGATAAAAAATTACTTAACGATTAAATAAGAATACGCCCGTTTATTTTTTTTAAGATATTTATCCATAAAGAAACATATTTATTATTATGGATATAAAAAAAATTACAGAACAAGAAGTTAGTGACATAATACAAAAAGAAGATATTGATTTATCTTCTTTTGAGGTACGATCAACACTTAACCCAAAAATATTCGATAATGAACAACACATACATGAAGATGTAAGGAGAAGGCTCCTTATGATTGCAGATGATTTTTTTGAGACATTAAATGTTGGTTGGGTAGATATTGATGATATTATATTAACAGGTAGTTTAGCCAATTTTAATTGGTCTAAATTCTCAGATGTAGATTTACATATATTAGTTAATTTTAGTGATGTTGACGAAAACGAAGATTTAGTAAAAGAATACTTCAACTCCAAAAAGAACTTATGGAATGAAAAACACGACATAACAATAAAAGGTTATGATGTGGAGTTATATATGCAAGATACTGAGGAACCTCACGTATCTAGTGGGGTATATTCAATTATGTGGGACGGATGGGTTGTTAAACCAGATATCACTAAAAAAGAAATAGATTCTAAAAAAGTAGAACAAAAAGTTAATAATATAATTGATGTGATATATGACATATATTATATGTATAAACACGAAGAGTACGACAAAACCATAAGAATGGTTAAAAATCTTAAAGAAAAGATTAAGAAGATGAGGCAATCTGGTTTAGATCGTGATGGTGAGTATTCTTTTGAAAATATAGCCTTTAAGGTATTGAGGAGAACTATGTATTTAGATAAACTAAGTGAGATTGAAACCAAAGCTTATGACAAATCACTTACTTTAGATGAATCCAAAATAAGACTTAAAAATATATTATAATTTAATTTGAGTTTTTTTATAAAAAATGCAATATTTATTTAATAAAACATAATTATGGGAACATATTTAACAGGTGAAGTATCAGTAATACACAACGCAACTACTGCGGATTTTGATAATTTCGTATATAGTGCAGTTTATTTTAACAATACTGGACCATTTATAATTAATGGGAATGCGGGTATTATAGGTGTAATAGGAGAAACTTTAGAAGTTGTGGTAGACGGATCTACAACAACATTAGACGGTAATAATTTTTTATTATTAGGTAACCCTAAAACAAAAGGAATTTTTAAAACAGGTTTAATGACTACGACTGGTGGTACAGAACAATATCAATTTGTAAACATTAATACAGGTTTACCAACTAACGGATAAAATTAAAAAATATATAAAAATGAGAAAAAATATTAATCCAAAATCATTAAAAGGTCAAGACAAACTTAATAGAATGTTAGGTCTTATGAATAGAATGAACACTTTAACTGAAAGTAAATCGTTCTCAGAATTAGAATTAATAAAAAAAGGACCTAATGGTATTGTTTATGGTATTATTAGAGAAAATCGAGATTACTTTATTAAAACTACCAATAAAACTTCAGGACAATTTTTATCAGAAGATTTTAATTATGTAGGTGGACTACAAAACAAATATGATGAAAGATATAAGTCATATGCGGAAGCAATCAAACATTTGAATATGAAGTTTGATATGTTGAATGAGTCGTATGGTATTGATTCTAACACAAATATTTTCGAGTCTGATGGTGTTGCCTTTGGTGGTGGTGTTGGATTTGGTTTTGTTATGGAAGAAGATGATGAAGAAGAAGAAAAGAAAGAAATTATTTCTGACGCAGACGCAGACTTAGAAGAACAAAAGAAAGTTCTTAAAGTTGATACACCTAAAGCGGAAGAACCTGTAGAGGATGAAGTTGATGTAGATATGGGTGGTGATATCGCAGATGTTGAATTTGATGAAGAAGAAACTGAAGAAGGTGGTGATGAGTTCGGTGACGAAGATATGGAAGGTGAAGAAGGTGACGAAGATGGAGACACTAAAAAGATTCAAAAGTATACAGGTAAAATTGGACAGATGTTAAGAGATATGGATGAATCTGATTTAGATTTAGAAAAATATGTAATCAACTCAATTATATCGGCAATGCATTTAGACGAAATGGATGAAGAAGATAAAGAAGATATCATCGAAAAAATAGAGAGTGGAGATGAAGACGAGGAAGGTGACGATTTCGATATGGAAGGTGGTGATGAAGAAGTGGATATGGATTTAGACGCTGAAGAAGAAACTACTGAAGAGACACCAGAAGAAGGAGAAGAATTATCTGAAGGTGAAGACAAAGAAGATGACGATGATGACGATAAAAAAGTTGTTAATGTTAAAAAAGAACAACTTAAAATGTTAGAAGAGGAAGGAATTTGTACTTGTGGTGGTAAATGTTTAATTTATCCTGAAGCTAAAGGTGTGGATGCAGATGATTTATTGAAACAAGGTGCTAAAAGTGGTAAAGAATGTATTATTCTAACTGACGATAATATGTCAGATTTAAAATCTGAAGGTGAATGTAAGTGTGGTGGAGTAAAACTTAAATGTAAAAAAGATAAAGAAGAAAAAAATGAAAGTAGAGTTTTTTCTAAAAAACAATTAATGGAATCTTTTTTAAGAAGAACTACAAAAAAATCACTTAAAAGAGTTTTAAAAGAAAGAAGAGAACTTTGTGAAGAATGTGGTGGTAGATTGACTGAAGGGATGTGTATGGAATGTGGGACAAACGAACACCATATGGGTTCTAAGGCGACAGATAAAAGATTCCCACATTATGATAAAGAAGCGTACATTATGGATGAAGAAGATATAATGAATGAGAAACTTGTAGGTAAACAACACAAATTAGATAGAAACAAAAATGGTAAGATTGACGCTGAAGACTTCAAAATGTTACGTAAAGGTAGAAAAGATAGAAGACGTAATATAGATGAAGAAGAGATGGATGTTATGGACGCTATCGCTACAGGACAAGGTTACTTAGACGCTACTAATGATTTAGACAGAGACTTTGATGGTATTCCTAATCGTTTAGATATGGATAACAACGATGATGGTGAATTGGATTTCTCAATGGATAACAATAGTGGTGATGACTTTATTGAATTAGATATTGATTTTTTAAGAAACTCTGAGGCACCTGTTAAAGAACCAGGAATTAAAGAACCTACTACTAGACCAGGTAAAGGAGATAAATGGAGAACTATTAAAAGACCTAAAGTTGATCCTAGACCTAAAGCAAGTAAAAGAATGGATAAAAGTGACAAACCTCGTCCATCTTATAGAAGAAGAGGTATGTTTAGATAATGAACTTAGTTTATATAAATAAAATAGGACAAAACTGGAAGGGGAATTACATTTATGAGTTCCTCTTTTCGGATATATTAGAAGACATAGACGGAGAAGGGTGGGACTCTTATCCATCATCGGGTAATCCAGAACCACCAGAAGGAAAATTTATAAAAAAGTCAGGCGTATTAAATACTGATTTAAAATTAGATTTAGTACAAGAATCTGACTCATTTGCAATGTGGGACGCAGTTGACGGAATCGTTGCAATGGCTTGGGAAAATATGGAAGGATATGATGATTATCCAGATAAAAGATTATATTTTTCATTTGGTGAAAAAATTTCTTCAGTAGAAGATAAACTTTATGAAAAAGATATGGTAATAATGTATGAAAAAGAAACAATAAACACATAAGTTATGGGAAAGAAAATTAAAATTTACGAAACAGAAATTAAAAGAGCAACTAGACGTAAGTTGATGGAAAATTATTTAGATGAAGACTATGAGATGAGAGACACTTATAGTAAAAGAGATTTTAAACCTACACCAAGGGAAAAAGGTATTGAGGGGGTATTTGGTAAGTATGGTGATGATATGGATCCTGCAGTTATTAGATATATGAGAAAAAATCCAGACGCAATCTTAAGAAGAATGGCGAAACAATATCCTGATATCTATATGAGACACGCACCAGTACAACCTGATTACAGAGACTATCCAGAACCAATAGATGTTAGTAATCAATATGACAAAGGTATACCTGGTTTTGAAGGGACTATGGGTGCATTAGATGACATTAGTATTATGGATGAGGCGACAATAGAAATGTCTTCAGATGATTTTGACAAAATAAAAGATATGGTGGGTGATGAAACTAAAGACCATACTATAAAAATTACTGAATCAACAAAAGACTTATTCAAAAAATTCTTAAATAGAAAGTAATGAAAAAGAAGGACATAATAAAAAAAATAATGACTGAGAATTTTTTAAATAAAAATCAAAGTAAATATTATTTTAATATTAATGAGTCCAAAAAAGAAAAAGAAAGTCCTATACATAAAAAAAAGTGGGAACGTTGTGTTAAAGATGTAAAAAAACAAAACAAAGAAAGAGATGAAGACTATAACCCATATGCAGTTTGTACTGCATCTATAGGTTATGAAGGTTCAATAAAGAAACCACATAGGAGAAAAGAATCCATTAACCCTAAAATGAAAAAAGGTGAGTTAATGGAATACATAAATTCTAAAAAAACAATGAACGAAAATAGAGGTAAGAAATTACATATTGTACCAGAATTAAATAGAAGGGAATTTAGTGTAATTGTAGGTTGGTTAGAAAAACTTAGGGAAAGTGGTCTTATCAATATGTTTGGTGCTTACCCACTACTTAATTGGACTAAAAAGGATTTACATAGATGGTTATACGGACAAAAAATGGATATTGAATCTTTAGAAGAACAAAAAGAAGCTTTAGAGTATGATATAGAAAACGAAGGGGAAGACAGTGGGTTATATCAAAGTGAATTAGATTCATTAGAAGAAAAAATAGAAGTCATCAACTATTTACTAGATAAAAAACAAGCAGTTAGAGATGTATTAATCAGAGCCGCTTTAAAAAGAATTGATAGAACTAATGGTGATCATGAAACTAGAAATGTTCAAAGGGTATTTGAAAAATTGGCTAATGAGGCATGGAAGATGTGGACATCAGTAGTATATGATTGGTAATATAAAAAAATATTAAAATGAAAAGAAAAAATATTATAAGTGAAGTTACAAAAAGAGTTCTTAGTGAAAAATTAAGAATTAATAGGATTGTAGAAGCGATTGAATATGATCCAGAACATCCAGAAAGAATGAATCCAGATATTGAAGGTAAACTTAGAAGTGGTGAACATATTTTTGGTAAAAGTAAGTCTATACCTGTGGGTTCTGATTTACAAAATTATTCGGAAAAAATGGCTAGTAAAAGATTTAAAGAGATTATTAATAAAGTGAAAAGATATCATGGTATAGATAGAATTAATCCAATGATGATGCAACAGATGTTCCAAATAATGAGTGAAGTTAGTCAAATTGAAACTAGACACAAAGACGCATTAGAACAATTGGCAGTAGACATCGTATCAGAGGAGTTTGATATACCAGATCAAATGTTAGATGCAACTCTTTCACCTCCAGGTTCTGATTTAGGTTTTGAGGGTGATGACGATGAAGACGATGAAGACGAAGAAGATTATGGTTCTGACTTTGATACACCAAAAGCACCAAAAAGTGCACAAAGAATGGAAGAGTTAGAAATGGAAGTTGATAAAAGAAGAGTCATAAACGCTTTGATGCAAGGAGCTTCTAAAAAAGGACACTATATTTTCCATATGGTTGCAGATGAATTAGATTCTATTGATCCTAGACTTATGGGACTTTATGGTAAACTTATGTCATTAGCAGATTTTCAGTATTGGATTATGCCAGACTCAATAGGTTCTGGACAAGCAGGTGGTGTAGAAAAAATTGAGTGGAGAAAAGCTGAAGCACCAGAAGATGAGGATGAAGAAGAAGAAATGGAAAAAGTAGATATCGAAGAAGATGATGAAATTCCAGTTGTAGTTGCAAAAGCATGGATATTCCCATTATTAGTACATGAATTAATTAAAGGTACGTTAGAATTATCTGCAATCAATTGGGCAGATGGACATTTAGATTTTGAAGAACAATCGGAAGTTATTAAAAAAGCGGATACTGTAGAAGGAGAAATATGGGGAATGAGATTAGGTCCAGGTATGTGGGAAAAATTCTTAGATTGTGTAGGTAGTGATAATTACGATATGAAACAATGGTTATTTCAAGAATTAACTAAGTTACCAGCGAAACAATTTCATGAATTTATGAAAGAAATTCTAAGTGGTAGTCAAAAGTGTAAAGAAGTTATCCAAACCCTAAAAGATATTCATGAAGATGAACCATCAGAAGGTTTAGATGATATTTTAGGTGATACAGGATATAATGATATGGATGATATATTAGACAATTTAGGTGGTGAAGTAGAAGAAGATCCTATGTTAACAGAACCTAAAGAGGTTGATTATTCTGAGATGTCACCTAGAGAAATACAAGATTTAATTGATGACGCATTGGACAACGGTGATTTTGAAACCGTTGAGAAACTCCATAAGTATTTATAATCTATAAATTTATTAAATAATTAATCCCATCAATAGGTGGGATTTTTTATTTTAAATCAATATTTATTAATAAACAAATAATGTTAGAACCACGAGAGATAAATTTATTTAATAAGATAATGAGTAAGTTGTATAAAAAATATGAAGACTCATATCACATACCTGATTATATAACTGAGATAGATGAGTTATTAGGGTCAGATAGTTATTCATATGAGGAGATTATGTTTGGTGTGTTTAATTTTTTTGTTAACGTTGTTGGTGTAGATCCTTTTGTTGATTATATTGCTGGTTACGAAGGAGAAGGTCTTTTAAGAAATAACGTTGATAATCCTTATAAAATTTTAAATGGTACAGGATGGATAGACAAATATTATACATTAGATACGTTTACCATACATCCATCAAAAGAAAATAAACGTAAAGAACCTAAATCTGTTTATGGTGATATTCAAATGGAAGGGGATAAAATATATTTAATATGTGATAGTTGGGAGGAGTTATCTATATTATATAATGATGATGATAGGGATACCGCAGAAAGAGTATTGTCAGAAGATTGGTCAGAATTATATGGTTGGTTTGATGTAGATTTTGAAAATGATGTATGGGATAACCTAGATGAAGAATCTTTAGAACACATAAAAGAATATATTAAAGAAAATAATTTTATTGGTAGGCAGTTTGATAATGTTCCTGAGAGATATGATGAAGACCCAGATGGGGATGGGTTAAGAGAAGACATGTTATTGGATAATGATTTATTAGGTGAGTTGATAGAAAAAGAGAGTATGTTTGGTAATTTAGCTTTGGAATTAAAGAATTTTTATAGGTGGGCATATGAATCTGCGGCGGAAGATGAGTTAAGTGGTGATATGAGAAAAGAAGTAATTTCAGTTATTGGTTCTAAACCTGAATGGGATATGGTAAAATCAAAAAAAGAGGGTGGTTCTGATAAACATATACTTAAATTTGATGTGACGGATAAATTTATGAGTGTCAATTATGAGTATTTAGAGTGTCAGGGGGAATTTCCACAAGAAAATGAAAGTTATTTTTTAAATGTAATAGAAGTATTATTAGATTGTGAGAATGAAATGTTACGAACTCCAAATATGGGTTATTTTTATCCCGATCATAGAAAAATCGCAGAACATTTAAATTATAACGTATTAGGTAATTTATAATATGAAGATTAAACTAACAGAGAGTCAATTAAGTAGAATAGTAGAGGATAATTTACATCCTAAAGAAGAACGTTTTCTTAATAAATTTTTCGATAGGGTTGAAGGTTTAACCCCTATAACTGCACTAAAAGTTTACTTTAGTGAATATGGTTTTGATGAACGTATGTTTAAACATAGTAAAAGAATACGTGATTGGTTTGAAAAAACTATCTTACCTAGAGTTAGAGGTTTGCACATAGATTATTTAGATGAACGTTTAATCACAATATTAGAAACTTATATAGAAGAAGAAATAGAAGAGATAGTTGGTAGTTCTGATAATCCATTAGAAAAATATAACTCTTTAAATAAATTAGAAAAGTTACTAGTAGATAAGATTGGAATTAGGGGTGTTAAATCTAAAATTTTAAGAGAAGTTATTAGTGGTACGATTGATGACGTAGTATCTTACTTATTTGATAAGTATGATCCTAGAGAATCAATTAGAATTGCATCTAATATTAAAAATAATATGGATTATAGAAATGATGTAGAAAATCTTACTCGTACTGTTAAAGATTTTGCAGAAAAAAATGGGATTGTTTTATTTGACAAAATGAGAGGTGGTTATACTTTTAAAAGGAAGGATGATACTATGATTAGAGATTTAGTAAGTTATATGAATGACACCCCAAAGAAAACAAAGAGAGGGTTTTTAAATTGGATTGGTAGTGAAGATAGACCAGGACAATTTTCTCAGTTTTGGAGTGCGGCAAACGCTGCTGGTATTATACAAAAAATAGGTGGTGGTAGTAATGTAACATATAAATTAGGTCCTAACTATAATGCTTTCGAAGAAGGTAATTTAGTTGCATTTTAAACATTTAATCATATTTATATAAAAAAGAATTATGGATAGAGCAGAACAATTGAAAATATTTGCTCGTTGTTTGGGAGATCCTATTTATAGTATTGAAACGTTTTTAAAGACATTTGATTTAACACAAGAAGGTATGGTACCTTTTAAGTTGTTTTACAAACAAAAAGAGATTATTAAATCATATGAAGAACACAATCGTAATTTAGTAACCAAACCTCGACAGGCAGGTGTGTCTACAACTACTGCAGCATATATTGCAGTTAAATCTGCATTTGGTGACCCTGACAACCCTTCTAAAGTGTTGATTTTGGCGAACAAACAGACACTAGCACAAGAGTTCTTAAAAAAAGTTAAAGACTTTTTAGATCAGATACCTTACTGGGTTTGGGGTTTAAATGAGAATAGTGATTACTTAGAAATCAATTCAAAAGGACACCTTAAACTAAAGTCTAATGGTTGTGAAATTAGAGCATTAGCAACATCTAAAGATGCGTTAAGGGGTTTTACACCAACATTCTTAGTTATGGATGAGGCTGCCTTTATCGATAATGGTGCAGATGTATTTGGTGCTGCTTTAGCTTCATTAGGTACTGGTGGTAAGATTGCGTTAATATCTACCCCTAATGGTATGGATCCTTTATATTATAAAACTTATGATAAATCTAAAACAGGTAACAATAATTTCAATTTAGTGGAAATGAAATGGTATCAAGACGTTAGATATAATAGGGGGCTTTACTGGACTAGAGGTGAAGATGAAAAAAAGGAAGAGATAGTATGTGATACAATTGATAGAACTAAACTTAGGTGGGAATATATGGATAATATATATGAGACTGACGAATCTACAATAGAATATTATGAAGTAATGATTAAAGATGGGTGGAAACCATTATCCCCTTGGTATGAAGAAATGGCGGCAGATATGGGTGACCCTAAGAAAATCGCACAAGAGCTTGATGTATCATTTATTGGTTCAGGAGGTAATGTTGTAGATGATGAGTATGTTACGTATCATGAAGAAAATTTTGTAAAAGATCCTGTATTTGCTTCTGAAGTTGAGAAGAGTATGTGGATTTGGAAAAAACCTGAAGTTGGGCATAAATACATTATGGGTGTTGATGTTAGTAGGGGTGATGGTAAAGATAGTTCTACTATAGTTATATTAGATTTTGAAAATTTAGAACAAGTCGCAGAATTTAAACATAAGTTACCACCAGATATATTGGCAGAAATAGTTTATAAATATGGTAATATGTATAATGCATATACCATAGTAGATATTACAGGTGGTATGGGTGTTGCAACAGTTTTAAAACTTCTGGAGATGGAATATAAACATCTTCATTATGATGACCCTAAAAGTAGAAAGTTATCCGAAAAGTATGCAAAAACTGTGTATAAACAAGGTGATAAGGTACCTGGATTTAATGTTGGTAACACTAGATTACAAATGGTTAGTGAATTAGAAGAACATATTAGAGAGAATAAAACTATTATACGTTCACAAAGAATGATTTCTGAACTTAAAACTTTTGTTTATAAAGGAGGTAGACCAGATCATATGGAAGGATATCATGATGATATTATTATGGCATATGCAATGGCAATATTTATAATACAAACTTCTTTTAAAAAATTAGAACACGTTGAGAAACAAACTAAGGCAATGTTAGACAGTTGGGTAAACACCACAAATAAATCTAATGACAAAATGTTTAGTGATAAACAACATACAAATCCTTTCTACACTAACACCCCAACATACGAACCAAAACAAGGTAATAATGGTAATAATGATAACGGAGAATACAATTGGTTATTTGGAATTAAATAGTATTTAGTTTTTCTATATATTTATTATAATAGTAACAAAGTATATAAAAAGAAAATGGCAAGAAAAACAGTATTTCAACAATTAAACGACTTATTTGGACCCGAAGTAAAGAGTCAACAAAATAAGTCTAGATATTCTATAAACGATAAAGAACTCCTTAAAACTAAATCTAAGGAAGAATATGACTATGAGAAGTTAAAAAGACAACAAGACGCTTATCTAGCTAATCAATGGAAAAAAGTAGATAATGAAATCTACCAACACTCTATATATTATGAAACAACTAGATTAGCATCTTATGCGGATTTCGAGGGTATGGAATTTTTTCCTGAAATTGCAGCAGCTTTAGATATAATGATGGAAGAGTCTACAACTTTAAATGCAGAAAATAAAGTGTTAAACATTTTTTCTGAAAGTAGAAGGGTAAGGAGAATATTGGAGGATTTATTTTTTAATAGATTAGATATTCATACATCATTACCTATGTGGACAAGAAACGTATGTAAATATGGTGATGACTTTTTATATTTAAATATCGATCCCGATGACGGTATAACTAGCGTAAAACAATTACCTAATATTGAAATTAGTAGGAAAGAAAATGCTGGATTTGGTGAAAACTCAATGAATGCAGAAAAAGATAAATTTAACCCTGTTAAGTTTGTGTGGGGACAAAGAGATATTGAGTTTAATGCTTGGCAAATTGCACATTTTAGGTTGTTAGGTGACGATAGAAGATTACCTTATGGTACTTCTATGTTAGAAAAAGCTAGAAGAATATGGAAACAACTATTACTTTCAGAAGATGCAATGTTAATATATAGAGTTACTAGGGCACCAGAAAGAAGGATATTTAAAATATTTGTGGGTAATATTGATGAACAAGATGTACCATCCTATGTAAATAAGATTGCAGATAACTTTAAAAGAAGTCCTGTAATTGATCAAAACACAGGACAGATAGATAGTAGGTACAATCAAATGGCACAAGATCAAGATTATTTTATTCCTGTTAGGGACGCAAGTGCACCATCACCAATAGAGACTTTACCTGGTGCAACTAACCTATCTGAGATTGCAGATATACAATATTTACAGAAAAAATTATTTACTGCACTTAGAGTACCTAAACCGTTTTTAGGTTTTGAAGAAACTAATGGTGATGGTAAAAACTTAGCGTTACAAGATATTAGATTTGCTAGGACTATTAATAGGATACAACAGGCAATGTTACAAGAATTAAATAAGTTAGCAATTATTCATTTATATATTTTAGGTTTGGAGGATGAGTTAGAAAATTTCACTATAACACTTAATAATCCTTCTACACAAGCAGAGATGTTAAAAATAGAACAAACACAATTAAAAGTTACACTTTATAAAGACGCAGTTTCTGATGCAGGTAATGGATTTGGTTCTATGTCAATGACAAGGGCGAGAAAAGAAATACTTGGTATGTCTGACGAAGATATAAGAAATGATTTAGAACAACAAAGACTAGAGAAAGCGGCAGCGGCTGAAATGGAACAAACTGCAAACATTATTAAGAAAACAGGAATATTCGATAGAGTAGACAAACTTTATGGTGATTTCTCTACATTAACAGGTAAATCACCCGAAGAAGGTGGTGATACTGGTGGAGATGACACTGGTGGTGAAATGTCTGGATTTGGTGGTGATTCAGGTGGTTTAGAATCAGCAGCAGATAGTTTAGCGGGTGGTGAAGCCGCAGCATCAGAAACTGAAACCGCAGTAGAATCTACAAAAGACAAAAAAGATAATCTTTTATTAGAACAAGAAAAGAGAAAATACGAAGAAAAAGTTAAAAAATATCAAGGTTTATATTTAAATAGACTTATGGAAAGTTTAGATAAAAATGATAAAGTTTTTAACTTAGATGGTGTAGAAAAAGATGCGGAAATATTAAATTCTAAGATTAGTGATATTACAAAAGAAATTGATAATTTAACAAAATAGAACTTTTTTATAAATTCATAATATTTATATATAAAAAAGAATATGATCAATTTCGGCAACATAAAAGATACCTTTAAAAATTTAGTTATTGAGTCTACAATTAGAAAAGACAATAAGGGTAAAAAACTATTTTCTAAGTTTTTAAAAACAATCAAAGAAAACCAAACATTAAAAGATCAATACCTAATCTATAGTAATTTACAAAATACTAAACTTAATGACGGTGTTGAGGCGAGGGGATTTGTTAAGGAGAACATTGAACTTCTTAAAACATTAAATGAAAGTCACATTAAGAAAGGTAATGAGTTTTTCCTTAAACTACTCAAAGGTAATAAAATAGTAAAAGAAAATCAAGAATTTTATAATAAAGTATCTTATTTAGTTAACACTGAAAAGACACCTTCTAACATTAAAAAGATTAATGAGTCAATTAATTATATTGTTAGACTTATGTTAGAAAAAGAAGAAGTAGAAGAAGTTGTCACAGAAAGTATTGATTTACCACCTAGTGTCTTAACAAAGTTGGCAGTAAATAAATTCAATTCAAAATACTCAGACATTACAGAATCAGAAAAAGAAATAATTAAGACAGTCCTTAATGGTAGTAATGAAGATAAAGAAGAAACATTTAATAAACTAAAAAGAGAGTGTATTGACACTATCGATAATAAATTAAATGAGTCTTCTGATTTAGATTTAAAAGATAAACTTTTAAAAGTTAAAGATAAATTACTAAACACTAATTTTAGTTTAGACAATTTTAATTCGGATATAGGTAAGATTTATGATTTAAATGAATCTATATAATAATAATAATAGTAATAATAGAAAAAATGAAAATTAAAAAAAATGGAAAAATCGTAAATCTTACAGAAACAGATTTACGTAGAATTGTTAAAAGAACGTTAAATGAAAGTACAGGTGATGATTTCGAAATGACAGTTTCTTACACTGACGCAAAAGGTAATGAAATTAAATTTAGTAATTTTAATGACATAAATAGCGCAATGGAAGACGGTAAAATTAATAAGAGTCAATTAAAAGAATTATTCTCTGATAAGTTACCTGCAGGTTGGGCATCTTTTGTTGACAATTTTTGTAAATAAAAATAATTCTTAAAAACGGATTAGGACCGTTATTGTCTACGGACAATGTATTACCCACTAAAGTTCGCTACTATAGTGGGTTTTTTCATGTCTAAAATTTGACATTTCGCGACACATTCATTATAATTGTAATATACAAACTTTAAAAATAACAAAAAAATGAAACAAATGATTAATGAAATTAGGAAAAGAAATCAAATTAGATTTATTAGACAACTACAAAACTAAAATTGGGACAGTTAATAACAAAGAATCAAAAAGTTTATACATCACCCTATGTGCTTGGGGACAACTAAGTGAATTAGATGATGACTTAAATTATAATTTTTACTTAAGTAATATAAGAAAAAAAATAAAACAGAAACTGAACAATACTTTAAATAAAGATTTATTTCATAACCACAAATATATAGTAGATTTAGATATGAGAACTTCTGGTTTATCCGTAGAAAAAAGAAGTTTTATGAGTTGTGAAATAACACTATTCCAAAAGAAACACTTACCACTGAACAAACCTAAAATAGTTAACACCACAAAAAAAATAATAAATGATGTAGTAACTGACTGTTTGGAAAACAATTCTATTTTCACTTTCCATAGAACTAAAAAGTAATTTTTTAACATAGTGATATATTTATAATTAAAGTATATCATTATTATGGAAATATTAAAAAAGAACGAGATAAAGAAGAAAGGTATCCTAATCGAATATGATGCAGGATACATTTCTCCAAAAGATAACCGACACTTTATTAGTGAAATGTCTAAACTATCAAAAGGGGAACCTATTATAGAGGAACCATTGATAGTTTATGCGGTTATGCAGAAATATGGGGTGGAAAACAGAAATGAAAGAGTATATCCTGAAGCTTTACTTAGAAGAGAAGCAGAAAACTATCTTAAACTTGTTAAAGAAAAAAGAGCGTTAGGTGAAGCAGATCACCCAGAATCATCTATCGTTGCAGTAAGTAGAATTTCACATAATGTTGTAGACTTATGGTGGGAAGGTAATGTACTTATGGGTAAATTAGAAATCATTATGTCACCAGGATTCGTAAATCAAGGAATCATATCTTGTGAAGGTGACAGAGTGGCAAATTATTTAAGAAAAGGTTTAAAGATTGGTGTATCATCTAGAGGTGTAGGTTCTTTAGAAAAAGAAAATG
>Ga0206131_10004594_pt1 | contig 15022 bp, 15 predicted proteins | sample Helgoland_Spring_FD_148636 | JGI IMG/M metagenome (GOLD analysis project Ga0206131, IMG submission 148636) | Pelagic subsurface seawater microbial communities from Kabeltonne, Helgoland, North Sea - Helgoland_Spring_Bloom_20160517_1 | ecosystem: Environmental > Aquatic > Marine > Epipelagic ...
AGATTATTAGAGGTTAGACAATGGATAGAACAAAATTAATTGCTGTTGAAGCACCTGAGAAATATCTCAGTATTACCTGGCAGGTAAACAACTTCTGTAACTATAGTTGCAGTTATTGTAATCCTGGTAACTGGTTAGGCGACTTCCGCAACGAGGGTGAGCTACAAATTTACCTAGATAACTTAGATACGATAATTGAAAATTATCAGAAAGATGGATACAAACACTACAAGTTTTTCTTCAGTGGCGGAGAGCCAACTGCATGGAAACACTTTATTCCGATTGTAGAATACCTAAGAGCTAAGTTGCCAGAGTCAACTATTGCTGTAAACACAAACCTAAGTAGGCCACTAGCATGGTGGCAGAAACATGTACACTTGTTTGATGACATTGTTGCAAGTTTCCATGTAGAGTTTGCAGACAAGGCTAGTTATAAAGAAAAAAATATGTTCTTATGTGATAAAGTAAACTACCTAAGTACTAAACTGTTATTACATGATGACAGATTTTGGGAAGTAGTAGAGTATGGCGAAGAGCTTAAAAAGGCAATGCCTAATTACTTCATTGAGTGGACACCGTTATACGACGAAATGACTGTTAACGCAGGCCCATGGGAATACGAAGACGATGACAAAACAAAGTTTATCGAATCTCACAGTTGTGAAATGGAGTTTACAATTCCTAAGCCATATAAAGAAAGCAAAGCACAAAGTTTTAACAAGTATGCAGACGGTTCATCAGAACCATGTAACAGTAATGATATTATTGTACGCAGACAAAACTTTTTCGAAGGATGGGAATGCCGTATAGGTGACAGTATCTTTATTAGTCCAACAGGACAAATTACATTAGCAAGTTGTGGTGTAAGTGGGGAAGTAGGACACATCATGAAAGACATTCGTTATGTAGAGCCTAGAACTGTTATTTGTAATAAGATGCATTGTCATTGTGGTACAGATATTATTATCCCTAAAAGAATACTAAGCGATCTAGATGAAAAAACTATTGAAAACAGAGAAGCCGCACAAGAATCAGAAAAAGAAGTAGAGATTGCCGGCGAGGGATTTGATAAGACAGACGCTGATTGGGGCAACAAGTCAGATGCCATTAATTAACGGGCGGCAAGGCTACTGGTACTACGATACACAAGGTAGTCGTAATGAGGAGTTTATAAAAGAACTTCGCCAGGGGTCTATGATGACTCGTATCAGAGACTGGGAAAACGACCCGATTGATTATTATCTTGTAGAGTTTAAAACAGTTATTTCATTACACTATGCAACATTAGATCTTGATATTGGCTTAGCAACAATGCAACGCATTAGAGATCCTAAAGATGAATGTTATCTAATACTTGAAAACTTCCACGAAGGCTTTAATCACATTGTACATGAAATATATAAATTTGTAATTGATAGACATGGGATACCAGCACGAAAAGTAATATTATATTCGGGTGCATTAGATATTCAAGATCAAATTGAAGTTTATTGCAGAGACAATAATAGAGAACCATTTCAATTCCATAGTATGCTTGAATTTGAATTTGCATCACAGTCGGATTATGATGGCACAATAATACATGGGGTAGGCGAAGACAAAATGCCTGTCACACTTGAAAGCAAAGAATATCCTAAAAAATATTTAAACTTTAATAGACGCTGGCGCACACAACGACCTATGATGACAGCATTGTTAAAATGTGCAGATCTATTAGACAAAGGTTATGTAAGTTTAGGAAAGTCAGATGATAATAGAGGTTGGGAAACAGAACTAGATCATATTATTAACGAAGCAGGTTTGTTTCATAATGGTATGCATCGTGTGTTTAATGCAAATAGAGCAAAGATAGAAAGTATAGGCGAACTAACATTAGATAAGCCTGACCTTAGTATAAATCAAGCAAAATTAGAAACAACGCCTGACTTAGCAGACTTATATTCAAACACTTATTTTAGTCTTGTTTCAGAGACTATATTTTTTAAGGAGTACCGAGATTGGGAAGACAGTGTATTTCTAAGCGAAAAAATATTTAAAGCAATACTATTTAGACATCCTTTTGTACTAATAGCAACACCAGACACATTAAAATATTTAAAAGGACTAGGATATAAAACATTCTCACCAGTTATAGACGAAAGTTACGACAGCATTGAGGACAATTATCTTAGACTAATTGCTATACTTAAAGAAGTAAACAGGTTATGCAAATTGGAAGGCGAAGCATTAGAAGATTTTCTAGCATACTGCAGAGTTATAACAGAACACAACTTTAAAGTATTAACTAACAAAAAACAATTTATATACAAACACTTATGATATACAACACAGAAAATATTAACAACATAGATTTAAAAAAATATAAAAGACATTTCTCATTTGGTTGCAGTTTTACTAACTACTACTGGCCTACATGGGCTGATGTAATTGCACACGAAATGCCAGACGCAGGTTATATAAACACTGCTAAGCCAGGCGCAGGTAATAGTTATATACTTGCTAAGTTAAGCCAAGCAATTCGTTATTATAACATAGGCGAAGATGATTTAGTCACTGTTATGTGGACAACAATGTACAGGCAAGATAGTTTTAAACAAGGCGAATGGAAAACACCTGGTAACATATTTTCGCAAGGTGATATCCCAATGGAGATTGTGTTCCGGCATCTAGATGATACTGTTGGTTTTGCTACAAGAGATTATGCTATTATTGATACTGCAACAAACATGTTAAAGCCACAATCTTTTGATACTGTAATGTTATGGGGTGTAGATCCTAATCAACAAGACTACTATGGACTAAGCCAACATCCTAGTGCAGAAAGAGACTGGACAGCATTACAAGTGTTTTACAAAGACTTAGATACACAAATACTACCTGGTTTACTAGAAGTAGGTTGTGGCGGCAGTTGGGGGCAGACTTTTACGTTCAATGATCACGAAGGTAACGAACGTATAGACTATCATCCTAAAACAGCAACATATACTAACTACTTAAATAAAGTGGGTTTTAATTTATCCAGTGAAACTTGCGAGTGGGCAGATATGTGTGATAAACAAACAGCATCAATTCAAAATGAGTCAGAATTGCAATACTTACATAAATGGTATAACTTTGTATGAACACTTTAGCAGAACAAATAAAACGCCTAGGAACACAGGTAGAAATAATAACTCATATTAATAATAATGAGTGGGACAAAATAGATGAACTTAAAGAATCTCTTACTGCTATTGGGTTAGATGTTGTAGCACACGATGGCAACGGCCAAATTGATAACTACTTTAATTATGATGTACAAGTTCTAGTTAAACTAAAAGGACAGTTCTTTCCATGTCAACACAATAAAACAATGGTTATACTTGATGATGAATCAGATAGATTATCTAATCATTTAACAACAAGTGACAAATGGATTTGGAGCGAGGAAAAACAAGAACTTACTCATAGAAGAAATGCAGACTACTATATCGATGACATGGAAAACAAAGATGGTAACTCTGCTGGTTCATGGGCTAATATTTTAAAAACAAGTTTTTCTGAACTAGCACCTTATGAGCAATCAGGACAGTTAGCGCCAGTTTATGCAGGTCCAATAACACAACATGCAATAGATCAACTTGCAATTACAGATTCAGTTGAGAGCATTAAGAAAAAAATATATAACGGTGCAACACATATTGCATTTGATGATAAAGATGAAGCACTTTACTGGTCTCGAATATATAGTTGTCATAGTATTATTAAACGTTTAAGACACATATTACCTAAAGGAAGATTCTTATTTTTAACTGGTGCATTAAATGGTGTTGAAGCATATACTGCATGGTGTAAAAAGTTTGGCATTGAAGAAGAATTAATTATGGTGCCTGCGGCTAGATTCGAAGCAGTATCAAAAGACATGATGTGGGACAATGGATTAATAGAACATTATACCGAAATGGATCGGCCTATTAATACTAATAAAAGACAAAAGAAATATTTGTGTTATAATCGCATGCCTAGATTACACAGAATAAAAGTTGTAACAGAATTACACAAAGCACAGATAATTGATCAAGGATTTGTAAGTTTCTATAATGTAGATAATCATTTAAACAATCCAGGCTGGACAGCTGGCGCCAATGTAGGTAAAATGGTTTCAAGTTGGCAATCAGTATTTAAATATTTTTATGAAAATATTTTTCCAGAACTTGATTACAACTTAAACAAAACAGAAGAACGTTGGAACCCTGCAGATTTACAACGAGACGACATAGAACATTTTAATGAATCATATTTTAGTCTTGTAAATGAAACATTGTTTTATAAAGTTGACTACGCTCATAAAAACTTACTAGACATACAGCCAACTGACAGTGTGTTTCTAAGTGAAAAAATATATAAGCCATTAGCATGTAAACATCCTTTTGTTGTTGTTGGAGTAGACAAAACATTGGAATATTTAAAAAGATTTGGCTACAAAACATTTGATAAATGGATAGATGAAAGTTACGACAATGAGCCAGACGATGATAAACGCATGGATATGATAATGGAAGAAGTAAAAAGATTAACAGCACTTTCGGATGAGGACTGGCAGCGTATGATAATAGAAATGATTCCTACTCTACAGCACAATTTTGATACATTGTGTAGAGCCAAAAATTTAGTTACAGCAAATTTGAACTATTCTGCAATATTCAAGAACGGCGATCTGTACTAGTAAATTGCGGTAAATAGCTGCATAATAAAGGAATGTAAATGTCTGAAGAATCTAATAAACCAGTAATAGATTTCAATCTAAACAATTTAGCGACTAAAAAAGCTGATGGAAGTGGTGAGTCAGCTAACTCGTATGCCAAGCCTGATCTTAGTATTGAAGATGCTAGGCATCAAACCATGATGGAAGTTATTGCTCCTTTTGCAAAGAAAGTTCAGCAGAAGAAGATGACAACGGTATATACAGAATATAAAACCAGAGAGTCAACTGTGATGTTAGTTATGTGTCCTGAGTGGGCACCAGAGTTTCCACCTTTTAACTTAGCAAGACTAAGTGGCGTATTAAAAAGTACTGGATATGAAACTACTATTATAGATCTTAATGTTAAAGCATATAACTTGTTTAGAAACGACTGGCAACCTAATCACAGAATACCATTTCAATTATGGGATCCTAGTGCTAGTTGGCACTGGTTAGGTGATACTTACTTAACAGATATTCATCCGTTACTAGAGCCATTACTTATACAAGGCATTGAACAAATCATAGAAGCCAACCCTACAATCGTAGGATTTAGTCAGTATTATATTTCTGAAGAGCCTACTAACTGGATGTCTGCAGAATTGCGTAGACGAGCTCCACACATTAAGCAAATGGTTGGCGGCAGTAATGTACACAAAGATTGGTTTAATGGCAAAGGCTTATACGACTACATTGTAACAGGTGAAGGCGAACATGCTATCTTACAAATCTTAAAAGAGCTTGAAGAAGGTATAACACATGACGAACCACAAATTTTAAAACAATCTAATACTGAACGCATAAACATTAACGGTATGCCTATGCCGGATTACACTGGTTTAGACTTTAACGAATATAAAGTACCCAACGGAGTAACTTCAGAGTTCTCACGTGGTTGTACTGCTAAGTGTACTTTCTGTGAGGAAACTCACTTTTGGAAATACAGACAGCGTCAAGCAGTTGATGTTATCACAGAAGCAGAATACTTGTACTATGAGAAAGGTGCAGACATTATGTGGTTCATTGACAGTCTTGTTAATGGAGTACCTAACGAACTAAGAGCGTTTGCACTTGCACTAAGAGCAAAGAAAATTCCAATGCGTTGGACAGGTTATGCACGTTGCGATGGTAGAATGGACGAAGACTTTTTCAGAGATATCTCAGGTGACGGTGGTTGCATTATGTTTAACTACGGTATTGAATCAGGTAGTCAACGAGTGCTTGATGATATGGCTAAAGGTGTTACTATCAAAGAGATGGAAGACAACTTTAAGTGGGGTAAAAAGTATGGCGTAATGGCTGCTACTAACTGGATTGTAGGCTTCCCAACTGAGAAGCATGACGACTTTGCACAAAGTATGCAGTTCCTGTGGCGTAATAGAAACCAGAACATTAACAACGTTGGTGCTGGTGTAGGAATGGCAGTAGGCCCAGAAACTATTGTAGGGCAGAACCCACACAAATATAATGTGTCATATCACAAGTATATGAATCATTGGATTGCAAACGACTTTACTATTGCAGGAACACACGTTATGCATCGTGTTAAGTTCTTCCATATGTATTTAGATCTTATTGCAAAATGTACAGAAGTACCATTCGGTTATCCTGTTAGAAGAAATCTTGTTAGAGAGCATTATAAAATACAGTTAGATGACCCCGGCGCCCAACACGAAATTGAATATGAGAACTTTGATTACAATATTATTAAGCCAGACATCTCACCGTTTGCTGATAACCTAGTAAATGAGATATGGCCTTTCCTGAGAATGTTGTGGAGAACCAGAGGTGGCTATACAGCAGAAATACATTTTAATCCTGAAATTGATTTGAAAGAGTTTGGTTCACAGTTTGGACCCGGTATGTTTACAGCAGTATACAAATTTAGAATTAGTGCATCCGGTGATTGGACAGCCAAGTTTACATACGACTACAATCAAATAGAAAATCCATACGATATGAGAGAACTTCCTCCTGTAGGCAGAAAAGGTCCGTTCTTTGCACAAGACTATAGCCGTATGCAAAGTAACCCTGCACTAAGAGCAAGAGCATTAGCAAAGCCAAGTTGGGATAAGGTTGAAGGACGCGGAGACATAGACTTCAATGACTTACTTGAAGAAGAAAAATTCTTAAACGAAAATATAGACTTTACATTTAATTACGAGTATGTCGGGACAGGCAAATGGGATCGTGATTCACATAACACAGAAGTTGCATCAGAGATTTCGCCCGGCGTAAACAATGACAACGAACACTTAAATGACCTAGAAGCATACCGTGCATCTACTGACGCTCAATCTGTTGAAGACTTAAAAACAAATCAAGAACAAGTTGTACAACTTGTAGGAGATATGGCTAATATGCCTTTCACTAGTGTAAGCGGGAAAGATGACGAGTAAGTATGCAACTAACGAGTGGGACACTCTAAAAAAAGTAATAGTAGGCACTGCAACTGGTGCTACAGTACCGCCTATTGATATTAGTGTACGCACAGTTAACTATGCCGATGTGCAAGACGAAAGCACGATTACTAGTGGAGATTATCCGCAACAAGTTATAGACGAAGCGAACGAAGACTTAGATACCCTAAGTAAATTTTTAGAAAGTACTGGCGCAGAAGTTATACGTCCACAGCCTGTAGAGAAAACACAATACTACGATTACTGCCCAAGAGATATTGGGTTTGTACATAACAAACTAGCATTAGCAACTCCTAACCCTATACGCCCTAGAGCAACTAATTGGAAAAACATAGATCATGCTTTTGATGATCCTATGGTTGTGTTAGCTGCTGATAGAAACGATTACAATTACAATTTAGATTGCTGTGGTGACCCTGATACACTTGCACTCAACGAACTAACTCCATTGTTCGATGCTGCTAATACTATTCGTGCTAATGAGGATATATTATATCTAGTAAGCAATAGTGGTAATAAGAAAGGAGCAATGCTGTTACAGGATCTACTAGGCGATACTGCTAAAGTACACACATTAGAAGGTGTATACAGTTACATGCACATAGACAGCACTGTAGCGTTTCTAAGAGAGGGTTTAATGTTACTTAACCCTAGTAGAATAAAAGATGTAAATGTATTACCTGAACCGTTTAGAAGTTGGGACTACATTATGTGCCCTGAACCAGTAGACATTGGCTATCACAGCCATTACAACAATGCAAGTGTGTGGATCAATATGAACATGCTAAGTGTAAATCCTAACCTTGCAGTATTAGAAGAACATCAAGTACCGTTAGCCAAAGAGTTAGCGAAACATGGCATTGAAAGTGCTATGTTACCAATTAGACATCAACGCACACTTGGTGGAGGCTTCCACTGTGTTACCCTTGATTTAGTGAGATCACAATGTTAAATCAAATAGTAGGTGCTAGAGCGGTAGTTATTAGCGACGCCTGGCGTAATTTTAATTTTTTTGATAGAGAATACATAGGCACAATGGTAGACGAAGACGCTTGTCAACTAGGGCACTTCATAAACCGTATTATAAAATCTGAACGTTTACGTGGTGCAACTATATGGCATGCTGGCCATATGGGTACTGATTCTATAATGACATCAATTGATCACAGACAATCTGATGTTGTAGTAGATGCTATTACCGACGATCCATCTATTTTATCCTTTAATCAAATACGTTTTGTAGGTTTTCATTACAGAAGGTGCATTGATCGATATATTATTGCACTACGAAATTTAATAAGAGAAGAAAAGCATTCACCAGAGCCAGACATAGGAATATGGATTAATGGATGTTTACCATTTCCTGGAGATAGTTTTAGAAAATCAAACAATCTTTCAGGCACTCCGCTTTACTTATGGAATCATGAAATAGAAACTAGAATAGAGATAGCACAAGAGATAGCACAATGACCAGGCTAGGTAAAGTACCAGTTATATGGAATGACGAGTATACAGCATTCGAGTATACAAAGCAACCTCTCAAAGAAGAAGAAATGAAGAACTGGAGGTCACTAGGATACTACCACGAAAGTTTCAGTGGTGGAATGTACGATAGTAGAAACCCAATGCCTGAATGGGTAGACATGGTAGCAGAACAAATTGGATTAACTAATGCAGGGTTTGTATTTTACAAAATGCAAACACTTGATATCATGCCTAATCACGTAGATCATTTTGAAACTTATTGTCGAGTGTTTGAAGTAGATAGGAAAGATGTATACAGGGCATTATTATTTTTAGAAGATTGGAAAGGTGGGCAATACTTAGAAGTAGACCACAAAGCACTAACTAATTGGAAAGCTGGAGACTATGTGCTGTGGCAAGCAGACGTAGACCATGCAAGTGCAAATATTGGAACAACAGACAGATACGCATTACAGATAACAGGGACATTAAAAGATGGCAGATAAAGCAACCAGAAGCAGAGATACAAAGCCTGATATGGAAGAAACATCTGTAGCATTGTTTACGCATAATTTTCCAGAAGAAATTGATACAATACCATCAACTATGTCAGATCCAAATCAAGCCGAAGCCTTTAAGGATTACGATAAGTTAGGCACACTTAATCTAAAGACTCATGATTCTTCAAAAAATACATGGCCTCATTTAGATAATTCTAAACAAGCCGCAATGATATATTATTCCAATGGTCCTATGTTAGCACTAGATAGAACAGATCACAGTGTGGAAATTAGGAAACACCTAAATAAATATGGACTTAAGATATTTTTAACAGAGCCTATATGTTCGCATATGGTTGATGACCAATATGCTAACAAATTATTTCACAACTTTAATTTTGGTTTCTACAGTGAATTCTACAACGACGGCAACACACGAAAATTTAGATCAAAAGAACTCGATAGTATCTGGCAATATGTAAGAAGAAATGCATTAACTAACGTTACTGTAGCAACTTGTGATTACGATATAGATAAGTATTATCCATTATATCGAGAACACATGACACTTACATACGAAGACTTGTTCTTAAAGTTTTTAAAAGTTTATGGTGGCATGGACCAGTCGCCTAAACAAAAAATTACAAAGAAGTTTGTAGCGCCTTTATGGAGATATACCACAGCAAGATATTTAATTGCAGCAGTGATGGCAGAATCAGATGCATATTTATCTTGGTACTTTGCAGTACCACCAAATATGTGTGAACAATCACCATGGGCAAATAAGAAAGAAATGGAAAAATTCTTCCCAGGTTTTTTTGATAGATATCAAAATGCAGCTCTTGCTATGAATAGAGCGGCACCTTATACATTAGACATGCCAGCTTCACAAGCAACATTTGTTAGAGAACATGCCGCACACAATTATCCATTGTACACCGAAGATGAGCAAATTAACGATGGTATGAATCCTGTAGCATATAATGAGAAAACACATCAATTAGAATATTTGTATAGAGAAACATTTGTTAGTGTACATGCTGAAAGCAGATTTGCACAGCCTACGGGAAACTACAGTGAAAAAGTTATACAGTCAATTATATACAAAACACCCTTTATACTACTTGCTCCACCGTACACATTAAGGTGTATGAGAGAAGCAGGCTATAAAACATTTGATCAATGGTGGGATGAAAGTTATGATGAAGAAGAAAATCATGTGTTGAGACTTAAAAAGATTGTAGAAATTATAGATTGGATAGATGGGTTATCGTACAAAGTCTTATTTAAAATGCACAAGGAAATGGAACCAGTACTTAACTGGAATTTTCAAATAGCAGTAGATAGCACACAAACAGGTGCTCTGTCAAAGCCAGATAATAACTTTACACATGTATCGTGGCAATCAGAATGGGCAAAAAAGAACTTTAATAATGAGTGATAGAATACTATTAATAGCAGGATGTAGTCATACCGGTGGTAGTGAGATCGATGGATCACAGGATAGTGCATACAATAGAAAAAACAGTTACGGCGGCGTATTAGCAGGTATGCTAGATAGAAAACCTATAAACATTGCAATGGTAGCAATGAGTAACCGTGCTATTGCTCGTAGTGTGCTAAATTGGTTTGACACAGAGTACAATGCAGACACAATGGATGTTATGGTATTAATAGGCTGGACTGAAAACATAAGAATTGATTTTCCTAATCCACATGCAATTGGATACGGTCCTGCAAATACCCACACCGATTACTACACACAAATAAACGAACACTTCTTACAAATTAATGCAGGATGGGCAGGCGGTAATGACTACGAAAGAGGAGTAATACCTTATTGGCACGAATACCAAGCAAGACATGAGTTTATGTGTGAGTTAGAATGTATTAACACAGTACTACAAATGCAATACTTCTGTGAGAGTAAAAATGTAGATTATGTTATGACTAACACAATGAAAATGTTCTCACCTGAAAACAAGCATTTAGGTTTCTATATATCACAGGTTGATCAAAGTAAGTATATGGATATGCTAGACAACGATGCTGCATTCTTTTGGCATTACAGAAATGCAGGATACGAAAACCCTAAGGCAAAATACTGGCACCATAATGAAGAGCCACATAGGCTACATGCTGAGAAATTATTTAGATTTTACAAGTCAAAGTAATTAACGGGACCTCCTGGAGGTCCCTATACTACTAACAGCCTCCACCGAATGTTAAACCGTCTGGTTCACATTCCGCTTCTTCGACTTCTTCCTCTTCTTCAACAAAACATGCTTCATAACTGAAACCCTGGGGAGGTGCAACACCGGCCCATGCCCAGCATAGTTCATCACCAGTTACTGGCTCAGGAACATAGTCACGTTTACTCCACTCTTTTGCATTGAAAAAACGAACAGCACTTTTCATACTGCCAGTGGCAGTGTATACATTATCTTTGTTGCTAATGTAAATGCTTTCTTTGTTTTTGAGAGTGTATGTTGATCCATCTTCGTAGTTTATTACTGTTTGGGCAGATACCGAAGTGGACAAGAGTATCATACCCAACATTGTTGCTATTTTCATAACTTCTCCTTGTTGGTCAGTACATGATACAACTGTATACTGAAATTATATTTATGTAGAATTGATTAAAGATTTATAGATTTTTAGCATATCACGAATACCCTCAGCAACATTACCGCCACCATTAGCATTCCATAAGTCGTACCATGTTTTGGTATTAGGTAACTGTGCTTGTTTGATAGGCCAATACTTTGATCTCCATTCGTAATCAGGGTTCTTCTCTAGTTCTGGTTCAATTTGTGTTTCGATAATATCTTGCCAATGCTCAAACCATTCATTAACACTGCTATCTAATGTTATGCCTAGTTTGGGTGCAATTTTATTTGTTAAATACCAATGTTGTATTGCTGGATTTGGATGGCCATCTGTTGCATTCAAATTTGGTGTCAGTAACATTAGTTTGTATGGTCGGTTCATTTCGAATAATTTTTCTTTGTTGTTAATTGTTATAAATTCATCTAATAGTATGTCGCCTGTGGCTTTTTCAAATTCTTCATTAGCTGCTATATGTCCTTGATAGTTTATATTGTATGATTTGTTAACAGCATGTATAGCATTAATATTTTTTAATATATAATTTTCTAAACTAAAGTAGTTATCAACAAAATCTGTGAATTCATCGCAACCGATAATGCTACCTATACGACTAAAATTGCCGTCCTTCCATATTCTATCTTCTCTAATCCAACTGCTCCATTGTATGCATATAACATCTTCGTCTGTTATATTATACTTTAGGTCGGCCATTGTTAGTGCATGTTGAATATGTTCGTTGCCCATACCACTACAGGCAAAGTTATGTGTTTCCCAACCAAGTTTATCAAAATGATAACATAAACCGTCAGCCCATGTTGGCCAAGAGAAGTTTGACATACTGCAACCAAACGTGAATATTCTGTTCATATATTATCTTTATTAAACACAGGCATGTCGGGAAGATATGGATAATCTTTATAACTCCATTCTCGCCATTCTTGATTTGCTACTATAGGCAATTTGTCTAAGCCCATTTGTGCAGTTTCGGGTGTCATATAATAATGATAACCTACTGTGTCTATTGCTTGATTACCCCATGGCTCGTCATCTAGTCTCCCGTCATAAGCCATTTTCTTTAGTGCTTCATAATCACGTTCATAGTGACACAGTATAGCACCACCTCGGCCTAAACTCAACGGCTTTTTAAACTGAAAACTTAAACATGTAAAACTCAACGGAATGTAACTGCTACGCTTAAAGTGTACAGCAGCATCGATAATGTCTGTACCTTTTAATGTGTAGTAGTTTTCCCATTCGTTATCAACCCAGTGCCAATTGATTCCTAATTTTTCACACACAAAAGGTATACTAATATATGTGTGAGTAGGTACTCCTATACTGTGTTGTGGCTTAGTATATCGTAAACAAAGCTCTACAGCATGTGTACAGCAATCCACTGCTACAGCATAAGGAGCATCATAAAAATGTGCTATGGCTGTTTCGAAATCTCTTACAGTTTTAAAGCTCAATGAAAATATCCTTTGATAAATATTAAAACAGTATTTATCTATAGGAGATTGACACACAATGACAAGAATGGATCTTAAGATCTTCGATGTATGGGACCAAGAACTAACCCTATCAAAATTATTTGACGAGTGCTTTCAGTGCAAAAATACACACATCATCGTTGATTGCTCTAAAGAAAGTAGCCTAACCTATGGTGGCAGACTGGATGTTGAACAAAGAGTACTAGAAGTAAATTTACACAATGAACTGTATTGCAATCGTGTAGATATAGTACTTGGGAATTATAAAATAACTAGTGAAGAATTGGTAGAGCCAGATATAACTCTTCACGAATTAGAATCTAAGAATGAAAACATTGCAAGAAACGAAAGGCTAGCACGAGAGGGTGCAATCCCATGGAAGCCAGTAAAAGTTACTAGTGCTATGTCGGAAGCAGCTAGGTACAATTTCTTTGATAATGTATATCACTGGCCCACATACTTCTTAATATGGAATGGTACAAAAGTAGCACACCCTGCTTTACAAAAGTTAAAAAACTTCCCTAACCATCAAATAACTAATTTGTTCCATGTTAAAAATCGTGTTGCTAAACAACATAGAGTTTTACTATTAAATGAGTTAGCAAGATATGGCTTGTTAGACAGTAATTCTTTTACAATGCTAGATCCTCATAGTGAAGTAAATGAAATTTTGCATGAAGTTGCTGAACCAGAAGAACATTTTTATACGCTCGGTGCAACACTACCTCAGCATGAAGATAACGAGCTGTATGAAAAAGAGCCTATAGAATATAAACATTCCTTAATTGATGTTGTAGCAGAAACTAGTATTGTTAGTACTTTTCGCACAGAAAAATGTGTATGGCCAATTGTTCATATGAAACCATATATGATAATGGGAGCAAGATATATTAATTATAATTTACAAAAGTTTGGTTTTGAATTGTACGACGAACTAATAGATTATAGTTTTGATCTATTAGAGTCACCGAGAGAAAGAGTTAAAGGTATAGCAAAGGAATTACACAGATTAAAAGAATTAAACTTAGATTTTAATGAACAATATGAAATACTTAGACCTAAACTAGAAAGGAATCTAAAAAAATATTTAGAATTGTGTTTTAATGATCCATACATTCCTGCTATTATTAAAGAACTAGGAAATGATAAAGAATTAATACTACAACAAATTAATAGTGATAGTAATAAGCCTCGCCCTTTAATAGACCCTCAACACGGCACATGGAAAACATTCGTAGATAGAAATGGCGGAAATGGTAAAATAATAGATTTAGTTAGAAATACTAATAGCCAATACCTCCGGGAGATTATGGGTTACCCTAAATAAATACACATACAAAGGAGATACTATGGAAAATAATGACCACGAAGGTTCTTTAGGCACTGATCGTAATCCGCCTGCAGGCACAGAAGAAACAAAACCAGCCAAGGAAGAAACTGATCAAGAAGAGCAGTTAAAGAAGCGTATCGAAGAGTTGCGTAAAAGAGACCCTTTCATTTATAGATAAATGGAAACACCTTGCGTACAAGTTTGTACTATTAACAGTAATGATTTTTGTACAGCATGTAAAAGAACTAGAAAAGAAATTGCTACATGGGTGTATTTAACACCAGAACGCAGAAAACACATAATGCGTTTATTAAAGCATAGACATATAGAGAACACACATTGATGAATATATTAGGAATAAGCTCAGGCTTTCATGATGCTGCTGTAACAGTTGTTAGAGCAGGTAAAATTAGATTTGCCGCTCACGCTGAACGTTATAGTAAACAAAAGAATGACCCATTTTTAAATCAAGAGCTAATTAATGC
>Ga0206131_10004614_pt1 | contig 14987 bp, 7 predicted proteins | sample Helgoland_Spring_FD_148636 | JGI IMG/M metagenome (GOLD analysis project Ga0206131, IMG submission 148636) | Pelagic subsurface seawater microbial communities from Kabeltonne, Helgoland, North Sea - Helgoland_Spring_Bloom_20160517_1 | ecosystem: Environmental > Aquatic > Marine > Epipelagic ...
CCTTTAAAAGGTAGAATATACGAAGAGTTTGATCCAGTAGAAGAAGCATACGATGATTTAGAAATGCTTGATTTACAAACAGATGCAGCAGTATTTGCAAGAGAAATGGATATTGACGATGCTGAGGCAATACTTAGAGTAGAAATGGGTAGTGCGGTAAACCAGTTATCATCTAAGGAAATTAAAAGAGACCTAAGGTTGTTTGCAAATGCGAACCCTGAGTTGTTCTTAGAATTAGCTCAAGATGAAAACGTTGGATTACGTAACACAGCAATCAAAGCAACCGAAGCGGGTATATTAGCTTTGTCGCAAGATCAAAGAACATTTTCTTGGGCATCTAATGGTAGAAAGCTTATGAGTGTGCCGTTTGATGAGAATCCTTACTCTGCAATGGCAGCTTACTTTAAGACCGACGAAGGTGGTGAAGTATTTAGATCTATAGAAAAAAAGTTTAATTAGTAGTTTTTAAAAAAACTAGGTGATTATATTATAGATGGTCAATTAATTTTAGCCGGCTTCATCACTGGGGCCGGTTAATATTTATAATAAAAAGAAATAAAATGGCAGTAAATGTAGATATAGTTTATAAAACCGTATTACTTATTCTGAATAAAGAGCAGAGAGGTAATTTAACTCCGGATGAATTCAACAAGGTTGCTACGCAAGTGCAGTTGGAAATATTTGAGAGTTACTTTGATACGCTTAATCAACAATTACGTAGGCCAGATAATGATACAGAATATGGAGATCGCATTAAAAATGTAGATAATAACATAGCTGTATTTAAAGAATACGGGGATGCAGCCTACGTATCAGCCGGTGGATATTTTACTCTGCCAACAACTTCAGGGGCAGGAGCAGCCTTTCAATCGCTCACAGGAGACGGGGTTTCTACATTGTTTCCTTTTACATCAATATCTTCTTCGCAATTACAAACAAGTGTTATTGCAGTTACAATAAATGGTTCCTCAACAACAGCTTATACTATAAGCGGAGCTAATATTATATTTGATTCTATACCCGCGATTAATGATGACATATTTGTTGTAGCTACTCCGGAGGATTTTTATAAATTAGGTACGGTTGTATACAAGGATTCAACAGAAGTTCAGCTATCTCAGCGTAACGAACTTCTATACTTAAACAACAATCCTTTGGTAGCACCTACAAAAACATATCCTATATATTTATATGAGGATAGTAAGTTATACTTGTATCCAAAAACAATTACATCGGATGTAAGTGTAAGTTATTTAAGGAAACCAGCGGATGTAACATGGAATTTTACAATACCCCCGGGCCAGAATTATTATCAATACAATCCTGCCAACTCCGTTAACTTTGAGCTATCAAAAACGGAACAAGCTAATATTATATTAAAAATATTACTTTATTCAGGGGTTGTAATAAGAGATCCTTCTGTAGTACAGATAGCAGCACAACAAGTGCAACAAGAAAATCAACGCTCAATAATGTAAGATATGCCTATACCTAATGGCGGTTTAATAACCGAAACTAACGAACAATACTACGCTGGAGCACAGCACTTTTACATATCCGACCCTAGTTTAGTTGACTCTATAACAACTACATTTAATACGGATTTAATATTCGGTGATGATAATCCGGGGCTGCCTGCTTATGCTTTAAACAATTTTAAATTGTACAGTAGCGCCGACGGCACTCCAGGCAGTTATACAGAGTACACGGGGAGATATAACGTAATAGGTAATACTATAACTTTAATTCCGCCGTTTGTTGGATGGAAGCCGTACGTGGTTGTTCAATTAAAAGCACTAGATGGTGGTGGCTTTGGTGATCAAGATGCTTACGGAGATGAGGTGCAAGAAAACTATGGTAGTTACTCATATACATCTTTAAACGATGTTATCAATGGGTTTATAGCAACGTATGTAGGAGAGCACAAATTGATTGGTGACGTTAAAAGAACTGACGTAATATTTCACGCTAAAAGAGGATTACAAGAGTTTAGCTATGATACATTAAAAAGTGTTAAGTCTCAAGAGCTTACAATACCCCCCAGCTTAAGTGTAGCTATTCCGCAGGATTACGTTAACTATACTAATATATGTTACATAGATGCGATGGGGGTTAAACACCCTATATATCCAGCAAACAATTTAACAACTAGCCCCTATGAAGTTCCATTGCAAGATGAGAGCGGTCAACCTACTCAGGATAACATAGGCGACAACCTTGAAGCTAATTCTATAACAAATGAAAGATGGGCTAATGCTAATGATAGGCTTTTAAACGGTAATATAACACTAAACGACTATCAAGCTTACGGCGATTACTTAACTGGTAATCTATTTTTTGGGCAAAGATATGGTAATGATCCTCAGAACTCTCAAAGAAATGGTTGGTTTAATATGAATGAACGAGATGGCACAATAGCTTTTTCTTCTAACTTAAAAGACCGATTAATAATACTTGACTATATTTCAGACGGATTAGCGTATGACTTGGATTCTAGGATACCTAAGATGGCCGAGGATGCATTATATGCACATATACTATATTCTATATTGGCGGGAAGAATTAATCAACCAGAGTACGTTATACAGCGCTTAAAGCGAGACAGATCTGCCAAGCTAAGAAATGCTAAAATAAGATTATCTAACATTAAACTATCAGAGATAGTACAAGTGATGAGAGGTAAATCTAAATGGATTAAATCATAATTAAATGGCACAAGAAATTAAAAACACATTTCTAAAATCCAAGATGAATAAAGATCTTGATGATAGAATATTGCCTAATGGCGAATATAGAGATGCCTTGAATATATCAGTGGGTAGGTCTGAAGATAATGACGTAGGCGCATTAGAAAATATAATAGGTAACACTTTGGTTCCGGGGACAGATATAGGAAGTGGTTTGACTGTTATAGGTATTTATGCGGAAAATTCTTCCGACTCCTTATTTGTGTTTTTAACAGATTATACAGACCCTAATCCATTAACACCCACTAATGCTCCTATTGGATCAAAACATTTTATATACTTATATAATCAATCTTCAAACACGTACAGAAAATTAATACAAGGAGAGTTTTTAAATTTTTCAAAAACTGATAGAATTGTAGGTATAAATTTAATTGAAAATTTATTATTTTGGACAGACAATAGAAATCAGCCAAGAAAAATAAATATTAATTTAGCAAGAACTTTTGAGCCCGGAGGCCTAGCTACTGTTTCCGGCGACTATTATACTGAAGAACACCAAATATCCGTTGCTAAATACAGCCCATTTGCGCCAATAAATCTTTATAATAGAGTTAATCTTGCAGCAAAAAGTGGAGCTACAGCTGATTACTTTGAAATAGAAGGTAATAGAGAAGTAGAATTAAAAGAAGCGGGCTACATTGGAGCAACAGTTGTTTGTACTGAAACTGTACCCCCTACGCAGGGTACTGCTTACGTACAAGTAGCTACTATTAAAAACCTGCCAGGACCAGTAACAAGGATAACAGTTTCCCCTCAACTGAGTGAGGTGCCAGCGGTCAATGATATTGTATCTTTGATAACTTCGACTATGACAAACAAAAATGACGATCCCCTATGGCCTGGTGATCCGGACTATTTGGAAGATAAGTTTGTTAGGTTTAGTTATAGGTTCAAGTTTGATGACAACGAATACTCCTTAATGGCTCCGTTCACTCAAATAGCTTATATACCAAAACAAAAAGGCTTTTTTATTAATGGGGATGAAGACGCTGCTTACAGGTCTACTATAGTCAGATTCATGGAAAACATGGTCCAAAATATTGGGCTTGTGGTGCCATTGCCTTCTAGTGCAAGTAGGCTTAGATCAAAGTATAAAATTGCAGAGCTGGAGCTATTATTTAGAGAAAGCGACGGCGTAGCCGTTAAAGTACTTGACACAGTTACTGTAAATGATATCAGCGGGGATAGTGGTATAGACAGTTATTACACTTACGAATACCAGTCTAGGAAACCCTATAGAACATTGCCGGAGGCGCAAACAGTTAGAGTATACGACAAAGTGCCCGTAAGAGCGTTAACTCAAGAATCAGCTGGTAATAGGATTATATATGGTAATTTTGTAGACCAGTACACTCCGCCTCCTCATCTAAATTATAATTGTAGAATAGCAAAAAAGTCCTCTTCCGGGGCATATAATAACTGGATAGAATATCCTAATCATTCTCTTAAAAGAAATAGAAACTATCAAGTAGGTTTTGTTTTAGCTGATAAGTTTGGAAGGCAATCACCTGTTATATTATCCTCTGTGGGAAGTACTGTTTCAAATAACGGTGTATTTTATTCAGGATCGACTATATACAGCCCTTATGATGCCGACGAAAGAGATACCGACGTAGACACCTGGTTTGGTGACACCATACAGGTTTTAGTTAATTCACCAATTTCCGTAAATTTAGATACAAGCGCAGGAACACCTGGGTTGTATGCTGAAAAAACGCAAAGAGATTCATCGGGAGAAGGTTTTGCAATTACTGACGGGTTTTCTCAAACAGGAATTTCTCCTATAACCAATACTACCTTTACATTTACTTTAGACGATGCTCCAACGGGATATCCTAACAACGTAAATATACCTGATGTAGGTGACTACATGAGGGGCGCTTATCAAGATTTTGTAAAAGTTACAGCAAGAACAAACACCGCAGGTAGCACTTGGGTAATAACCACAGAGGGTCGCGTTAATGACGTTTACTTAAGAGATCTTAATATCCCTTCTACTTCCCCTGATTTAAAATTTGCTTATACAATAAATGATTTAGGTTGGTATAGTTATAGAATTGTTGTCAAACAAACGGAGCAAGACTATTACAATGTATACTTGCCGGGAATACTTAACGGTTATCCGGGACAATCGGGAAATGAACACCACAACAATACGGGCGGTATTGATGAAGGAATATTTCCAAACGAAACAAATTTAACGGCTCACGCCGTGTTATTTAATGACAATATAAATAAAATACCTAGAGATCTAGCAGAGGTAGGACCTGATCAAAAACAGTACAGAAGTTCCGTAACACTGTACGGCAGAGTTACAAATGAAGTTTCCGGAGTTAATCAAGGGGAGGATGACCCAGGCATTCCCGTGAATAAGCAGTATTACCCTAGGCTACAGTCACAAGGAAAAAACGCTATAACACATACATCAACAGCTATCGCAAACGCCCGTGATTTTAACATGGGATTTTCAGATCTTTCTGGTGATGTTGTTAATGAAAATACAGGCGGAGCAAACGGCGTAAAAGTTTTTTATGAAATAAGTAGTAATCCACTTATAGCAAGAATATCAACCACAGAAAAAGCGATTGGGTGGACAAATACAAACCCTCAACCCTTAGGCGACGACTCAGGATTGTATTCCTACAATATGAGGCCTTTTTTAGCGGTTTATGAAACTCAAGCTAATGAATCACTGCTAGACATTTACTGGGAAACATCAACATCTGGGCTAATAACGGATTTAAACTCCGATGTAGCCTCTACTAACACAGGTATTGTAGGCTTTGATCAAATTAATTGGGAATTTGATGAAGGCACATCTTCAGGAGACGCTGTAACATCGTGGTTTTCTCCTATAAATAACGAAGGGCAAATTTATTTAGGAACAATTGAAAATCAATATTTATCAGCTGTTAACGCGGAGGGGGATGATGCTGGTATTTTTGAGCTAGCACAAGGAATAGCGGGTACACCAAATGCAGGTCAATTTCAAATAAGGTATACGCCTGCTGAGGCGGGCATTTACCCTGTTTTTACGACTGATAGTTTTGAAAAAGATGTGTATTCTTTTGAGATAACATTGGAATCAGGTGATGAAACATTCGTTATTACGTTGCAAGGTGTTCAAGGAGGGTTTGGTTCCTTAAGAAATCTCCAACCCGAGGTGGGGAGTGTAGGGGACATTGTAAAAAGCCCTTCTGATCAAATATTAATTACCACAACAAATATACAAAACGCAGATCCAAAAAATGGATCCGGCAGCCTTAGCGAAAGCCAATACTCACAAGGTTTAAGATATTATTTAATAAAAAACCCTAATTTTCCAAATGCAAATGCTTTGCCTACAGGTTGGCAGATGGACGCAATTACCGGGGAATTACAACAAAATACTTCCGGCAACTATTCAAACGGATATAACCCAGGTAATCCACTAGCTGTATATCAATGCAGACTAGTAGTAGTTGATGTCGCTGGACCTGTAACCTCTCCAGGAGACCCTAACGGCTACGGTCCTTTAAGTACCTTTGATGACTTTACAATAACTTTAAAGCCCGCTGAGGTAAACGCCGGAGCAAAAACGCCTATTACTGAGTGTGTTGTTGATCCTTCATTTTCACCGGGTTATAATAATGGTTTTCCTACCCAGGTTTATCGAAGCAATTTTGATAACAATATGATATCTCAAAACGGCTTTGATAAGGCTTTACCCGGAGGAATATTTGGCCATCACATAGTAGATCCTCCTTCTAATAGAGAATTAGGAGACGCAGATAGCAATTGCTTTTTGGCGCCCCCACACACAAATTCTGGAATAGGTGAAGTAGTTAGTTTTGGAGGCGATGCGGGAGACAGCACGTCAGGCTGTATAAATTACATAGGCGGAGCTTCTAATAATCCTTTAGCATCTGGATCTGGATCTGGTAATAGTATTCTTAGTACCGCTAAAGGATTAAACGTAAACCTTACTAACGGCAAACCACGTTTTCCTATATTTTATAACAGAATAGGTACCGACTCACACAAATCCGGGTCTATTGTATTTACAGTAAACACTTTTTGCCCAGCAAGAGGTGATGTAAGTCGAAATGTAGTGAAAATTCCTTATACGCAATTCTACTACAGGCAACCTACAACTGTAAATCCCAACCCAAATTGGGAAAAACTAAGTCGTTCCGAAGAATTAAATCAGGTAGGAGGAGAAACCCTATACAATGACATACCTTCCCCTTCTAACGATGCGTTTGATGTGGACGGCAAGTTTAACTTTCCCGCAAGATGGGATGATGGCAGTGATACAGGAGGGTTTGGAACCGCGAACATAACACAAGATCGCCGCACTATAACCGTACAGCGCCCTGGCGGAGGCAATAATAGTTCTTGGGCACAGTCTGTCAGAGCTTTTCACTTCGATCAGCTTTATGATCCCACCCTTCCAGGAGCGGATGCGAGTCTAGGAATAGAGTATGCAATAGAATGCGTAGACCAAAAACAATACTTTATAACCAACTCAGAGGAAGGTCTAAATAACGGTATAGTAAGATCATGGGTTGTAGCAGACGACCTAAACTACCCTGCATGTGCTGTTTGGCAAAATAGAAACCTAGTGAATCAGCTTGAAGCAGGAAAGAAGCTTTTCCCATACTACGTACAACAAAATGGGGGCAGTAGCTCAACCGAATGGAAATCAACTATAGGTGGTCCAGGAACTGGGGTTGGCACTTTTTATGCGAGAAGTCCTTACATAGATTACGTTGATCATCTTTATACTGATGAAACAAGCGGTGTTTTATTTACACCAAGCTCGGAAGCTGAGCAACGAATTAATTTTAGACAAGATAGAACTTTGCTAGTCGGTCCAGACCCGGCCACCCCGGAATATACATACGCGTATTCCAACAACCCTGAAACAACTTTTGGTGGTACTACTGTTGTAGGCCAAATATTAAGTAATTTAGACTTGCAATTTAACGCAGGGTTTGGATGGAGCGGCTCTGAGTATCCTGGCAGGAAACTAATTAATCCTGGGAATGATTTTGGGGTAGGGGCTATAAGAGTTTTTAACGGGGCAAGCCCGGAGGCTCTAGAAGAACTAAACATAGATCAAAATTACCCTAGATCAGGTACATTAAGAATAAAGCTAACTTAAAAAATAAATGGCAGCAATAATAGAACTGAAATATTTTAATACTTTTTGGCTTAAAAAGATAAAAGCAATTACAAACGTAGTTCCCGGGGAAGACCCTGTTATATCAAGCTATGATTCTTCTTTGCGAAAAGTAACACTCGATCTTATAGCGGGCTTAAGCAAAAACCAAATGAATGTGGGTCAATCAACTACTATTACCTACATTGTTGGTATTGATACTATAGTATGGCAAAGCTCTATTGAGTCTATAGACCCTTCTGGCTTTTACTTTATAGTAAAGTCGGGTCCCCCGGTGGCATTTGTTCCAAACGGGGAAAAAGTTACTTTTGGTAAAATAACAGATTTTGACAATATACCTAAAGCTTATATTGGAGATGCGGATGCAGATGTAGATTGGCTGTTAGAAGAATCAAGAATAAGAGGGGGGTATAATAATACTTCTGTAGACTTTGGTGTTAAAGCATATTTAGTTGAAGAAGATCCTAAACAAAGACACCGTTTTAGCTCTTTAATACATTCAGGTATTTTTAATTCAAGAACAGGTGTTAATCAAACTAACCAGTTTTCAGTAGCGGAAGATATAACAAGGACTATAGATCCAGCTAACGGCTCTATACAGAAATTGTATGCAGAAGACACTAACTTAATTATATTTCAAGAAAGCAAGGTAAGCAAATCTTTAATTGACAAAGATGCAATATACTCAGCAGAAGGTAATGCTAGCGTCACTAGTCGTAATTTGGTTATAGGTCAAAATGTGGCTTATGCTGGAGAATACGGTATAAGCACGGATCCGGAATCTTTTGCGGTTAACGGATATAGAAAGTACTTTACAGATAGAGATCAAAACGTTGTTTGTAGATTATCAATGGACGGTATTACAGTTATATCTAGTTATGGTATGACAGACTTTTTTAGAGATAAGCTATCTACAGCAACGGGTAATATAATAGGTGGCTGGGATGCGCATAACAAACAATATGTGTTAACAATACCCCAACCTGGCGTAATAGGAGGAATAGATGTTGAAGAGGCCTATGAAACAATAGCATTTGACGAAACATCAAAAGGGTGGGTTAGCAGATTTGATTATTTCCCTAACCAAATAATTAGTTTAAACAATAATTACTTTACAACAAAACAAGGCAAAATATACCAGCATTATACATTAGCTTCGGGAGCTGAAGCTAGAGCGGTTTTTTATGGGGAGCAAAAACCATCTAAAGTTACTTTTGTTTTTAATGGCGGGCCCTCTGCGGTTAAAAATTTCCAAACTATAAACTACGAAGGTGATAGTGGTTGGATAATGAGTGAGTTTAAAACTAACACAGATAGTGCTTTTACTATATCGGCAGCAACTTTTGCGGCCACATTGGCACAAATGCAAAACTCACTATTAATAAATAATTTTAAGTTAAAAGAAGATAAGTATTACGCCGATTTAGTTAACAGCTCTCCATCTCAAAATGGTGAAGTTGTTTTTGGAAGATCTTCATCAGGCGTAAAAGGGTTTTTTGGAGAGGTAACCATGTCGATGGATAACAGCGGCGTCGGTAAAAAAGAATTATTCGCGGTAAGCACAGGATTTGTGCAATCATCTTAATCAAATTAAATGGGTACAGGATTATCAACTAACTTTATAAAGCAATTAGAAACGCTGCAAGATGTTTTCATAGAAAACAATGACTTAGAAGGCGTTTACGGGGACGGGAAATCATTAGTGAACAATGAAGAGTTTCCTATAACAAACAACTTCACAGATGGCCTGTATATGCGCCAGATGAAAATGAAGGCTGATACAATTGTTATAAGCGCAATACATCATACGAATCATTTTTGGTTTTTACTTTCAGGAAAGGTTATAGTAGAGTCGGATAACGAAACGGTAGAACATATAGCCCCTTGTTGGTCCTATTCTGTTAAAGGAACAAAAAGACTTATTAGGTGTATCGAAGATTGTGTGTGGATCAACATAATAGCTAATCCTACTGATACAAGAAACATGCAAGAAGTAGAAAATAACTTTTTCTCAATGACACTTGAGGAATATAATAAAAAAGAAAAATTATGTCAGGAGTAATAGTAGCAGCCGGAATCGGCGTATTAGGAAGCGTAGCCGGCGGGCTTATTGGCGGTAAAGCCGCTAAGAAAGCAGCTAGAGCAGCCGCAGCTGAAAAAGCTAGGCTAGACAGACAAATATCCGACTTTGAGGCAGGGCGTCAAGCGGTGGTAAACCCTTATTCTTCTAATTCAGCAATGATAGACGATTTGCGCGGAGAACTTAGCAACCCATTTGCTAATCTAGGTGTAGCCACAAGCGCTGCGGAGATCCAGATGGAACAAACAGATATAGCATTAGCAAATACACTAGATACGTTACAAGCTACAGGTGCGAGTGCAGGAGGTGCTACGGCGCTGGCTCAGGCAGCTAAGCAAAGCAAGAAAGAAGTTTCAGCTAATATAGAACAGCAAGAGGCGGCTAATGAAAAAATGGCAGCTCAAGGGGAGCAAGCGCTGCAAGCAAAACAAATGCAGCTTACTCAAATGGAAATGAGCGAGGAAGCTAGGGTGCAAAGCGGGGACATGTTTGCATTTCAGCAACAAGAAAATAGAGATATGGCTACATTAGACAGGATGTCAGGCCAGCAATCTCAGGCTAGGCAAGATATAGCTAACGCAAATATGGCAGGAGCGCAAGCTACGGCGGGTATGATAAGCGGTATAACGTCTTCAGTGGGAGGGCTAATGGGCTCAGGAGCATTTGCAGAGGGAGGATCTTTGAATCCACCTGGGTAGAATTTAAAAAAATATAAAACATGAGTTATAGAAATCCAACAATAGTAAACGATCAATCAGGCGCTGTATTAGGCCAAGCGATTGCTCAGGGTGCACAAAACATAGCTAAAGGCATTATAGGTATGGAGGCTCAAAACAGAGCAGCCAAAGAGCGCGCAGCAAAACAAGCGGAAAAGGACGAAAGAAAGGCGATTGCTGATGCAAATGCCCAAGTAGCCGTGATAGATAAAAACGCTAAAGATCGTCAAGCCCAATATGATAGGGTTCAAAAAAACATGAAAAATGCCGGGGACAATTTTCAAATCCTTATGGAAGAAAATATAAATCTAACCGGACAACTTAATATAGATTTTATAAACGATAAAAGCCCTGAAAAAATACAGCAAATTAAAGAAGCAAAAGAAAAAAGGGCGGAGCTCAATGAATTTATGACTGACTTTGGTACGTATCTTCCAGAAGCGTCGACGTATTCAGACCTAGCGGCTTCCGATATACTAAACAATACTTCCTACACGTCTATAGGAGGCGATGATGGAGCAAAAGCCAAGAAGACTTTAAATGCGATGATGGGATCCGAAGGATATGGCTACGATTTAGAACACATTGATGGAAAAAATTATTTAAAAATTACAAGTCCTGATGGAAAATCTTTTAATATAAGCCAAAACGACTTAAAATCAATAGGGAAGCTCTCGCATACAAGAAAAGAAAGCGGGCCAGAAGAAATGCAAAATGCAACTAAAGGTTTAGTTATGACTAAAACCGAAAGCGGCGAAGAAATGAACACCAGTCTATTCGCTACTGATGCTACCAAAAAGGGCCCTGACGGAAGGCCGTTGATAGAGCCAATACAAAAAACCAATGAAGTAGATTCTAAAGGCTATAAAATAAATAGACAAAAACTAGACGCTAACAAGATAAACCAAATACTGGTTCCTGAGCAACTAAGAGTTGTCAGCAAAATAGGGGCATTTAGGAATAACGGGGAAAGAGATCTTTTCCTTAGAGACTATAGAATAAGCCCTGCAGTTTACGATGCAGCCACTCCGGAGGAGCAGAACGCTATGATAGAAAGCAGCGTTAAGGACAACTTTTTACAAACATACAACATGAAAGAGAGGGATGATGAATATTTCACAGAATCTCGCGGGGAAAAAGTAAGTGAAACGGATGCTTCTAAAAAAGATGTGCAATTAAGCAAGGTATATAAGAAGTACTCAGAAGGCTTGACTAAGCTAAATGAAGTCACCACCGCAGAAGATGCAGTTAAAGAGATATATAGGTTTGCAAACCTGGGAACAGGTGCCACTATATCAAGAGGCTCAAGCAATAGATTTGCAACCAACAGGATAAGCCTTGGTAAAGATTTCGTAGCAACTATCACAATAGGAGACGGAGAAGGAGACTATGACAGCACTCAGACGTATGACCTTAAAAAAATCGAGGAAGCTGAAAACTTTATACGAAATAAGACAGGAATATACGATCCAACCCAGTTGGATGTTTTAGCTACAGCTTTATCTAAAAAAGCAAATTCATTTTCAAATTAAATTATAAAATCAAAAAAGCACTACATGTTTAGATACCTTATTAACGACGAAGAATTTACATTTAGCTCAGTAGAAGAAAGAGATGCTGCCTTAATAGAGGCTGCAAATAAAAACTATTCTGTGCAAAGAATTGCTGTAAAAAAACCCGATTCAAAAGAAACCAGCAAAGCCCCAGAAAGCGCATTTAGTCAAATAATGCAAGGTGAGTCACCTGAGGATTTTATACAAGACCCTGCGGAGAGTGCGGATGCAGTGTCGGAAACTGCAGCACAAGAAGATACGGAATTACTTTTGGACGATGGTTCTACGGAGTTACCGTCAGGGGAAGATTATAGTATCGACGGTAAACCGGTTACTAAGAAAGAATACGAAATCTACGATGCTGAAGTTAAAGCTGATAAGCCTTTAGAATTAACTCTTAGTAAAGAAGACTATGAGTTTAACCAGGGGATTCAAAAAAAATTAAACGAAACGCCTCCTCCGCCGGAATGGGATTTTTGGTCGGAAACAGGCACTAAAATACAAGCAGCCACAACCAGGTCCTTAGGAAAGCTAGCTAGAATACCTATATTTTTGAAAGAAATGCAGTTTGCCTACAGCAAAGCTTTTTTGTCAGAAGAAGAGCAGGCTAGAATTGATGCTTTACCTCCAAAAGTTCAGCAGGCTATGGCTTTAATGTCGGGAGGGGGAAGTTTTTCGTCCGCTAGTATGGTAAAGGCCGCTACGATGGGACTTGAAAAGTACGAGGAATCCGTAATAAAAGCAAAAAAAATAGAAGAAACTTTAACCGAATTTGATACTACCATAGTCGACCAATATGCCGCGGGTAATTTTACAGAGGCAACAGTTAGAACAATTTCTGACGCGTTGGGGTCAATACCTTCTGTGGCGCAAGCTATGATACCCTATGTAGGCATAGCGTCTATAGTAGCAGGAGAAGCCGCGGGTGCGTCCGGTGAAGTGCAAGAAGAAGGCGAAGGAATAAGCGCTAGGACAATGGGATACAGCCTTGTAAGGGGTGCTTCCGAAGGGTTGCTTGAACTTACTACAAAAAAAATAGGTAAGGGGCTGTTTAAATCATTAACCGGCAAGCCTAAGGATATAGTTGTAAAAGAATTGAAAGACATAGCCTTGGGTGTTGGAAAAGAATACGGTCAAGAAGGGCTTTCGGAATCAGCTACCTTAACAATCAATACGGCAGCGGATCTACTTATTCTGGGTAGAGAAGATGCTTTTGATGGATATTTAGAAGAACTTGGTGATACCTTTCTCGTAGGAGCTGCTATGGGTGGAGGTATGAGCGGATCTGGAGCAGGAATATCTATAGTCAAGCAAGGAATACAGGCGAAAAAAATTAATAAGCAACTGAAGGAAACAGATTATAAAAATTTAACAGATGCCTATAGAACTACGGAAGTACCTGATGCGCTGGTCAATTTATCTTTGAACCCAGCTGTTCAGTCATTTTTAAATAAAGATTTAGATAATAAAGTTAAGTCAGGTGATATAACTACGGAAGAATCTGATAATATAAAAAGAAACTTTGCGGATATGCAGGGAGCAGCTAAAGCTGTGAATGCATCAACTATTTCAGATACTAACGCGGGAGAAGCTGTTGAATTATTAACCGAAAAAACTAGGCTAGAAGCAGATATAAAAACAATAGGAGACAAATCTTTATCTGGTCCGCAGCAACTTAGGGTTGACACTATAAAAACTTTACTTGATAAATTAGCTGGGCAGGGGGTACTTGAAGCTAAAACAAAGAAAGCTGACGCTATATTAAAACAGCTTGGTGGCAAAGGAGTTGTAGAGGTTGGCAATGAAAAACAAATGGCCGCTAAGTTTGATCAAATCAACAAGGAGGATCAAAAATTGCACGACGACGCTCAGCAAAAAGCTATAGAAGCCGGCGAAAAAACATTTAAAGTAGGAGAAACTGAATTTTCTGTAGATAGCCAATATAAAAGTAACGCGCAAGAATTTGGAGGTTATGGAACTTACGTACCAAGACTAGACGGCACAGCTGAAGTTATTATAAACAAAGCAGTTGCTTTTGAAGACGGCATGGTTAACACAGCGGCTCATGAGGTATTACATTACGCCTTAAGAGAAACATTGAAATCAACCGTGGCACAAAAGAAAACAGGGACCGCCTTGCTGGATTTTGTAAATAGCATAGAGGCTACGGAGGACATTAAAGACAATGAATTTACAAGAAGGCTAAAGCAATACAAAGACGATGCCCGAATTACAGAAGGCGACACCCAGGAAGAGGTTTTAACTTTGTTAAGCGAAGCTATGCTTGACGGTAAATTAAAATTTAATGAAAACATGTCTACTAAGTTATTAGATTTTGGTAGAAGATTACTGAGCTCTATGGGCTTCACTTCCGTTAAATTTAACACAGGTAAAGATGTTTTTAATTTTATAAAAGATTACAACCGATCTATAGAAAAAGGTAAGCTAGATAAAGGACTTGCGGGGTCTTTAAAGAAAGGTATAAAAGGTAAGCTAACGGATTCCACTATAAAAGATCAGCCTAAGAAAAAACAATCCGCAAAACCTTCTTTAACCACAAATAAAGTTGATACAGCATTAGCTGCTTTAGAAGAAGCGGAAGCTTTAAGGGATGAGGATTATGATAATCCTACGCTCGCTGCAAATGTAGAAAAAGCAGAGGCTGCTTACGATCAGGCTTTAATAGAAGCTGAAAATTTAGAGGAAGACGCAGCAATTGAGACA
>Ga0206131_10004618_pt1 | contig 14982 bp, 12 predicted proteins | sample Helgoland_Spring_FD_148636 | JGI IMG/M metagenome (GOLD analysis project Ga0206131, IMG submission 148636) | Pelagic subsurface seawater microbial communities from Kabeltonne, Helgoland, North Sea - Helgoland_Spring_Bloom_20160517_1 | ecosystem: Environmental > Aquatic > Marine > Epipelagic ...
GACTGTCCCATATCGCTTACCTCCAGCTACAGTCACTTTTGCACCTAACCCTAATGAGGTCTTTTCGTTTAATTTAAATTCTCTTCCCGCTAATATATTTGCAGCATACCCCCCATTAAAACTTGTATTTCTTTCAATACCATCACTCCCTTCATAACGAGAATTATATACTGCTCCCGTCAATAACATATGCCAATTGCTACTATAGTATTTTTCTAAAGTAAACTCAACCCCATAATTATATCCTGTTCCAGTATTCTTTAGAGAATCTGGGAAAAATCGACTAAATCCACTTCCTTGATTAATTAATGAAAATGACGAAGGATTCAATTCAACCGGAATATTGGATAAGTCCTGATAATAGGTTTCGATTTTCCCCGATACATTTTTAGCTATTTTTCGAGAATACCCCAATACCGCATGATTACTTGTCATATAATCCATCCCTTTATTATGCGCTTCCGTATTTCCCTCTAACTGATAAAAATACGTATAGACAGGTAATGTTTGTGAATGCCTTCCAATGCCTAAACTAAGGGAATTTTTATCGTTTACTATCCATTTAAGCCCTGCTCTTGGTTGCGCCCAAGAATGACTATTACTAAGTGAAAAGCTTTGATTATGGAGACCGACAGTAAATATAAAATCATCTGAAAACTTATGTTTCCATTGAATATACGATTGTATCAGCATAAATGCTTGGTTCGCATTCCACCTGGTCCTGTAAACACCGGGAAGAGTATCATTTTCTGTTATACTATCACTTAAATCGGCTATATAATAATCAGCATTGTATCCAATTTTCAAAACATCCTTTTTTCCAAACTTTCTATTGAGATATGTAGAACTGGTAAATTTAGTTGTATTGAACTGGTACCCCATATAATTGGAAAGTATGCTGTCCTGAACAAATTCACCATTTGCGGGATTAACGTGTCTATAAATTAAGTCATGCTTGGTTGACTGTCGTTCATAAGACCCTCCTAATGTTGTTTTTACAAAGGTTTTTTCGTTCAATGGCTTTGTGTATGTTAATCCACCTATTGCCATTCCCGTGCTAAAATATTGATCTCGATCATTTTGTCCGTATAAATCAATTTCCGAGGTATCTTTTTGATCGCTTATAAGAATATCAATTCCACTATTACCACCGATACCCCATAAAGCAAGATTTCCGCCTTTTTTGAAAGGAAAATTCATTTTAAAAGATAAATCTTGATATTGCGGCAATGCATTTGTTCCTACGTCAATCCCAGCAGCCTGAAACATTCCAAGCGTAGAATACCTATACATCAATAGATAAGAAGCGGACTTTCCCTTTTTGAAAGGACCCTCTGCCATTAATTCTGCACCTAAAACACCAAACTGCGCTGTCCATTCGCGTTTCTCATTATTTCCTGCCCTCAACTTTAAATCAAAAATACCGGAAGTACTGTTGCCATATTCAGCCGGAAATGCTCCTGTGAAAAAATCACTGTTTGCCATTAACTTGTTGTTGAGCATGCTTGTGGGACCTCCCGAAGTACCTGAAATTGCAAAATGATTTGGATTGGGAATATCAACTCCTTCAACGCGATATACAACCCCTAAAGGAGAATTACCTCGAATAACAATGTCATTACGACTATCATCTGCCCCTCCTACTCCAGCAAAATTTGATACCATTCGAGCAGGATCACCTCTACTGCCCGCATATCTTTCGGTTTCTTCAACTGAAAAAACACGCGCACTAACAAGCGCCATGTCGTTGTTTACCTCATGATCCGAACCCGCTACTATTTGCACAGCATCTAACACTTCTGCAGACTCCTCAATACTAACGTTTAGTATAACCTCTTTACCTGAAGTTACAAGTGCTATTAATTCCTGCTGGGTGTAACCGACATAAGAAACTCTTACGGAATGTCTTCCTATTGGAACATTTTTTAATTTATAACTCCCATTAATGTCTGTTACTGCACCAATAACTGGATCAACCGTAGTAACCACAACAGTAACTCCCGGTAATGGAAACTGAGATTCTTTATCTACAATTTTTCCTTTAATGGTTTGTTGTGCAAAGGATGCTATCGATAACAAACAAAAAGCTGCTACTAAAATTTTGTTCTTCATAAGTGTATAATTCTAGCAATAAAAATATACCTCAAATATAAACAAATACTCATTTAAACAAATATGAGCTTTAGCTTAAGCAGTGACTAGACCCAGCCATGATTCAAATATCGCTTTTCCATCCACATTACTTAGGTTAGAATCTGCAGCCCTTTCTGGATGAGGCATCATTCCAAAAACATTTTTAGTTTTATTGGTTATCCCGGCAATGTTTTCTAAAGCTCCATTTGGATTAGATTCGGCATTAACATCTCCAGCAGCGTCACAATATCTAAAAAGAATTTGATCATTATCGTTCAATTCTTTCATCACAGCATCACTTGCATGAAACCTTCCTTCACCATGAGCAATTGGAATTTTGTACGTTTTCTTTTGGTCTAAGTGTTCTGTTAATTTTGCTGAAATAGATTCCGGTTTTAGATAAACATTTTTACAAATAAATTTTTGATTATTATTATGAAGGAGTGCTCCCGGCAACAATCCACTTTCACAAAGAATTTGGAAACCATTGCATACTCCCAGGACAAAACCTCCATTGTTAGCATGCTCAATTACAGCAGTCATAACGGGTGAAAATCTTGCAATTGCACCAGAACGTAAATAATCTCCATAAGAGAACCCTCCTGGCAAAACAATCGCATCACACCCTTTTAGGTCTGTATCTTTGTGCCATAGTTCTTCAACTTCTTGTTCTAAAATATCTTTGAGAACATAAATCATGTCTTGATCACAGTTAGAGCCTGGAAAAGTAATTACACCGAATTTCATTTTTCTTATCTTTTAATGAGATACAAAGTTACTTTAATAATCAACAATGAAAAGGAAAAGTTATGCGCTAATAAAGATAGATATTCACAAGAATTGAAATAAACATCGTGTAAAAATAAAATTGGGATAGCCGTTCCTTTTTTGCATAATTGAAATAAAAAGTAATCAGCAGACTCAGCGGCACTGCTCCAACTAATAAATATACATTTTCATTGGAAAAGTACTGAACAATAGATAAAATTGCAATTGATAAGATTATAACGAATAGAAAAAAGAAAATAATTTTTCTAAAGCGCAATGAACTCGCTTTATACTGCTTCAAGATAGTATGTCCTGAAAAACCAACTAAAAAAAGCACAATTCCTAATAGAATATAATAGGGCCATGAAATAGCTTTCTGTATAGAAGAATATTGCTCAGAATCAAATGTAAAGTAATCCGACCAATTGTTAATTGAATTTCCCCAAATCAAAGCTACAATGTAATATACTCCAAAAACGATAAATGCGAAAAATGGAATAATCCACTCTCTCCAAACAAAAGGCCTCAATATTTTTAATGCCACCCACACTAGAACTACCATTAATAACGAAGGGAAATAAAACAGCCCTCCAAACAACATAAGAGCAGTTGCGTTAAACACTTGCCTTTTACAAGGAACTTGGCTGTATATATTAAATAATTGCTTCAAAGCAAGAATCCAAAATAAGTTAGAAACAACTATCGGGCTTAATAACTGATGCTCCTTTATTGCGCTCATAAACATCAAATATAGCAGTGCAGGTAAAAAAGTATTCCTATTAAATAATTCATTTTTATTTATTACATCATTTAATACTAGTGCTGAAATCACAATAATAAGCAACGCTATTACTGCTGAAAAAATAGGGCCACCTAAACTTAAGACCCATTGAAACAAAGGTGAAGCGTTTGAAAAATCAACAACGGCAGGACTAAGTAATGCTGGAAGCCAGAAAAGGAAACCAATAATTGGCAATAAAACCAACCCCGTTAAGTTATCAGATTTATAAAATTTTAAAATCACTCGTGCAAAAATATCTTATTTGTTCATCTTTTTATAAAAGTTCTGATTAAACACCACAATTATTGTGGATATTTTATACTTTTGAAGCAGATTATAAAATTATTACTATGGATTGGTTGGTATTCCCTTTGGCAAAGATGATGTATTGGTTTTTTCAAAATGTTCTTGAGAACTTGGATAACTTGCCCAATTACGCGTTTTGCATTTTTGCAGTTGTTGCTTTTACCTATTGGGTTAAATGGCAAATGAAATACAATGCTGAAGCAGAAGCGAACCCTGATCAAATTAAGTAATTCTTCTACTTTTTTATTACTTCTTTTGGCTTTTTGATTAAATCAAAGCCAATGTCCTTTCTAAAATTCATTTCTTGAAAACTCAACTCTTCTATTGACTCATAAGAGTTTTTTAGTGCTGACTCAATATCTTTCCCAAATGAAGTTACGGCAAGAACTCTTCCGCCATTCGTAACAACACCCTCTTTTGTTTCGGTTGTTCCTGCATGAAAAGGAACACTTTTAAGCACATTCTCAAATCCTGTAATTTGCGCTCCCTTTTCATATTTCTCAGGATATCCACCAGCAACTAACATTACGGTAGCAGCAGTCCTTGGATCAAAATGAACGTCTCTTTCGGATAACGTACCTGTAGCAATACCATCAAAAAGTTCTAATAAATCCGATTTTAACCGTGGCATCACCACTTCTGTTTCCGGATCTCCCAATCGGCAATTGTATTCAATAACGTAAGGGTCTCCTTTTACATTTATAATTCCAAAGAAAATAAAGCCAGAATAGTCTATCCCTTCCGCCCTTAAACCTTTTATCGTCGGTATAATCACCTGATTATCTACTTTGTCAATAAATTCTCTATTTGCAAATGGAACAGGTGAAACAGCTCCCATTCCTCCTGTGTTTAAACCCGTATCTCCTTCTCCAATTCGTTTATAATCTTTAGCCGCTGGCAAAATCTTGTAGGATTTCCCATCCGTAATAACAAATACACTGACTTCTATGCCATCAAGAAATTGTTCAATCACCACTTTAGAACTAGCTTCACCAAATTTCGCATCTTTTACCATGCTCTTTAATTCCTTTTTAGCAAGTGCTAAGTCGTCTAGGATTAATACCCCTTTTCCCCCTGCCAAACCATCTGCTTTCAATACATATGGGGCAACCATTTTGTCTAAATGTTCAAACCCAGCATCTAAATTTTCAGGTGTTACCGTGAAATATTTTGCCGTTGGAATATTAAACTTCTTCATGAATTTCTTAGAGAAATCCTTACTCCCTTCCAATTGAGCACCTTCCTTTTTAGGGCCGATTATAGTAATCCCTGCCAAATCCTCTCTTGCTTCAAAATAGTCGTGAATCCCAGCTACTAATGGAGCTTCGGGTCCAACAACAATAATTTTTACATTTTTCTCTAGGGCAAAACTTGCCATTTTCTTAAAATCTAAAGGTGAAATATCTACATTGACCCCAACTTCGCTTGTTCCAGCATTCCCAGGAGCAATATAAAGATCTTCCATTCGTGAACTTTGCGCCAATTTCCATGCAATTGCATGTTCTCTGCCGCCTGAACCAATAATAAGTACATTCATTTCCTTTGATTTTAGACAAAGAAACAAAGTTCCGAGACTTGTTTAACAGATTGTTATTAACAAGCATGAAACTCTTTTAACAGAAGTGAATAAAAGGGAACTTTAAGCGCTAAAATTATAATTCATTATATTTGTGATGAAAATGAAATTATTGGCACTTATATTATCTTTTTCTATGTTTTTCTCAACCGTGGTGCCTTGTCATGCTGGAGAACACCACCATGCAGAAAAATGTGAGCACCATGGAGAGCATAAGCATGAAGGCCCATCCGACAGCAACGAGGACAATGATGAACACCCTTGTTCACCATTTTGTGGGTATCATTCTTCTGTTAACAGCCCCACATCAAGTCCAACTATTATTTCAGAAAATATTTTCTTTACTGAAAGTGGCGAAAAAGTATTTATTTATAACCCGACTTATTTCTACCTCCTAGAATTCTCAATCTGGAACCCTCCTAAGCTATAGGTGCCCTATTTCGCGTCTATTTTTTCTCGCTGTAATTAGTACAGTTGGGTTCCCCCTTATATTGTAAAATACTTTATCATGATAAATAAACTAATTGATTTTTCAATTAGGAATAAGTTTATTATTGGACTTTTCACCTTGGCATTAATTGCCTGGGGCTCTTATTCCATTAAACAAATTCCTATTGATGCTGTGCCAGATATAACCAATAATCAGGTACAGATAATTACGCAAATGCCAGATTTAGCTGCTCCCGAAGTTGAACAGCAAATTACGATTCCTATTGAGAAAGCAACTCAATTTATTCCTGGCGTAATAGAAGTTAGATCCATTTCAAGATTCGGCTTATCCCTTGTCACCGTAGTTTTTAATGACGCTATGGGAATATATCTTCCGCAACAATTAGTAGAGCACAAAATCTCAGAAATAAAAGAAAAAATCACTAAACATGACTTGGGAGATTTGGAAGTGGCTCCACTTTCAACTGGGCTTGGTGAAGTTTATCAATATGTACTAAAAGCTGACAGCACTTCAAAAAAGAAATATACCGCAATGGATTTAAGGTCTATACAAGATCGAATTGTTAAACCACAATTTGGAGGAATCGAAGGTGTGGTTGATGTAAATAGTTTTGGGGGTTATTTAAGGCAAGTTGAAGTTGCAATAAACCCGGAGTTACTGAAAAACAAGAGCGTGTCATTTGCTGACGTGTTTGAGGCTTTAGAAAAAAACAATAAAAACACAGGAGGAAGCTACATTGAAAAAGGTGCTGAAAACATTTATATAAGAAGTATCGGTCAAATTTCGTCTATGGAGGATATTCGAAATATTTCAATCAAAAGCAACAATGGAGTTCCTATATTAATAGAACATATAGCTGAAGTTAAAATAGGATATGCGCCTCGTTTTGGTGCAATGGGAAGAAATGGAGAAGGAGAAGTTGCTGGCGGCATGGTTCTGATGATGAAAGGAAGTAATGCCAACAAAGTTGTAGCAAGAATAAAAGAGCGGTTAATAACTATTAAAAAATCGTTACCAGAAGGAATTGACTTAATTCCTTTTATTGATCGGTCGGAACTTATTGGCAGAACTACCTCAACTGTATTCACCAATTTATTGGAAGGTGGCTTAATCGTCATTTTCATTCTGGTTTTACTTCTTGGGAATTTTAGAGCTGGGCTTATTGTGGCCTCTGTTATTCCATTGTCACTTTTATTTGCAATCTCTCTGATGAACCTCTTTGGTATTTCCGCTAACCTAATGTCTCTTGGAGCTTTAGATTTTGGAATTGTCGTCGATGGCGCAGTAATTATTGTAGAAGCCATTATACTTCGATTGGCTAAAAACCGATCTGGAGAAACATTAACGCAAAAAGAAATGGACAAAGAAGTTCGAGAAGGAGCGAGTAAAATTAGAGTTTCTGCGGCTTTTGGAGAGCTTATTATTTTAATCGTTTATTTACCCATTCTTGCACTTGTGGGGATTGAAGGGAAAATGTTTAGACCAATGGCACTAACTGTTAGTTTTGCCATTCTTGGAGCGTTTATTTTGTCGCTCACCTATGTCCCGATGATAACTTCTATGTTTTTAAAGAAAAATATTAGCCCTAAAAAAACGATTGCCGATAGCATAATGGGCTTTTTCGAAAGGTTTTACATTCCTATTTTACAATTGGCGCTAAAGTTTAAATTTATCGTTTTAGGATTAGCAGTAATAATCTTTATTATTAGTATCATGACCTTTTCTAAAATGGGAGCGGTTTTTATTCCTCGTTTAGAAGAAGGTGATTTAGTTGTTAGTATCTCCCATAAACCAGGAACATCCTTAACTCAAATACTGAAAACATCTAACGAGGTAGAGAAAATTCTGATGGCGAATGTCCCAGAAATTGAGCAAATTTGCTCTCGGATAGGGACAGCCGAAATACCAACAGATCCAATGCCAATAGAATCGGCAGATATATTTGTGGTGTTAAAAAACAAGAAAGATTGGACTTCTGCTTCCTCCCTACCTGATTTAGTAGACATCATAAAGCAAGAAATTAGTGTTATTCCAGGAATCAATGTAGAAATTTCTCAACCTATTGAACATATGTTTAATACGTTAATATCTGGTGTTCGCTCTGATATTGCAATCAAATTATACGGTGAAAATCTAGATATTTTAGATACTAAAGCGAAAGAAATTCAATACCTAACTAGTGGAATAAATGGTATTGGTGATGTAAAACCTGAAGAAATTAAAGGAATGCCGCAGGTTGCTATTACCTATAAAAAACAAGCCCTTGCCAAATATGGATTAAACATTGAAGAAATAAGTGACGTGGTACAAGCTGGATTTGGAGGAAAAAAAACAGGTGTTCTTTTTGAAGAAGAATGGCCCATAGACATTGTTATGCGATTGGATAGCGCTCATAGAAAAGACATTAAAGATATAGAAAACATGTATGTTTATCTTTCAGATGAGAATCAAATACCTTTAAAAGAAATTGCAAATATCGATTACATTAAAGCGCCTGTTCAAGTATCTCGAGACAATGCAAAACGAAGAGTAGTAATTGGTGTTAATGTCAGAAACAGGGACATAGAAACGCTAGTAACTGAAATACAAAACAAATTAGATGCAGAATTGGATTTACCGGCTGGGTATTATTTAAAATATGGCGGACAATTTGAGAACCTTCAAAACGCAAAAGACAGATTACTTATAGCTGTTCCCATTGCATTACTATTAATCTTTATTCTACTCTTTTTTACTTTTAACTCTATTAAACAAGCGTTATTTATTTTTACCGCCATTCCATTGGCTGCAATGGGAGGAGTCGCCGCTTTATGGATACGACAAATGCCATTCAGTATTTCTGCTGGGATTGGTTTTATCGCTTTATTTGGTGTTGCCGTATTAAATGGAATAGTTCTCATAGCCTATTTCAATCAATTGAAAAAAGAGGGCATTTCCAATACTATGGAACGAATTATTACTGGAGCAAAGGTTAGGCTTCGACCCGTAATAATGACCGCTTCGGTAGCTGCACTTGGGTTTTTGCCCATGGCAATTTCTACAGGAGATGGCGCAGAGGTGCAGCAACCTTTAGCAACTGTAGTTATTGGAGGTTTGGTATCTGCAACTCTATTAACCTTGTTGGTTCTCCCTATTTTATATGCATTGTTCGACACTAAAAAAAAGAAATCTCATGAATAACATTTTTCATATAATTAGCCTTGTCTTAGCATTTGGATTGTTTAGCAGCAGCTACTCCCAAGATGCATTGCCAATAGAAAGCGCTCTACAACTTGCACATACCAACAGCCCTATGCTGAAGGCAGCAACGTCGTATGTCGAAAAAGAAAAAGCATTACTTAAGACAAATCGCTCTCTTGATAAAACAGCATTTTCGTACTCCCTCGGTCAAATTAATTCAAACATGGTTGATTACAGTATTAACGTCAATCAATCTTTTAAATTTCCCGCTTCTGGGGTTAGAAAACAATTACTAGAAGCAAAAGTTGCAGCAGGAGAAAGCAATTTGGAAATAGCTAAAAGTGAGTTGACCCGATCTGTAAGAATCGAGTTTGTTACGATTATTAATTTACAAAAGCAATTAGAACTGTTTGAAGAACAAGAGGGTCTTTATAAGAAAATGCTGGATATCTCGACAAAAAAATTGCTAGTTGGCGAATCCAATATTTTGGAAAAAACAACCGCCAAGAGCCAATTTCAGAAAGTGCAAATTGCACGAAAGAAAATTGAAATGGAATTGACTACACACAAATCTAACCTAAGTATTTTGTTATATACAGAAATTCAGCCCCTTTTTATTGATAATAAAACTACGTTAGAACTGCCGTTATTAGATAGCTCTGAGATCAGTAAAAATCCTATGTTAAGCTTTTACCAGAAAACTATAGCTATAAAAGAAAAGCAGGTTACAGTGAACAAAAAAGAACTTTTTCCGGATTTTAACGCAGGGTATTTCAATCAGCAAATAGAAGGTGTGCAGGGCTTGCAAGGAATACAGTTTGGAATAGCCATACCTCTATTTAATCGCTATCAAAAAGCAGTTGTAAACGCCTCTAAAATAGAGATAGAGATTGCTAATCAGGAAATGGAGAATTATCGTCTTAAGTTGTATCAAATGTTACAGCAACAACTTCAAAATTGCAGCAAATATTATCTAGAAATTGAATATTACGAAACAAACGGAAAGGCATTAGCGAAGCAATTGATAGACTTATCGAACAAGGCATATAACGCGGGAGAAATAGGCTACATTGAGTATGTTGAAAGCATTAAACAAGCGAAACAAATAAAAATTAGTTATTTAAAAAGCCTGAAAAAACATCAATCAGAGACCATTGAAATTCTCTATTTAACAGGGAAATAAAACGTATTAAAATAGGTAACATGAAAAATTATATAAGCATAATTCTACTCGTATTCGGAATAAGCAGTTGCGAAAACAATTCTATTATTGAAGGACATGAGCACGATCATGGAGCGCATGGGCCAAAAGGCGCAGTTGAATTAACGGAAAAACAACTGCGCTTAATAGACTATGAGCTGGGTGATTTCCAACAAATGAATTTCGGTAAAAACATAAAATGTAGTGGAGAATTGGAACTTCCACCGCAAAACAAAGCCAGTGTAAGCGCCTTGCTTGGTGGTCGCGTAAAAAGCATTGATGTGATTGAGGGAAATTTTGTAAAAAAGGGACAAACCCTTGCTGTACTGGAACATCCAGAGGTGATTGAATATCAAGAGCAATTTCTAGATGTTGCTAATAACATCTCCGTATTAAAAAGCGATTTTGAGCGGAAGCAAGCTTTATTCAACGATAGCATCACTTCTCAGAAAGTATTCGAACAAGCTGAATCGGATTACCATAGTGCAGTTGCAAAACTAAATACCTTAAAAGCGAAATTATCGCTTATTGGAGTTTCTGCTGAGCAAGTCGAAAAAGGAAATATCACTTCGGGAATTACAATTAAATCTCCAATAGATGGATATGTTCGGTTGGTAGAAATAAACATTGGAAAATTTGTTGAACCAGCATCTGAAATGTTTGAGATTGTAGACAATGAACATATACACATCGATTTACACGTTTATGAAAAGGATATTAACGCGATTAAAATTGGACAAAAAGTACTATTTTCTTTAGCTTCTAATGAAGATGTGGATTACGAAGCGGTAGTATTTGCAATTGGAAAAGCATTTGAAAACGACACTAAATCAGTTCGTGTACATGCAGAAATAATTGCAAAAAAACATAACTTGCTGCCGGGAATGTATGTAAACGCCATAATAGTTACAGATCCACAAACAAGACGCGTATTGCCAGACAATTCCATTATCTCGGAAGGTGAAAAAGAATATATTTTTGTACAAACTATAAAAAAAGCAGATGAACATGAAGACCACGACCATGGACATGAAGAGGAGAGTCATGAAGGACATCGGCATAATGCAGCGAAGGTTGGCTTTTTAAAAATTGGCGTTAGCACAGGTAACTCTGAGTTGGGATATACAGAAATTCTCACTACAGGCTCTATCCCTCTTAACGAAGGAATTGTTCTTAAAGGTGCTTTTTACTTGCATGCAGAAATGAAAAAAGGAGATGCAGGACATGTACATTAAATAAAAAAAATACTAAATGAAAGCTGCTAAAGTTAGTGATATAAAAAAAGATTTGAAAAACAAGACACAGCCAGAATTATTGGATTTGTGTTTACACCTTGCTAAATTTAAAAAAGAGAATAAGGAGCTACTAACGTATTTATTGTACGAAGTAGATGACGAAGCTTCTTTTATACAAAGCATTAAAGAAGAGGTAGACGAACAGTTTCTAGAAATCAATACGAGTAGTTATTACTTTATCAAAAAAAGTATGCGAAAGATTTTGCGAAATATTAAAAAGCATATTCGGTATTCTAAAAATAAAGAAACAGAAGTTGAGCTACTTATTTACTATTGCAGTAAGCTAAATTCATTTAACCCTTCAATAACGAGGAACACCGCCCTGGTTAATCTTTATCAGAGACAAATCGTTTCCATCCGAAAAACAGTGTCGTCCCTGCATGAAGATTTACAGTATGATTTTGGATTGCAGATAGAGGAATTATAAGCGTAAATCAGTAAACCATTGCATTTGATGAAGCTTTTATGACGACTCAGATAATTCTATCCGAATTTGGGTTTTTTAATGTTAACTTGAAAAAAAAATAAACCCATTCCTTATGAGAAACCTTATATTACTACTTATTATTATTTCCAATGCTTTTTATGCTACCGCGCAAACAACAGCAATACCAGACGTTAACTTTGAGCAAGAGTTAATTGATCAAGGATACGATGATGTGATTGATGGAACTGTTCTTACGGCTAATATAAGTTCCATAACACATTTTGAATTCCTCTCTCTAACCATAACCAACTTGACTGGAATTGAAGACTTTACTGGATTAACTCATTTTCAAGTTACTGCATTATCTTTAACTGTGCTTAATGTATCTCAGAATTCGCTTCTTGATACGTTGATGATTGGACTTACGCCGCTAACTAGTCTGGATTTAACACAAAATTCTAACCTTAATTACTTGATACTTGCTAATTCTAATATTGGCAGCCTTGACCTTTCTCAAAACGCAAATTTATCCTTTTTATTTTGTGACGACAACTACCTATCTAGTGTTGATGTGTCGCAAAACACTAATTTATCAATCTTGTATTTACCCAATAATCAGCTTACAAATATTGATGTAACCCAAAACGCAAATTTAAATTTGATAGATGTTTCTGGAAATCAAATCACCAGACTTGATTTAAGTCAGAATAACGCTTTAATTTCTATTAACTGCGACACCAATCAACTCGAATGCTTAAATGTTAAAAACATTACAAATAATTCCTTCCTAGATTTATCAGCAAGCGGTAATCCAAATTTAACATGCATTGAAGCAGATGATGTTGCCTACGCCACAGCCAATTGGATTGAAATTGATGCGCAAACTTCTTTCAGCGAAAATTGCAACAACCTTTGTTCTTTAGGAGTTAGCGATAGTCGTTTACCAAATATTTCGATTTACCCTAATCCAACTTTAGGCAATTTAACCATAGAACTGAATAACACCGCATCTAATATTAACCTCAGCTTGATGAATTCTATAAGTCAAGTTGTATTGACTAAAAACTACAATTCAACGAACTACATTAATCTCAATTTAGATGTTCCTAAAGGTCTTTATTTCTTGCGGCTAGAAAGTAATGGGAAAGTTATTACTAAGAAGATTATTAAAGAATAAAATACAAGTACTAATCCATATATTCTTGCCATTCCACTAAGACATATTTTCGTCTATCATTTTCTGTTCTTTGAATGAACCCATATTCATAACAAAAAAGGTAAACCTCCCCTTTCTTGTTTTTCCAATAGTGCGTAAAATATTTGGGATCAAAACCAGCTTCCAAAAGTTTTTCCTTTCTAACAGTTGCTTTTCCTGCCTTATTAAAATTCTTTAAAAGCCTCCTATTGGTTTTTAATTGAGCATCTATCCTGTTATACATGTTCGCTTCCTTTTCCAAGCTTTTTTGGTAATGATAGGCAGATTTACAACTTGGATTACAAAACAGTTTATCCAACCTTCCTTCAACTTTTTCTTTACAGTATAAACACTTCTTATTACTCCTCATAATCGCACAATATACGTTAGTTATACGTTTAATCCTACGTTTATATTTGCTGACGAATAAATTTCATTCTTATTTTACAAATAAAAACTATGGCACCTCCTTCAAAATACATGACGCTTAAACACCTGTTAATTGGTGAAGTAAAACAAATTGGATTGCAATTTCATTCTGACAATTTTATCGAAAGAATGGTAAAAACACTGCCTGGAATAACCTGGAGTGATGCGTATAGTATGTATTACATACCTAACAGAAAGGAAAATTTAAATTTAATATTTGAAACATTTAAAGGTATAGCTTGGGTAAATTCTAACCATTTCTTTTCAAATAAACCAATTAACACATCAAATGAAAAACCTGATATATCATGGTACCGAAACCGTGAGATAAAACAAGGAATACGTAGTTGTCCAGAGGAGTACCTATTGAAACTTGAATTAAAAAGATACTCTGCAAGCACGGTTAAAACCTATGTTTATTTCTTTGAAACTTTCCTTAACCTTTATCCAGAAACAGATTTACAGAGTTTTGATGAGAATGATATTAGAGAGTTTTTGCAAAAACTGGTACAAGAAGGAAAATCTAATTCATATATCAACCAAGCTGTTAATGCAATAAAATTCTACTTTGAAGTTGTTCTTGGGATGCCAAATCGATTCTATAGTATTGAGCGACCAAGAAAAGAAAAAAAACTACCTACTGTAATCAGCAAACAAGATGTCTCTAATATGATAAATAGTATTAGCAATCTAAAACACAAATGTATTGTTTCACTGCTATATGCATCTGGACTCAGGCTTAATGAATTACTTAATTTGAAAATTAAAGATATTGACAGCAACCGAATGATAATTTTTGTAAGAGCTGGAAAAGGAAATAGAGATCGGTATACTATTCTTGGAGAATCTATATTAACTGACCTTAGAGAATATTATAAAATATATGAACCTAAAGACTATCTTTTTGAAGGAGCATCGGGTGGCAAATACACGCATACCAGTGTTCAAATGACCGTTAAACGTGCTGCTAAAAATGCGAGAATACTTAAAAAAGTAACACCTCATACATTAAGACATAGCTTTGCGACCCATCTTTTGGAAAATGGTACAGACCTGAGGTATATTCAATCATTACTTGGTCATAGTAGTTCAACCACAACTGAAATTTATACGCACGTTGCGGTAAATACTTTTGATTCCATTAAAAGTCCGCTAGATTCGTTACATTTGGAGTAGGGTCCATAGTAGATATAAACCACATTGGTTTATTTTTGTATGGTTTAGCCCTACGTTGTGCTTA